>Ga0157363_1001741_pt1 | contig 18515 bp, 7 predicted proteins | sample AttsexASBM1_FD_111477 | JGI IMG/M metagenome (GOLD analysis project Ga0157363, IMG submission 111477) | Fungus gardens microbial communities from leaf cutter ant in Ribeirão Preto, State of São Paulo, Brazil - Atta sexdens ASBM1 | ecosystem: Host-associated > Fungi > Mycelium > Unclassified ... | reverse complement strand
TGGGAGAAAGTAGTGGCCAGCGATGGACAATACTTTGAATCATAAATGTATAACCAGTTTTTTACAATAAAACCTCGAATTTCGGAAAAAAACGGCGGAAGCAAAGTTGTACACCTAATATATAGTTTAAATTTTGAAAACAAAACTAAATAAAAGATAGATCTGGACAGTACAGTCAATACTGTATAAAATAGTAACTTTAATCCTGAAAGCTATCTATTTATATATCTAGATAGTTGAAGATAAGTAGCATCACAAGTATGTATTATAAAGTTCTAACAAGAACAAATAAATTAAATAAACTAAAAAAATATAATATTAATCATTTTAAATAAATGGTGAATATTGCCAAGAAATGGAAATAACGTGTAACGAAGTTACAGTTACAAGTTACTTTTTGGTAACTTTACTGGTGCCTGCGTTACATTTTTTTTAGTAATATAACAGTAACGAATTTTACAATTATTTTTATCGTTACTTTGCACACGATTGAACATGGTTACTGGTCCGCTGTGATTGGTCGTCGATTTTAAAAAAATAATGAAAAGTAACGAAAAGTTACTTTCTCAAATAACGGTAGCTGTAACGAGTTATTTTTAAAAATCGATAATAATAATAGTAACTTGTTACTTTTTTTACTCGCTAACGAGTAACACGTTACTTTTAAAAAGTAACTTTTCATTCCTTGAATATTACTATATTTTCATAGTTCATGTAAGTTATTTATTGTTCTTCTTAAAACTTTATAATTCATAGTGGAAACGTTATTTGTCCTCAAATTTCTAATTGCTGATGAAATGATTTTTTTCTCTGAGAGTATCAAACTAGTAAATATTCACAGACCAACAAATTTTTCTCAAGCATTTCAAGAAATATGGAGACATAATAAATTTTCAATGTTACAAATATTATTTTTAAATTATTCTCTTCTTAAATCTATTTTATTATTATAAATTGTTATTTATAATAATAAAATAGGGACATATTAGATAACTGAGTACTAAAGCAGTTACTTTTCAAGTAAAAAAATCCTGCGATTATCAGACTTATCATTTCACACATATACATATAATACTAGGAATTTTGAATAAAAAAATATTTCATCTATGACAGGAATAAAAGTAAAATGAATTTAATCCCAAGAAATGGCGATATTGACGATGAGTTATTTCTTAGAAACAGGAAACTTTAAAAAACAATAAAAATAATAATAAACACTGATCAGAACAGGTTTTTTACAATCCCTTTCCAAAAACATAACTTCTATAATTGCAATTATAATGAAATCAATAAGAAAATCAGAGTCAACGTGGAATTAACAATACATTAATAAGGATGATAATTCTAAGTATTTTTGTATTTACACTTTTTTCCTTCTAATAATTGAGAAGATAGACGAAATAAAGGTCAAATTACAAAATCTTGATAAAAATTAAAATAACTTGCTATTTTTTTATTATACACAAATGAGTATAATATCAAATAAATTTATGTAATGTCTTTAAGAAGTTGCATGTTACAATACTTTTTTATTATGACCAATAATACATGAAAAAGCTGAATGAATTGCCGGAAAAGGGCCTAAGTAGAATTATGCCTTTATTCCACTCATCCCCTCATCCTAATTAATTAAAATTTTCAGTTAAATAATATAATATAAAGTTAGTAAACATACAGACCTCATTGGATTTTCCATTCCTCTTCTTATGTATCATCTTCCCTTCATACATGCGTACACACACAACATACATATACACACATATGTGTATATGTATGTATGTATGTATGTATGTATGTATATATATATATATATATATATATATATATATATATATATTATATATGTATAAGTAATTAAATTATTGCTTTTTCAAAAACATTTTTGTATCAAAAATATGTACTTTACTGTTAAAAACGGTATACATTTCTAACTTTCTATACACATACATATATGTTATTAGAAATCGATTTTTATACACGTTTATACGATTGTTATGTATAAAATACCGCAGTTACTGCAATTATAAATATAAGAGATGAGAGGAAAGAGAAATGACTATATAAACGGTGTACATTTCTTATGAGTAAAAAAGATATCGATCTAAAATTATTATTAAGTAAGTTATACATAATTATCACAATTATAGAATACACTTTAATTTTCCTTTTTAATTTGAAAAATATATACCTATAAGTTACCGTATTATCGAAAATAAAATTAAATGATTTTCTAAAGCAAACAGCGCGGAACGTAAACTTACAATAAGGTCTTTAAAATTGCCATCGACGCGATCACATGACATCAGATCAATTTTGAAAACCTCCAATATCGAGAGATAAATATGATCAAATAGCTCAGAATCACATCGATACACATCAATAATTGTTTTGATGTAACTCGATACTTGATATCAATTAGAAAAATTGTGATAAAAACAACATCGCAAATTTAAATTCAAACTATCGAAGACACATTTAAAAAACACCAGATCGCTATCACTCATCGATCTGTCAACTGTACTATATATGTATGGCGTATGTACAATAACGAAAAAGTTATTATTCGAAAAATCAAGTTATTTGAATCACCGTCTAGACTTCACTGACGCATAAACTCAAAAGATTCGTTGCGAAAAGCTCGTGATGTATGTCGCAAGAGAGGTGGTCTATGGCTCCATTCGTAAGAACTTCGAACCTACTTAAATGAACGTAAAATTGTTACAGAAAAACTATAGATATAACAACCTAGATTACCATGCGTGGTGATATACGCATATTGTGACTATAATATACAAGTAAGAATTTATATATTGATGAATCGCAAATTTACTTTGAATTTTTTTTTATTTTTTAGTTAGACATTCATTTTCATGTAAGATCATAGACAATATGAATTATAACCAACAATACTATTTAGTAAATTTCATAACTTTATAGCAACTTGTTTCTTTCAGAAAAATAATAAACGACTATTTATTTAGATTTAATTTAATATAATATAATTTAATAAATTAGTCTTCTAAGTTAATTTATACATTTTTATCTAAAATTTTTTTTTATAATAGCAACATTATAAAGTTAATTTATTTTATGTATTTTACTTAACTTATATATTTTTATATAAAATTTATGTTTAATTAGCAACATTGTAAAGTTAATTTAGAAATATGCTATGCAGAAGAAAAGAAGTGAATTTTTAAATTAACTAAACAATTATTAATAGTTCCTTTCAATCAATTTTAGATCGATTTGATATATTCGATTATAGTCATAAGTTTGGATCCTTGTCGTAGTAGAATTAATAGAAAAACAGTGAGTGAATGAGTGAGTGTGAGTGAGTGAGTGAGAGAGAGAGAATGTGTGAGTGCGCGCGCGCATGTGTGTGTGTGTGTGTGTGTGTGTGTGTGTGTGTGAGTGTGTGAGTGCGCGCGCGCGTGTGTGTGTGTGTGTGTGTGTGTGTGTGTGTGTGTGTGTGTGTGTGTGTGTGTGTGTGTGTGTGTGTGTGTGAAATAAGGTAGTATTCTATTTCAATTGTATCTAAGTGCCATATTTATTCTATTAATGGTTGCAATATTATAGATGTTCTATGAATAAGAACGCTGCGGATTTAAAATGCTATAAATTGCTAACTAAAATCTGCTAGAATTATCAATAAATAATGGAATTATATGAAAAAACAAGATATGATTGTTATGTCTTAAAAATTTTAATTTAAATTTAATTTTTTTCAAATACACTGTTTAATTTTTTGGAACTAAATTCTACATTCTCATCTTTATTTGCAGAATACACCAATCTAGCTCACTGGCCTTAGCCTGTTTCTACTATACTATTTCTATTATACTATTTTCATCTGACTGAGACACGAGAGAAGGGAAAAAATAAAATCTGTAAGACGGAGAAACCAGAAGACTAACGGCACGCGGCCTACATTCAATGAAATAATATCGCATAAAATAAGTTTATAAAATTGATATGCTAAATATCAATCATTATTATTCATTTTAACGAAAATTAAAGCGTTAGCAAAATATGATTCCAATAATAAAAAAATTATTAGACTAGATAATAAGAAAAGAAAATTAAAATTAAAATAGAAAATATTTGAATTTTTGTAGTATTTCTCTATATCTTTAAATGTATATATATTGAGAAAAAGAAAACACATATAGAAATCATAGTCTCAACATTGCTCAAAATAATTATTATATGATTTATGAATCATTATAATTATTATTAATGAATGAGTTCTCTTATCAGCAGATAACTTATTATTATATTAATGTAAATCGTGAATTAATAAACAGCTTAAGATGGTTCTTTAATAAATCAAGTTATCCCATAGAACTGTCCAATTATATAATGAAGTTGAAGTAGCGAAATTGATGCCCAATATTTTGATAAGTTAACGATGAAAAAGATGAAAATGTAATTTTTCATGTATAATTTACAATTAGTGACAGATAAGGCAGACTCTTTGATTAATTGCATAAAAATTTTATCATAGATTTTTCTCAAAAACGAGATTATAATAATTTTAAAAAATTATTAGGGATGCACTGGATCGCTTTACAATTACCGAATATCGAATATCGGATATTTGGAATGTAACATTGGATATCCGGTATTCGATCGAAGAAGATAATGTCTATGAGTCGGATATCCGACATTTTCCGGATATCCGATCGAATTTCGAGAAAGTCTTTTAAAAAAAAAGTCTATAGGGAAAAGATTGTAATTTTACAACAATGTATAAGATATTATAACATTATGAATACTTATTTTTAGAACATTTGTATAAGAAAAAAATCATCAACAATTTAATGATATCAAATTTTAACCGATTATATTCCCGAATACTAATGATATCCAACTATTCGGTCGGATAGTAAAAAAGTGTCGGATACTATCAGATACCAAATATTTTTCAGATGCATCCCTAAAAATTATAGATCATTCTAGAAAGATATTTACATGCATAAAGCCAGATAGCAAAATGCTAGTAGTATGCTAGCAAACTTGATCATAATGATACTCAGATAAGCTGGTGCTTTCTTTAAATTAAGCTTGCTTAATTAAGCTTAATTTGTAACAACATAATCTGCCAACATAGAACAACGGTAGAATTATAATAAAAATCGAGTATTCTTTATTACAAATACCGTAACAGCAAATACATAGTAAATTGGCAAAATTTGCAAAAAAACGGGTAAAATTTGCCATAAATTTAATACTAATAGCAGAAAGACAGCAGAAACCTTGCATCTGATGTCATATTGTGACAGCGAAATTGCGGTAAGGATACATTTATCGTATCAAATAGTGATAGCAAACACAGCAAAAACTGCTTACTGTCACGACGTGACTGCGACTTTAATATAAAACGCAATTTGCGTTATCAACTACTGAAGGCAAAAACGCAGCAGAAATCACACGTAATAAATAAATATAATTTACCATACATTTAACTTTCATTAACTAAATGCATTTTTATTAAAGTACATTTGATCAGAATAAGATTTTGCTAAATAAAAAATGTACTCTTAATTTTTTTTTGCATCTTAAGTAGTGTTACCTTGGCGACAAAATTTTTGTTCCAAAGTACGCCTTTCTACTTCTATGACTGTGACGTAGAATCGCGTTATTAAACATAGAAATAACTACGTCAAGCTATGCAAAAGATGCAAAATGGCGTATTTGGACCTAGTTAGGCAAAGTACGCGCAACTAATAACCATTACTTCCTGAACTACATGTTTCTAAGTCGAACTACGCCAAATTAATTTTTATTCTTTCGTAGTATTTCGAGAAAATATGCCATTCTACATTTTTTTATATGGAACTACACTCTACAGTCTGATAGTTGAGCACAGAAACAACTATGCCAAACTACTCATTTTTTACGTGAAAAATGTAAAATAGCGTACTTGAACAACCTAGTTAGACATAGAAAGTACGCGCAACTAATTATTCTTCTTGAACATTCTTCTTGAACCGATGTGAACCTGGCGCCCAATTTTATTAAAAATAAAAATTAATATTGTAGCGCGTTTGTACTTCGTTTGTACCGATCATTATATCGTATCTCAAACAGTTAAAGAAAGTGGAAAACAAAAAATGGCACACAACTTTAAGATTTTTTAATTTCATTTATGTCATTCGAAAGAGAATTGTTTGTACCTCTTTATTTTCGTTTGTACTTTGAAGAGTTCGAAGATACAGCGCTTTTCAATTTTTGCGCAATTCCAATATAGCAAACTTAGCCAATTTTCTAAATATTGAAATGGGACCAACAATATTCGAAAAAGAATCGTTTGTACCTCCCTTGCTTTCATTTGTACCTCAAAGGATTCAGAGATATAGTATGTTTCAAAATTTCAAAAATACGAAAGATTTAAGTCGATCTATCTCCGGGCCCTTTAAGATACAAACGAAAGAGAGATATAAATAAGTACAAACAATTCTCTTTCGAATGACATAAATGAAATTAAAAAATCACATACAATTCTCTTTCGAATGCCGTTGTTCTCATTTTGATATTTTGAAAATTGACTAAGTTCGCAAAAATTGAAAAGTGCTGGTGGAATGCCTATTGGTCTTATTTTGATATTTTAAACACCGACTTCCCATCTTGGCACATTTCCGAAATTTTGAAATCGCTGTATCTCTAAATCTTTTGAGATCAAACGAAGAGAAGAAAAACAGGTACAAACGATTCTCTTTGGCATAAATGAAATTTAAAAAATCTTAAAGTTGCGCGCTGGCCATTTTTTATTTTTCACTTTCTGTTTAACTGTTTGAAGTACAAATGGAATAATGATTGGTACAAACACATAAACGTGCTACGGTATTAATTTTTATTTTTGATAAAGTTGGATGCTAAATTCGTTGAACCTAGCTAGATTTGTTGAATTATACGTTTCTATGCCGAACGACGCCAAATTAATTTTTATTTTTTCGTAGTATTTCAAGTAAGTATGTCATTCTAGATTTTTTACGCGGAATTACATTCTACAGTCTGATAGTTGGGCACAGAAATATCTATGCCAAACTATCGCCAATCTACGTAATTGGACGAAAAAATCATTTCCTGAAGTACGTGTTTCTATATCAAACTATACCAAAATACAATACTTACCTTTTAATTTTTAATTTGTGACGAAGTACGTCATTTTATGCAGAATTACTCTTACTCATCCGTGAGCATTATGCATCAGTCATCACGAGGGAGATGCTTAAATAAGAATCACCTAGGAAAGAATATAAGGAGCGCAGCATTTCGTATGTGAAATGAGCCCTTAAAGTTGAACTTTAATATTAAAGTACCCATGCTACGATGGAATTCTACTTCTACTATGACAGCAATACGATATCTTGAATTGTCAAATGAGTTTAAAATATTATTATGTTACTTTAAACAGTACAGTGTAAATGTACCCGAAACTATACTTAGATTATAGTTTCGCGTAGGAAGGCATAAATCTTTAGAAGTAGAGTTCTACTTTAAACTATTTCCATGGTTCATTCGCGTATTTAAGCGTTTTTAACATAGTTAAGCGTACTTTCGAGCATAATAAATTAGGCGTATTTTTTAGCGTAATTTGCTGTAGTTTGGCGTTGTTTGGCATACAAAGACATGAATCGGCTTACTTTGGCATTGGAATAGAATTCTACGCCAAAACTATTTCCGTTTCAAACCGTATTAGGAATAGTTTTTGGCGTACTTTGGCATAGAAATTTTTCCGCCAGGATAATAAATGAAGAATTCTCAACATTAATGCCCGTTTCCATCAAAGTAGATTAACTTTAATCTCAATTCAACTTAATCTTCGTCTTATTTTAGTTCTAAAGATTAGAAAAAGACGAAGAATAAGTTGAACCGAGATTAAAGTTAATCTACATTGATGGAAATAGGCATAAGAGTATTATTGCTTGGTGTTTTCAAAAAATCAGTTTATATTCAGTTTATATTCAGTTAATATTCAGAATTCTCTAAAAGAATTGTGTCAGAAATTAAATCCTGAGAAATGCTACACATTTTTATTTTCACTAGCCGCATTATATAGGCTTTATATTATATTTACGTGACAGAAATTTAAATACGAGATAAATATTGATAGATACGTCACCTAGCGGTAAACGGAAAAACTATGGTTTGATATAACATTTCCATGTGATGTTTCTGTTTTCTTACTTTTTGAGCAGAAGCGTATGCTTGATTTTTAACATGTTTTTACTGTCATGCCGTACAAGCAGATAAATTCGATTTCTAACGACATTTGCCGATTTATTATCACGATGATATTATCACACATTATGCTCAGTTTTGATTTAGTTTCAATTTTGATAACATATTGTATCAGCATGCAATGTTCAAAATATTGATTTTATGCCAAGAACTTTTGCTTAATTAATGCAAAATTTTATAATGTATCTTGATATTGGAATTGTTCGTTTTCTGCTACATTTCTATCGACATTACCTAATTGAGATGGCAGATTATGTTCAGCTATTACCCGAGTTCTGCCAATATATAGTATGTAGCATACAAATAGTAATACATGATCTTAACAGATTGGTTATTTAGGAACTTGCATATAAATTTAACTTCGAAAAGTAAACACAATCTCATCTTGGTTTCGTTCGATAAAAATGCAGTTCTTGATTTATTATCGTATGTTTCATACTATTACATTAAAATATATTCGTAGTTTTAATATTTTATCCAAATTATGCAGATATTTGTAATTTTGGGTGGACTCTGGTGAGGCATCCCAAATTTTCAACACTTTACTAAAGAACCACAATTACAATTGGAATGTTTTGACGGTTGCGAGTAAGTATATTTTAAATTTATGTAATATTCCATTAAAATTTTAAGACTCTCATACAGTAAATTATATAATTGCGCGCATTATCGATAAAATTTCTTATTATTAATATTCTTTATAAATTTATTTTTTCCAAATGATTAATTATTCATATAGCTTTGATTTTTGAAAATAGATAAGATGAAACTTTATTTAGTACACAAAATGAGGTTAACTTGATAAGAGTTCTGCAGTATTCTTATAAGTTCATTTAATGCTATGTAAATATTATAGTACAAAATAAATTAATAATGCATTAAAAATAAATAATACAATTTTTCTCCTAGTATTATAAAAATAATTTCCTGCTAAATAATTTAAATATTATAAGATTAGAAATATATATAACATATGTAAATAGCAATAAATTTTACGATAAATGTGACTTATTTAGATGATGATAAAAGATTTAATTTTTAATGGACATATGTTAAGTGGTGTAATATGTTATGAGAAATTATTTCCAACTCTTATTTACAAATAGAAATCAGAGCAATATTTATAAAGTAAAATACCTACAATTTTCTTATTAAATTACTTTTGTAAAACTTAATAGCGGAACAAATTCTTAAAATAACAAAATTTTTGAACTTGTAAATCTCTTTTATTTCATTTTTACTATAAATAGAAATAAAATATACTTATTTCAAAGTTTGGTCATTTATTTGCTCGGCCTTTTTATCCTTATATTTATTAATTGAATAGTAACTATACATATTTATTTATTTACACGGTATGGCAATAAAGTTTAATGAATGTTGAGAATGTATGAGAAAATAAACAAATAATACGAATGATCACTGTTCTTCAAACTAATCTCCACCTAGAAATAATACGTTTCTGACAACGTTCATATAATTTGCGGATATTTTGCGAAAACTCATCTTTGGATATCATCTTATGTCTTGTTGTTATGCGCTTCTGATTCAAAATATGTATGGCAATTAATTCTTAAGTCAGTTTTATTTATCATTTTGAATCACTTCCTATTCTGTTGATTCGGGAGTTAGGAGAGTACAAGACATGCTCTTGTACAAACTTTTTTTTGCACTCTAAATTAAAGAAAGCGATGAAAGGGACTCGATTCACAAACATTTTGGACATTTGAAACCGTGACAAAACTTATGCGAGGGATCAACCTACAAATGTATTTTCATCTATTGCACACAATATTGCCAAGTATTGTTAATGGATTATTATATATTGCTAGCATATTGTTAACGTATTACTAGTATTACCTGTGCTAACAATACATAATAATACGTAGCAATACATTAGAAATATTTGGCAATATTGTACGCAATAAGTGACAAATGTGACAATACACGAGATTGACCTCTCGAACTTAAGATGATCTTACACGGTCAATAATACTGATGAGTAATACAATATTGAATCAGTAATACTAACAGTATACATCAATATTTTTAATACTTTTACAATTTTATACAGTCAGTATTATTGACAACATATTTTAGTCTATAAGATTCTGTAGGAGCTTGTATAGTTACTATAGGATTTGCGCAGCATGCATAGGTATATGTAGAACATTCAGGAATACAAATAGATTAGTATAGATACCCACAGAAATATGAACGGATGCCCAATGAGAACTAAAAGGTCTATAAGATATCACAGTTTGACGTTTATAGTAACATATAGGGTATGTAAGACAGAGAGATGCCTCAGATGAGGACTGAAAATGTCTATAGGCCATAGGAGGATCTCCTATGTCTTTTGCGCATTTATATGTCAAAGTGCAGTATCCTATATGTTCCTATACATCAAAGTGTAGGCCTTTAGTTCTCATGAGACATCTCTTCCGCATTCCTATGAATACTTATACTAACTTGAGAGAATAATTCGTAACTCCCAAAAATTGGAAGAAATTAAGATAATTATAATTAATAAACGAGGTATGTTTCACGTTGAGTAAAAAAAAATCTTGACTGTCATAAGGAAAATATATACTCATGACTTTTTTGGGTCAAACACATTTTATTTATCACACATTTTATTTATCACACATTTTATTTATCACGTGATCTTTAGTTTTTGGAGTTATGGAAAAATTATCTAGATTTTCATGTGGAATTACAACAATCAACTATTACAGCATTTTGTGTAAACACTCTAATATGTATATTGTAAAGACTATACAGGATATCTCAAAATATTTGAAACTATTTCTGTGTTCAAATAGAGCGGATTAAATTGAATCGAAAAGTTTTCTATTTTGGAATTTTCGTAATTATTACAATGAGCAGAATATCTAAAATCGATGCATAAGACAACTTTAAAATATCTTTAAAAGTTCTTTGAAAAATTTTTTAAATATGTCATAAAGAATTCTCAGAAAAATATTTTTAAGTCTATGCGTCGATTTTACCCGCTTATATGGCAAAATAATATTTCGTTTATGAAAATTGTAAAATGATATAGGACTTTTCGACTCCTATTTTATTTGCACACGAAAATAAATGATATACAGGATGTCCAGATTCATTACAGGATGTTTAGATTCGATTGTATTAACGTGTGCGTCATTTTTCTTCTCATATCATTCTATAGAAGCCTCTTTTTATAAACTCATGGTTTCTGAACATAGGTTCCTATGTAAAACTTTATAGAAAAATTTTCCATGTTATGTTTACAGAATCTTATAGTCCTTTATAGGAACCCATGAAAAGACCCATGGGAATTTGCAGCAAGCTAGGAGCCTTTTCCTTTGAAGATCAGTCGAATTTACCACGGGTACCCATGGTTAAGCAAATCTATAGGAAAATTTCCTATAAGAATTTGCAGCAGGGATGAATCCTAAGGTGATGAAGCGATACTGATGCTCGAGAATCAAAATCCACATCATCGGTATTTTACGTCAACTCATCAATAAACCACGCATGATCAGTAATAGTCAGTGATTGTTAATACTGACAGTATTATTGACCGTGTAGAGTCATTTAATATCCAAAGATGACTTTTTACGGAGTTTCCGCAAGCTGTACAAACGTTATCAGAAGTCTCTATGAGAAGATTACTTCGAAAAATAAAAAAAATCATTTGTGTGCATAATAAAAGTACAAACTTACTTTTTAAAAAAGGTAAAAAAAGGCTGTAAAAAATGCTTCTCGAATAAAACCTAAGTGTTAAAAAATCCAATTAATAATAATTTTAATTTTTCTTCAAGGATATTCTTATTGAAGGTCTGTTTATTCCAACTAAGGCAACTTTAGTTTTCTGTCAAAAATTATTACTCCTAAAAAAAAACTGATGTATCACAACTGTATGTATATTTATATCTCGCGGTCTAACATCACTTACCGACTGCAACCATGATCGGCTATGCTGGAAGAACATAAACTCTCAGAGCCCCTAGCGGTACCGTACACTCACTACAACATAATCTCTGGACTTCCCTGATCTGTTACAACCGCGAAAGAATATACTATCAATTATACGATACACAGAGTTATCATTTCATGCTCCACATAGCAGATACAATAGTGGTGTTAGAAGTGTCCAGAATCGAATCCTACACACGAATTCGCACTTCGGTAACTCGTCGCAACGAAATACCTTCGAAAACAAGAAGTACATTTGAGGTTACATTATCAGCCAAAAAAATGGAAGTACCACCCGAGTTCATTACCGCCAAGCATTTACAAACATGCTTGCAAATGCATTGTAAATATCAGCAACGAATATTTCATCCATTTCAACACAATCCATATCTCCTGCGTTAACGAGATCGCCAGCATTCTCAATATTGTATATCGCTTATTTGATATATTGAAACAGACAACGGTCGAAGACTATTTCAAACGATTCGATTAGGCATTACTGTTAAGTAGAACATCGCAGGAATTGCATGCTAATTATGTTCGCGTTTATATGGGTACTGAACTCAATAATGCACTCAAATTTCTAATTAGCTCGTGTCAGCCAGAAGAATTAATCTACAACCAGATATATTCCACGCGTAATTAATCATTTTGATCGCTCTAAAAATAAATATACTCAAAAGCATCAAATTCCGTTACATAAAAAAGAAAGTATCACGAATTTCATTCTACGTCTCAAGCAAGCTGCAGCCCACTGCGAATACAGCGAATACAGCGAATTTAGATTAGCGAATGCTAATCGAGCAACTCTCGCATGTTTAGAATCGCGTGAGAAGTGCAATGAGATCATCGTAAAAAAACCATCGATTTTCGCAGAAGCCCATAAAATTGTTAATACTCACGAAGCCATGCGCTTCACAACAAACGCAGTTAAAACATCTGAAGCGTCGGATACGCCTGAAGGAACTCATAAAGTAAAGTAACTCAACCAAAAACTAAGCGTAATAAACTATTTCCTCATTAGAGATCGTCATCGCGCAACCGGAATCAATAGCATAATCTCCCATCTAAAATAAGAGAACAAGGACAGCAATAGCATTCGTCTTTGCCAAGAATGCGGAATCTTCTATAAATCTAGACGCGACAAATGCCCTTTTCGCAAATCTAGTTGTCAATTGCAACAAAAAAGGACATATAGCGAAAGTATGCAAAACTGGTCAGATACTTCAAAACGCGGATTGAGTTACTACGACAGCTTGACCAGCAGAACACACCGTGCAGCAATTCAGTAAATTGAAGAGGTCAAGTCTATCGATCCACTAAGCAGATAACTGATCACAGTTAAGATAGATCGCGAATTGCAAATGGAATTAGATATGGATGCTCCATGCAGTAGTGAACGAGAAAACGCTGGGTTCAATCAAACCCAATTTAACATTGTGTAACACTGATCGGAAATTTGCCAATTATACGGACTATCGCATCAGATGCATTGGTTATCTTCCAATACATGCCACTATCGGCTTGACAACGCGTAAATTAGATTTGTACGTTGTTAAGAAACAGCTTGATACTCTCTTAGGACGAGAATGGATTGCTGAGTTCGCTAATGAGATTAACCTTGTTAAATTATTCTCATTTTCACTTAAAACATACTTATTGATTACCTCGTTATCTCGTTATCCATCAAGTCAAGAAAAACAACTAAATCAGTTATTAGCTTGTTATGAAGATATCTTTAGCAAAAACTCATAGATCCCCAATTAAGATACACTTCAAATCTGAAGTTGCAACCAATCTTTCATCACACACGCGCACGTGAGGTACTCCCTAGCCCTGCGAAACAAATATGCCCAGGAAATCAAAGCCAAAATTACATCGAGATTCTATGAAAAAATTGAACATTCCGAATAGGCTTCCTCAACTCACATTGTAGTAAAAAAGAACAGGAAGATACGAGTCATTGATAACTATAAATCGACTTTAAATCAAATATTGTGATAGATGAGCATCCCATCCCGAAATCGGAACATCTGTTCAATCGTATAAAAAACGCAAGCCTTTTCTGCCATTTAGACATCACGGACGCCTGTACGCATCTTCCAGTAGATGAAAAATAGATGTCTGATGATCTAATAAATGAAGAAAATATCCTAACGTTAAACATCTCAACACATGGGCTTATCCGCGCAATTTATGGAGCGACAAACATTCCAGCTATCGGATGGAGACTGCAAAGCCTCACCAACGTACTAGTCTTTTTCGATGATATATTATATTATTGTTCGCAAATGGATTCGACAATTTTATGTTTATCTTAGACGAAGCATTGGAAGCCTGCGATCAATGGCCTTCGCTTCAATCGCGCCAAGTGCGTCTTCACTTCATCATCAGTCGAATTCCTCGGACACAGAATCGACTCTCGTGATAATCAGACAAGCATATCGAAGCAATTCGACGCAGCGAAGCCACTAAAGAAGAGCAGCTATTCCTAAGAAGGGCGACATACTACAGCTCCTTTATTTCGAATCTCGTGATAGCCGACTATTAAGAGATATACTCTGTACAGAATCCTTCTCATGGGCATCAGCAGCAGAGGAAGCTTATATCAACATTATCAAGATTCGTTAATTTCTCCACAAGTTTTGATATCATACTCATTTGATTCATCACTCCTCCTTCTGCTTGGGTCGCTGTATTATCGCATCGCCTCTCATCTAGACAAGAAACGTCCGATCGCATTCGCTAATCGAACACTAACCGCGGAGCGATATCCACAGATGAACAAAGGGGCACACTAACTATAGTGTGGGCTGTGTAAAAATTCTTTTACTACTTGTACGCCCGGCACTTCGTTCTCATCGTCGATCATAAACTTCTGACACAAATCTTACAACCGAAGAAATCATTGCCGATACTTTACATCAGTCGCATGACAAACTACATCGACTACTTCTCTCACTTTAATTACGACGAAATTCAGACCAACAAAATCAAATGCAAATGCGAATTGCTGTTCTCGCGCTTCATTGCCGACGACAGTGGACATCTACCACAGAATCTCGATAAAAGAGGAAATTACAACTCTCGATGAATTCGACAAGTTCGCATTATGTCAGATTAAACAGCTACCGATCCGTGCAGAGCTAATATAGTCCGAGAAACACACAAGGATCCCGATCTAGATAAGATTATACAGCTTTTGAAAACGGATCAAGACTTGATGCGCGCCCATTATAAAACTCCAGAAATAAAATATTCATTAGCAGCCAACTGTTTGCTGTTCAAACATTGAGTGATAATTCCAACCTCATTACGGAATGCAATCTTAACGACTTATACGCAGCTCATATAGAAACTGTTAAAAATGAAAAGCATTGCTCGTTCCTTCGTGTATTGGTCTGGTATAGACACGGACATAAAACAAACCGCTAAGTCCTGCATCGAGTGCGCCAAACATGCACATGCTCCTCCCAAATTCACCATTAGGAGGCCCTGGGAGCACATACACGTAGATTACGCAGGACCGATCGCAGGCACCATGCTATTTATCGTAATATCGTAATATCATTGTCTTCAGCAAATGGCTCGAGATAAGAACAACTCATTCAACAACCACGTTTTCAACTGTCGCAATATTCGATAATATCTTTGCGTCCTTATCATCCAACAACGAACGGACAAGCGGAACGCTTGTCCATTCGTATAAACAATCAAGGATGCTCTTCATACTATATCGACAATATCAGTGACACTACAATCAGACCTTAACCAGTTTCTGCAACAGGAAACACTCTACAACTGAGATTCCGACACAATTGTTCTTGGGATGCAATATATGTATCAGGATGGATATGACCCGGATGACGCTCGGACGAGAACAATGGAAAAACAACAAGTTCAATCCTACATTCCGGGAATTCCAATCTAAACAAGCAGTCTATTTCTTATCGAACAATCTCCGCATGGATAAATTAAAAGAACAATCGTTATCAGATTGGGCGATCTTCATTATGAAATCGACTTTTAGACAGAAACAAGTGGTATATCATGGTTAAATAAAAATAGATTCTACGTGGCTTGCTTGTCTCTTGCGGCACCGTAGCATTCGATTCGTACCCGGCTTCCTTTCCACCTTGGCCACGGATAATCCATTTTTATGTTAACCATGATATACCACTTGTTTCTGTTTCACAGGATTTACCTGCACTTTCGCGTTCACATCTTCAGAATCATCAGAAACGTCTGGTTTGTCTTCAGTCATAAGGGAACAGGACTCCACTCGTGTCTCCTCCGCTACCAAAGCCTCTGCCACAAGTCTAACAGGCTCTCAGGCGATTCACAAAATTACGTCAACCTTCCTAGCGCTTTACACTGTTTTAATAACTCTCTTAAGAAACTTAATCCTATTATGTATATCTAATCCTATTATATATTATCTAATACCGATAGAGGAGAAGAATGTTATGTATATATATTTATATTTCGCGGTCTAACACCACTTATCGACTGCAGCCACGACCGGCTGTGCTGGAAGAGCACTCAACTCTCAGAGCTCCTGGTGGCTACGTACACTCACTAACATGTGCATAATCTTTAGACTCCCCTGATCTGTCAAAAGAATATACTATCGCGAAAGAATATACTATCAATCGTATGACACAGAGTTATCATTTCATGCCCCACATAGCAGACACAATATCAATTAATATGGTAATATTAATAATATACAAGATAAATTTAATTTTAATAATATATATCATTCGTATAAAAGATTTGATATCAACAACTGGCGCCAAGTTCAATTCTATACCAAATTAAGTAAAGAATACATTCCAATTGTGTTATATTGTCCAGTTAAGAGTTACCACGAAAAGTTAAAGAAATAAACACTTGATGCTGCTAGATTGAATAATAAAAACTATAGAAACAATTAAAAAATAATAATTAAAACAAATAAAAGATACATTAACTCTTAGTACCTATATTGGGTTAGCGTAACCTCCCCCCCCCCTCCCCGATTTTCGTAGTTCAGATTTTCATAGTGCTTTTTTCCGATCCTTTTTGTAAAATATCTTATTGTAAAATATCTTTTGTGTTACGACATTTTTAGACTTTTTAACTCAAAAATTCTTTTTTTTCAGTCTTCAAACGATAGATTAAAACAAAATTAGTTACAATCGATGCACTACAAGCAAAAGAAAGCGCTGGATTACAAATGCCCGGATGTGGGTAGATAGGGATTTTCTTTAAATGTGGGTTAAAATTTTAATGTAATAATGAATTTAATCTGAATGTTGTACACTGAATAAAAATAAAGTTTATTGTTTGTTTTTTTTTCATAACACAAATCTTATAAATCCAAGTTTATTTATCTCAGACTTAAACTTAATAGATATGCACAACAATAGCTTGCACAACTGTCATAACTTATACGACTGCTTAACTCAATCGAACATATACTTACGCTAGATATTTTTATTCTTATGGAAATGTTTTTCATTTTTCTTATTTTACATTCATGTTTTTACTACATTATACCATTTATATTCATATTTATAGCACTATGTTATACTGTAATCTAGCAATGCCAAGTATTTACTTCTTTAACTTTTTGTGGTAACTTGAATGGTAATTTGAATAGACAAGATAACGCAATTATGGATTGTATTCTTTACTTAACTTTGATATGGGATTTAATTTGGCAGTTGTTGATATCAAATCTTTACAAATAATACATATCATTAAAGTTAATATTAATATTATTTGATACATCAGTTTTTTTCGAAAAATAATAATTTTTGATAGAGAATTAAAACTGCCATTATATTAGGTTGTTGTTTGCTTCCGCCGTTTTCCTATAGATGGCTTTACTGGTAAGTGGTGGTTGAAATAAATAGATCATAGACGTCATACAATAAACTTGGGCATCTGTCAACATAACCCCATAGAAACATTAGTCAATTTGTGTCATAAAGTTATTCTCGATTGAAAATGTCAATTTACGAGCCAAATTCTCGTCATTTGCGGGAGATTTTAATTTTTTGCTTCAATATGAAGAAATCTGCGGCTGAGGCTTATCGAATGCTCTCAAATACTTATGGTGAGACCGCTATTAGTGAAAGAATGTGTCGTGAGTGGTTTCAACGCTTCAAGAACGGTGATTTTGACATCGAAGACCCGCATAGCGGTGGAAGAGAGAAGGTTTTCGAAGATGCAGAATTGGAGGCATTACTTGAGCAAGACTCGTGTCAAAATCAAGAAGAATTAGCACGATCATTGGGAGTGACTCAACAAGCCATTTC
>Ga0157363_1001740_pt1 | contig 18519 bp, 19 predicted proteins | sample AttsexASBM1_FD_111477 | JGI IMG/M metagenome (GOLD analysis project Ga0157363, IMG submission 111477) | Fungus gardens microbial communities from leaf cutter ant in Ribeirão Preto, State of São Paulo, Brazil - Atta sexdens ASBM1 | ecosystem: Host-associated > Fungi > Mycelium > Unclassified ... | reverse complement strand
TCTGTTCAATTCAGAGATTTTTATACGAAATGTTAAACTTAAAATTCTAAAAGACTGATATTCATAATCGGTTTTTATTTTAAAATCGTCTTAAGTAATGTCTTAAGTCGTTAATGCGGCCTTCTGATTCATCTTAAATATAAGCTCCAACTGAACCGACCTAAGAATTCTTAAGGACTCTGCACAATAAAAGAAACAGGGAACAGAAAAACAAAGAATAAGAATTTCAATCTATCAGAAACTGTATATTCCACAATACATGATTTCTGATAGGTTGAAATTCTTATTCTCTGTTCTCTGTTCTTTTTTATTGCGCAGAGCTCCTTAAAATTTCACAATATTTAAAAATTTATTTATCATTTCTTGTCACATCTTGTCTAATATTATATTCTTTTAACGTTTTGTTAATTTTTGAGAAATTAGATCCACAGGTTAATAATCTTTCAAATTAAAAATTTATAATTAAAAGTTTAAAGATCTTATTTCAAAGAAACTTTTTCGGAACTTTAATGACAACCGTTTCTTAGATATAAATAATAATATTTTTGAAATTATATGCTTATATTTTTTAGAATTTAAAGTTCTAAAAATTAATATTTATTTATTAAACAAAAAGAGATAATATGAAAGATGTACATAATTTAATTAATAGATTCATTGTGTGATAATAATGATCGACAAGTCAACGTATTTAATTGATATGATATCTACAGATGACACTAAAGTCATCTTTTCAAAATTCAAGCCGTTTGTTCATCTTCAGATTGTGTGGATCATAATCTATGACTTTTTCTTTTGGAACAAATTGTCTGGCGTTTCTGTTATTATTTAAATGGCCACGTTGTGTTTATACGCATTTGTATAAAGTAATTTCGTAAGTTTCTCCCGAACTTTTGGAAGCCGTTGACACATCGCTTAAATATATATACGATACGGAAGAGTAAAATATGCGAATCGATGTATACGTATGTCACCGGCCGGTAATTTTGTGTACGTGGTCAGTGATGAATCTACCCGGCATTGTTTGCGGTTGCATGTGCGTTGTTAGAGGCGTGTCAAACACCTGAAAATTAGGAAGCGTGTGTTTATTTCAGAACGGAAACGCTCGTCGCTTGCATTTCACTCGGTGTTTTATTTCGTCAATGCGATTATAACCTCCTCGAGTAATAACGAACATGTGTTCAAATTGCAAGCTAGATATATAGAACTATCTCTTATTGTCGCTTAAAAATTAGCTTTATCTATCTCTTATTGTACAGTACCTCTCTAATTAATAATAGCAATGCATCTAGACAGCGTGCATATATAAAAGACGTTATAAAGATGTTTTTTGAGAAACATATCTAAAAGATATTTAAAGAACATCATAAAAAGAAATCTTCTAGACATATGGTACTTTTCAGCAAGAGCTGGAAGATGCTTTCCAGTAACATAAATAGATGATACTGTCAATACAGTATACAATTCCATGCTTTCCAACTATAACACAAGTTAATACAAGGAAATAAATATGTTTACCAAGAACTCTCTTTCTTTAAAATAACAAAAAAATAATCTAGGCTATTGAGAGTCACAGAAGGAGATGCACAAAAATTTAACAAGTAAAATTGTTACTCCATTTGATGTACAAATGTCTTCGTTTAAAAAAGTTAATATAAATGTACACAGCTAAAATGCTAGGTACTTTCTAGCAAGAGATACAGATGACAAAGTAGATATAATACAAAATTGTTACATCTTTGTTTACTAATGTTAAACAAAGATGAAATGATCACTATACTACGTCTCTTGCAGAAAAGCACCAGCTGTGTTATATCATTATTTTATATCACTTCATAAATACCAAATTTTTATATTTCTTTACCATTTATCTTTCTAAAAATAATAGTTGATAAAAGATTTTAAGACTGTATTTGGATATATTTAGACAAGTGTATGATACCTTCTTTTTTACTTTGAGTAAAAAAAAAGATTAAGCAGTGTTTTAACTATAAGTAACATTGTATATTATTGTCATACATATATGATTATTCCATGGCTCGAAAGCATCTACAATGTAACACAATGATTATTTTATCTTTGTTTAATATTGATAAATAATAAGCTATAATAATTGATTGTATTACACTATATCTATGTCTCTTATTGAAAAGTACCTAATGCATGTTGTTTAGGATATGCTAACACACAAGTATATATGGTAGAAGGATGGTTTAAGAGATTTTTGATTTATTTGCAGATTGATGCTGTAAGATAGAGGATTTATTTCATTTAAAATTATTGTGCACTTCTCTGCATTGATATGGCAACGTTACTAAAGACAAGGGGATTGCGTATGACAGCGCAGAAACAAGAGACACTTTTGAAGTTAACTGTGCTTTCCTTAGCAGCAATTTTATGTAGGTTTATTATCATCTTTGTTTAACTTATCTTTAATTTATCAGATAAAGAAATATTAGTTATATTCAATCATTTTTGTATTACAATATTTTTTCCAGCATTTGCAACACGTTTGTTCTCAGTGCTAAGATTTGAAAGTGTTATTCATGAATTTGATCCGTACTTCAATTATCGCACCACCAAATATTTAGCTGAAAATGGATTCTACAGTTTTCACAATTGGTTTGATGATCGCGTTTGGTATCCACTTGGCAGGATAATAGGAGGTATTGATTGTGTGCTTATAAATTTTGATACAGATTCTCTTAAAAAGAAGAAGAAAAAAACTTAATATTTTAAATACATTACTTTAAATACTATTTAGTTAAGATTAATTTGAAAAATTTGAAAGATTATTAATATTTCAGATTGATTGTGTTGAAAGTCCGACAATCATATCGGCACGCAATTATCATTTCTGAAATTAATTCAGTTATATGAATATATATAATAGTTCAACATCTTAATTAATTCGGAACCATAGTGGTGCTTCCTATTTAAAGTACTGCATTTAACATAAACGATCTTATTTCTAATCTTATTGTTAATATTTTAAATATTAATTTTGTAGGAACCATATATCCTGGTTTGATGATAACTTCCGCAGCATTATATCGTATCTCATGGTTATTGAATATTACACTAGATATACGCAACATTTGTGTCTTCCTCGCTCCGTTGTTTTCAAGTTTAACAACAATTATTACCTATTTGCTTACTAAAGAATTAAAGGTATAGTTTATATTTTTATCAAATTATATAGAATATAGCATCTTATTTGAAGTAAGATTAACAGCATTCTATTCATGTTCAATTTATTTTTTTAGGATTCAGCATCAGGCCTATTCGCAGCTGCAATGATTGCAATTGTACCTGGTTATATATCTCGGTCAGTCGCAGGTTCTTATGACAATGAAGGCATAGCGATTTTTTGTATGCTGTTTACATACTACATGTGGATTAAAGCTGTGAAAACAGGAGCGATATGTTGGGCTACGTGCGCCGCACTGGCTTACTTCTATATGGTGTCTTCTTGGGGCGGATATGTTTTTCTAATTAATTTGATTCCATTGCATGTGCTAACATTGATGGTGACTGGCAGATTTTCTCACAGGATATACATTGCATATAGTATTTTATATTGTTTAGGAACTATTTTATCTATGCAGATCTCATTTGTTGGTTTTCAACCTGTTCAAAGTTCCGAGCACATGCTTGTAAGTTGTGATAATATTTTTAATAAGGCATTATTAAACAAGTGAATATCAGTATTTGACTTCAAATGTAAAATTTTATTTCGTCTATTTTTCTTAGGCATTAGGTGTTTTTGGCCTCTGTCAAATTCATGCATTAGTAGATTATTTGCGGAGTAAATTATCTCAAAAGGAATTTGAGATATTATTCCGTGCTCTGCTTGCTGTGGTGATTACAACATCATGTGTAGTTGGTGGTATTTTAACCATCACAGGTATTGATCATGTATTCCTTTAACCCATTATATATATAAACATTATATATATAAAACATTATTTCACATCCATGATATACTCTCACGCACATTGCTTAATTTTTTTTAAGGAAAAATATCACCATGGACTGGACGCTTTTATTCCTTGCTCGATCCATCTTATGCAAAAAATCATATTCCAATAATTGCTTCAGTTTCGGAACATCAGCCAACATCATGGAGTTCCTTCTACTTTGATCTGCAGATACTTGTATTTTTGTTCCCATCAGGCTTATACTTCTGTTTTTCTAAGCTAACAGACTCGAATATTTTCTTAATTTTGTATGGAGTTACTAGTTTATATTTTGCAGTAAGTAAAAATATACAAAATTATACTTATAATTTTACATATATATATATATATATACATTTTTATATATTTATTTTTTATTAAATATTACATTTAAATAATGTCTTACATTTAAATATTTTAGGGAGTGATGGTACGTTTAATGTTAGTACTTGCTCCAGTAATGTGCATTTTGGGTGGAATTGGAGCGTCTTCTTTATTAGTTACTTACATGAAGCAAGTAGAAAGTGGAAAAGTTGTCGATAAGAAAGCCAAGAAATTCGAGAGTAATTATATCTTGAGGAGTGAGGTAAGTTTCCGAAATAATATTTCGAAAAAAAATTAGATATATCTAAGATATTTAGACGAGCAAAAGTAAATTAAGAACATATAAAAATAAAGACATATTTTCAGATCGCCTCATTTTTCATCATAGTAATGTCTATACTCTTCCTGTCTTATACCTTTCATTGCACGTGGGTTACAGCAGAAGCTTATAGCTCGCCTAGTATTGTATTATCTGCACGGTCGCCTGATGGTGGACGAATGATTTTTGACGATTTTAGAGAAGCATATTATTGGCTACGTATGAATACACCCGAAGTAAGCATTGTTTCCTGTATTTCAAATGCAAATGATTAAATATCTAGATTATAAATTCAAGTCTTTATCTAAAAGTATAGATATAAATAGATGGTATATTGAATAACAATTTGTTAGAAAATTAAATAAAAAGAAAATTACGTATTGAAATAAAAAAGAACATGTGAATTGAAATGAAAAGGAAATATAACATTAAAATAAATTATATATTCTATCTTCTTTTCAGAATGCTAAAATAATGTCTTGGTGGGATTACGGGTATCAGATAACTGCGATGGCAAATCGTACTATTTTAGTAGACAATAATACATGGAATAATACGCACATATCAAGAGTCGGTCAGGCAATGGCCAGTTCCGAGGAAAAGGCTTATGAAATTATGAGAGAATTAGATGTCAACTACGTTCTTGTGATTTTTGGAGGACTCACTGGCTATTCATCAGATGGTGAATATAATCTAACATGAATATAATCTAACATTATTTTAATATTTTATTTTTAATTTATTGTTTCTAAAACGAGTTAACAATTTATATCATTCCTTTATCTTTTGTAAATCAAAGTATGAAATGAGAATTAGAATTGAATCTGTTGATTATGAATTGATCATTTTCATGTCACACTAATTACATATTTAAACTATTGACAAATCTAACTATTCAGATTGATCCTAAAAATTTCTATGCATTATATTGTAAAAAATTAATATTAACTATGTATTTTAATTAGATATAAATAAGTTCCTATGGATGGTGCGTATTGGTGGTAGTACGGAAAAAGGAAAGTCCATAACCGAGTGGGATTATTATAATTCCGCAGGCGAATTCCGAGTAGATAAAGAGGGATCTCCAATTTTGCTCAATTGTCTCATGTACAAAATGTGTTATTACAGATTTGGCCAAGTCTATACCGAAGGCGGTAAGATTTCTTTACTTTATTGAAACTGCAGTTCATATATTAGTTTTGTAATTATTCTTGTCATTCAACTTTTTATAGGCAAGCCTTCAGGTTATGACAGAGTAAGGAACATGGAGATTGGAAACAAAGATTTTGAATTAAATACATTAGAAGAAGCATATACGACAGAACATTGGCTTGTGCGAATTTACAAAGTGAAAGATTTACGAAACAGAGGAGCTTAAAATAATTTGACACTGGTATTGCATAGACAAAAATCTTTTTATATTAACGTTCAGTTATGTGAGTTTCGCGACAGTCACTGCGGAAATTAATACATATATATGTATTATTGCTCATCGCATTGTAACTGAAATTTGTATAAATGAAATGTAAAGATAAACAATTGCATTGATATAAATATTGCTGTACGCAATTTATTAGAATTTTGAAAGATATTTAGTACATATTCCGGCAGCGTCCTTAAAATCCATCATACATAATATTGTGAGTAACATGACTATTAGAATACTGCATTTGTTTATGAACGTTAGCATATGCCTATGCTTTAAATATAGAAGAGTTGTTTCTCTATAATAAATATTTCGCATTCAATGCGTTATAATTGTCAAACGATTATATTATCTAAAGCAGTGATGCGCAATCTTTTTTAAGAGTCATTTTTAGGAAGCTATTTTCAGAAATAGATAAAATATTATAGGTCGTATAATGTTCATTTTGTTTGTACAAAATATAATTTTTATATTCTTTTTATTTTCGGTTATGAGTCGGTGGGCCGCAGATTGTGCATCACTGGTTTAAAGTATCTTCGTTATCTAATGAATTATGTTGGAAATGAATATGTCATAAAGTTTATATAATTATTTCTTATGGAAACAGGTATAGTCAAGAATATTAAATCAATTATATTAAAATGCTAAGGAAATACAAGTTATGTTATATTTACTTAATTATACATTACAACCTAAATATAGTGAATATAAACGAAATAATGTAATTAGATTGCATTATTTAGGCCAATTGAAATGTATAAACATGAAAAATGAACAAATAGGAGGCATATGTTTTATATTTTTTATTCTATATATTTAACAGACAGTAAAACTGTTAAAACTTAAGAATTAGCACACAAATACTTGATGAATAAATGTCTTTTATTTCAAGGCTAATTTAGATGCATTGTGTTATTCTTTAATTCGATATATATTATAACATTATTTTATACAAGCGCTATCTTAAAAATTCTAGCTCGATATTTTCAATCACTTTAACAAAGATAGGAATGCCTATTTCGTTTAAATAATCATTTAAAGCTGCATTGTGGAATTACATTCCTAGCGTTGTGTAATTATCTTCTGATGGACCACAAAGGATCCAATTGACTCAAGGGATCAATGACTCTGCCATTAGATTTTTCTTGTGATGCTGAACTTTTATTCGACGTGCTATCGTTTGTTAAAATTGTTTGTGTTTTTCCTAAAATAAAAAAATTTAGAAATTAAAAAAAATTGAAATAACTATTAATGCTCGACAAGTTATTTGCTTAAAATTAATATTAAAATCAATTTACAATATTTTTGATAATTGCATACCTGATTGTTCAGAATCAGAACGTTGCATTCCTACCCCGAGATTATGAAGAAAATCATCCGAAGGATGGCATTGTAATTTTCGCGATGTTTTCTCCTTGTTCCCTTTGAATCCATCTAAATTGTCAAATGTGACTCGAGTAGAGGATAAAATACCGCCTGAAATGAAACAATATATTACTGGAATTGTTTCATTAAAGATATTATGAGAAATTATTTCACTTACGTTTCATTAAGATGTCCTGAGCGTGGTACAACACGAGTCTGTATGCAAATAATAACGATTCCTTATTTACGACTTGTTTGCGACATTTCGCAAGGCCTTTAAAAATCAATGGTACATCTACGATTCCACAATCAGCTCGTATGTGACATACGGTCGCAGCGGCTACTAAAAATAGACTGCTCAACGAACCGCCATCTAAACAATGTACAATTACCGGCTTAGGAGAACAACGTCTTAATGCCTGTTCTGTCATTACATCGCTTGAAAATGCAAGTATAGCGCCAGGACTACTCGGAAAACCACTGGAAAAGTTAGATGTGTCAATTGCTGTACGTGTACTTTTAGTATTTAGTACAAAGTATTTCAATTACAGAATTAACTTACTTTGAAGGCCACACAAGAAATTGCATGTGTACAATAACTCTCTCAAATTTCTTTTTATTATGTTGAATAGAAAGAGTTCTTTGAATATAAGTTGTATGATTAACTATCTTTTTTAGTGAAATAGTAAAATTTCCTATATCTAAGTTGTCCTCTTCACTTATGGGCCAATATAATTCTCCATTCAACTACGATGAAAGATTATTATTAGAGTATACAAATTTTAAAAAGTGTTGTAATAAAAAAATATAATATAATTTATACGAAAAATGTCAGTATATAGCATTTTTCAGTTTCTTAATTTATGTTACAGAATATATATTATTTTTATATAAGTACAAACCTGAGCATCAGATGCTAAGCATGCAATAATTTCACTCTCTTGTTCCCAGATCATTGTCCAAAAAACATCTAATTTATCTATTAAAGGTGTTTGAGTTATAATAAATGCTGTAGGTATCCACTGTGTGATTTCCATAATGTGAGATGCATTTATGTATGATGAAACATCTGATGACGATATTTGCACTCGTGTCATGTCATATGGAATACAGTCAATTGTTTGATTTTCAGACGAGTGAGCTAATGCTACAGTGCTAGACTGTTTTCCATTTTCTCGTTCCTAAAAAAAGAAAAGATTTTTATAAACTTGAAATTATTTATGTACATGTCCTTAAAAATATGTTCTTCATTTGAGTAGCTAGTAGAATATTAAGCTAGTGGAATTATTTTAAACTTACTTCGAAATCTTGAACTTCTTTCCATTTGATATCAAGATTCGTTGCGCCACTTAAAGTTTTTACGAGTAAACTATCTACAAATTTTTCGTATTTTTCAACGTCATTAATGAACTTTTGTAATGCTGCTGGTTCTCCTAGGGGATCTTTTTTCGGTTGAACATCATTGTACCATGTATCCCATACGATTTGTAAGTTCTCATGATCATTTTTGTCTTCAGTGGGAGTTGTAATTTTTTGTTCAGTTTTACAAGATTTGTCTTGTTCGCTTTTTTCTACCTTATCATCTTCCGCGGTGTCAGCTGCTATTGCTTGCTCTTTTTTCTGTACTGTAGAAAGAGGTTTCACTTCTGGCACAAGAGGTGCATGATTTATAGTAATGTCGAGATCAGAAAGAAGATCGATGTTCGATTTCGGTTCCTCGGATTTGGTAGTAAGCTTCATCGGATTAGCACTTGTTGTTGTGTTTGTTCCATTGTTGACGGCTTGCATGTATGTCTGATTATAATTAGTGTAATTTTCAGGTCTTGTTACTGAACCAGCTGAAACAGAATGATCTAAAATGACAATATAATTCTATACATAAGAAAATACAATGTCGATATTAGAAAGATGTAATATACCTTGACCCTGCATTTGAAGACCATAAGGCATGGTGTAATACGTTTCATTTCCTGTTTGAGATTGATAAACTTGACTGTATTGCGAGGATAGCGTTTGACTAACCACAGCATTATTGCCCGCGTTCGTGTATCGTGCATTTATCTCTTGCTGCTGATAAATGCCACTGACATCAGAGGATGTTACTGAAACCGTCGCCTCCAACGTTTGAGAAGTCTGTGTACCTTGAGGATTAGATGCGTAAGTGTAGCCTTGCGCCTGGTTAACAGGATTATATGTGTATGCCATTGTATTGCTTCCATGTGCATTTTGCATATAGGCATAATTTTGGCCTTGCGAATAATTTGGATACTGCACGTATCCCGAAAAAGGAACTTGTTGTGAATATTGATACGATTGTGAGTAACTTTGCACCGTCGTCGGTTTCGCATGGCTCTGTATTATTTCCGAGCTACTCGAGTTATTTATGTAGGCATATGTGTTGGACGTGTCCCCAGGTAGCATGTTGGTCTGTTCGTACGGCGCACCAGCGGTACCATGCTGATAATTCTGATAAGTATTTGGATAATTTGAAGCCACAGTATTCATTTGTACTTGTGTGCCGTATGCGGCATATGTTTTATCCGTGTAATTCTGCTTACTCGGTTCTTTACCGGTCTGTTGTGAATACTGGACAGAATTAACAGCGTGTAAACTCGGAGAGTATGACACCGAGGCTTCATTTGTTGATGGTACAGAATGTACAGATTGATTGCTCGTACTCGGTTGCTGCGATTGCATGTATTGCGTTGGAGGAACGACAGTTGTGTCGTATGTACTTTGAGTATACGGGACGTGCTGAGCTTGTAATTCTGTTGGATTGTAATACGTGGTATTCTGATAATTTTGCGAATACGTAATTTCGGATTGAGCATTCTGAGGAAGTGAATAATTCTGTGTTAATGTATTGTCCTTTACTGGCATTGTTTCTTGAGATCTAACAGCGTTTTGACCACTATGAAACATTTCTTGATTTAAAATTGTCTTTTGTTGATTATTATATAATTGAGTTTGTTGCACAATGTTATAAGAAGTTTGCCCTTGACTATCAACCGTCGACACGGTGCTGTTCACTACTGCAGTTCCGATGGTAGAAACAACAGGCATTTGCGGTACTGGTTGAATGTGCGTGGACGTCTCAGCCATTCCGCTCTTAACTGTAACTTTCTCTTGATTGGAAACATATGGTGTTGTAATGTTATAGCTGTTATATCCCGTTGGTGATTGATAAGCGTCATACTGCAAAGTATTGGAAACATTGTAATTAGAAGAGACGTCGTGGAATTTGTCTTGGCTGGTGGCTGTGGGTAGAGTTTGTCCATTAGGTAGATAGGAACTAGCAGGATATTGTACACTCGAATTAGATATGCCTGCAGTTGACGTGGATAGTGTTGGTTGTTGATACACATTCGTAGTGTTCGTAGTGGTCGGCAAGTAATTCTGACTTAAGATGCTATTAGCAACCAGATTTTCATAATAAGTCTGTGTACCATACGGATATGGAGAGCTTGTTCTATAATCAGCGTACGTTGCAGGATAATAATGTTGCGGTGACTTCACAGTCGAGGACGGAATTTCCGATATGGATATTGTATTTGGAGATTGAATTACATTTTTATTTCCCATGTCAGTTGTCAACGATTTCGAATCCATCGATGCAACATGTCCTTTATACAAGTTATAATATGGATTTTGATAACCGGTGCCGCTTTCTACTCTGTTATTCAAATAATCCTTCAGCTTCAGACCATTACCTGATCGAGGACGTGCTTGATCGTAAGTTGATGGTATTGTTGCGTCGACTTTCTCATACGTATTCTTATTGTCCTTTGCAAGTATTTGCTCTCGTTCTTCTTCTTGTACTTTACATGTACTTTTAACTCGCTGTAATAGCTTTGAAACATTTATTTCTAATTTCCTATAAAATTCTAAGCCTTTGCTCGATTTCGCTAGCAAATCTTCATATGCGTCATAAGAATTGATTAAAGAAGATATAGTCATTTCTCTACGTTTCAATACTTCCTCCACACTTTTACGTACATTAGCAGTCTGTGCATACGCGTCCGTTAGAGCTGCTAATATATTATCTTGTGCAGCAAGATTTTGTTCTATCAAGCTCACCTACAATCCAATATTAAACTTTTTTATTCAATCTTTACATATTAGAAAGTATGAAATAATTTAAGTGAAATTTTACCAACCAAACTTTGATGCTTGTTAAGTTGGTCCGCAAATAAACGATCCAGAGAAACAGATTCGGATGTAGCCGTCACCAATAAGCGCGTTAAATCATCTTGAACAATTTGATCTCGTAATTTGGTAAGCAAATCAAGTCTCTGCATTCGCATTTCATCTACTTTATTTAAAACACGTTTCAACTCTTTAGTCTGCATTTTCTCTATTTCTTTAACTTGCGATTTTTCAGAACCTTGATCTACAAGCATTGAAAGAATAAATTCATTTACTAAACTCGAATTTAATAAATTATTTAAATTATTATAATTACTTATAATATATTAATATTATATATAAATATTATTCAAATGTGTGATGAGGAATTAGATGAAGAGAAAGGGGAAATAATAAGGAAATTATGGAAAGAAAGGGAGGTAAAAGAATGGAATCAGGAAGGAAATGTATAGGTAGAGAGAAGGTAGGAAAAAGAAAATAAGATGAACTAAGGAGTAAGAAAGAAATAAATATGTGATAATAATAATAGATGATAAATCTGTGATATAGAGATAACGTATATATGTAGGTATTGAATAAGAATATATTATTGGATTGTCCGGAAAGTTCGTGCCGATTTTGAAGGAAAATTGAAACGCAGAAGATTTAAATTTTAGTATACATTTATTAAATTATATAGGTTAGGACGAACTTTCCGGACCCAATACATTAGAAGTAGATATAACTAAGAGAGAAAAGCGGATAAAATAAAAAGAAATAAATGAAATAATGTAAGAAAAGAAGCGAAGTCAGAGAGTCTAATCAGAAAAGTAGGGAAGTAAAGGGATAATCAAAAATTTTTTTTTAAAACTTTTATAATAATATAGGTGCAACAGCTTGTGGACGAGATATGGATATATGAATGAGTTAAGAATTTATGTAAATCAAGTCCCCTTTTTGGCCGTAAATACGCTCAAGTGTAATAAAATTCTATTCTATATAAATATTATTCTACGTAAGAAATTTATATGAAAATTACCTGCAAGGCAAACATTTGGTGAAGGAATTTGGGCCATTAAATCAGCTAATGGCTGCGCGAGAATTTTTAAATTTTTTACGTGCATTGTTACTGCTTTATGAAGGGCTTGATTACTCTCAGAAGCCTTGTTGTGTGCTTCCTCATATTTCTTAGCTTCTCTAGTTAAATCTGTTGCCACTATTGATGGTGGCCTTTTGCCTACTGCATCTTGATATTGCTTTTCTCTGCAAAAAAATTTATTTTTTAACTGTAATTAAATAATCAATAATTGCATTCGGTAAGAAAAATAGTTTTACAATTGTAAGATTTTTTTATGATTGATTTATACATTTAGATCTAGTAAAACTAAAAGAGCAAGATCAATTATATTGAAGAATTTTACAACATGTATAAAGTTGCTTTTTTTTACTAAACGCAGCTAATAACATCAGAGACTTAAAACTTTTAACAAGAGATAATTAATTCATACTTTTGTTCCTCTTCCAATAAAAATTTTGATATTTCTTTTAATACTTTTTCTACATCTTGGCTTGTTTCAGATAATTTTCCCATAATATCTACTAAATCTTGAATAACATGTTGTTTAGCATTAAGCGCAGCACATCGTTCGAGTAATTCTTCTGGGAGAGGTGAACATTCCCATTCCGAAGCTTGCGTATCAGGATCCCAAAAATTCATATGTTCTAGCTTCAATGAAGTAAGATAAGTATTAAGATATTGATCTTTTTCATCAATCTTTGCTCCGATAAGACGTAATATTTTGGCTTTTTCTTCCGAATAAAGAGAATTAGCTTCGTGTACTTTCATAGGAACAAATCTATAAAAGAAAATATTAATATTAAACTCGTAAAGAGGAATATATAATATTCTACACAAAAGAAAAAAAATTGAATTATTGTAAATATAATAAAAAGAAATTAAATACAAAACATAATTACCTTGCAAATATATCTTGTCCTGATACCTCTGGGTCATTTATGTTAAACGATATTCCTTTAACTAAAGACGCACCTTTCACTGTAGGAAGGCTTTCTTTTTCAGGCACTTCTTCGTGATAAATAAAATCGTTCTCATTTTTAGCGGCTTTTCTCTTGCCTTCAATTACATCATTGGTAAATGTGAGCGATTCTTCCACTGCGGCTTTTTCCTCTTTAACGTTTGCAGAATCGTAAATCATATGTGCTTCATTAAGAGATGTTAACGCAGCATTATAAAAAGCTACTCGCTCTCCCATTTTTCTTTGTTCTTCCGCAGCAAGACCTTGATAAAGATACGTAACAGCCATATGATACGCTTTTTTAAATTTGACATAGCGTTTCCAGCTCTACAAAAGTTTAGATTAATTATTTAATTTCATTTTAAAAAATTATATTCAAATTCATAAAAACGTATAAAATAACTCAAGTATATAAATTATAATTTGCCTCACCTTATAAATTTTATTACCAACAGTATCGGATATAGTTCCATCTTCACCTCCACCTTGCTCCAATGTGGTTAAGGCCATAGTAAAGTAATCTACTATTTGCTTTGCAACTTTTGCTACATAATACATAAATCTTGTATAATGACAGTCAGAACTAAACAGTTATTATTATAATAATTGATTTATAAAACTGACAGTTGATGAAACATACCTACAATCGTCGGCTTGCGATTATCTAACATACTCTTTTCCAATATACACTCTTGAGCTTGTGCTAAGGAAAGCTGATGCATGAATGTCATTAATTCTGGTGATAGATCAATACCAGATGGTTGAGGAAAACTATTTTTCAGGTGTTCGAATGCCCATGCTGCACATTGGAAATGAGTACATGCCATTTTCATTCCATCTGCACTATTTCTTTCTGCCCGTGCGCCCAACTGGGTATGCATTGCTCCAATATTGTATAAAATCGATATAATCTCAAAACGAATGCTTCCCAATGAACACACCAAGTTTGCGTAAGCGTCTCTCCTAAAAAAAGTGGTTTAAAAGAAACAAATCAATATTAATCAATTCATGTACAATTTAACTAATATTAATATTAATTAACTCTAAGCATTTCTTTTAAAAACTTAAATTAAACATAAATGTTTCTACTAAAAAAACATTGTGCAATTTAAAAGAAACAAATTCATGATTATATACAATTTATATACAATTAGATAAATATTAGATATTAATATTCATAAAGTATAATAAATATAGAATTAATATTCGTAAAGTATAATAAAAAATATTTTATACCACGTAAATGTAACTGCAGCAGGACCATCTTTGTACATGGGAAATCTGCTTTGAAGAAAATGCAACTGGCAATAATATTTCTTTAACAGCGTACATCCAGCCATGTCGAGAGGTGCTCTAACTGCCATCGAGCGTAAGTTTTCCAATTGCTGTATTTCACTGTTGTATGACTCAGGTTCCTCATTGTAAAAATCTTGTATGTACTAAAAAAAGAAAGAAAAACAGTATACAAGGAAAGCAAAGCTGCAGAGATGTTCAAGAGATGATAGTGGTGACAAGTTGTTTTTATCACTTTGACATTCCACAATGGATTTCTAACGATGAAACATATAACGAAGATTGATTAATTAAATATAAAAGTAAAAAAAGACAAACTCGCAAGGTACCTGTTTGAGCTTCGGACCAAAAGTAGTTGGCTCTGGACTGACTTTTAGTTGAAACCATATCATCGGCAATCTCGGCACTGCCTCCATGTCGGCTTATTTTCCTCACTTTATCAAACTTGTCGAATGTTGACAGTCAGTCATCTGTCAAATTTGTCGGAGGTCGAGGATTCAATCAAGAACATACACTCTCTGTCACGTATCACATATAAGAGTGTACGAATAATGAAGGATTACCGTCTCTTTGAGACGGAGCATACGCAATTGAGACTTGACGACTACAGTTCTTGTCAATTCCTGTTCATGGAAGCGAGGTCGCTCGATAGGTTCGAGAAACTTATTCTGGAGCGGGAATTCCAAAAATGTAATGGAGAATTATAACGATAGTAACACACCTTATTGCAAAGAAATAAGGATACATTCTCACATTCTAGAAAATTAACACATGAAAAACAAATATAACATCGGGAAATTTATTTTGAAGACTTTGCAAAATTTTCGATAGTGTAAAAAAATTACATGAACGAAACATTATGAAAATTGTTAAAATTACAGTTTGTTTTACGTAACATGTAAAAGAACTCAATTTATTGTTAAATATATAAAATATGTCACGAAGTTCGAAAAAGAAAAGAAATAAATAATTTTAGATTTATTCCTTTTGTGCGCGTGACTGAACTTTTTGTACTCTTCATTTTTTTTCCTTCGATATTGGATTATATATTTATTTCATTTTAAGTAACGTAACCACAAAAATTTTATTAAAGCAAATTATTGAAAAATGTCAATTTTTGTTTTTATCTTGCGATGCTATCTATTGAAGATTTGATAAAACTGAACAAGGACAATTCATGTTTGTAATCCTAGATGGCGCGAAACTAATTCAAATTTGTTTTTCTTCTTGTACGTCATCTATCGGAAAATTTTCAAACTTTTACATGAGTAATTCATTGAAGAAGAGTAGATGGCGCCAAAGTAATCTTTTTAAAATATTAAATAAATTCCTAACTAACATTAATCGTATAACTGTACATACAATATATATAATATAAGATCATCATATGATTCAGAATATTTTATATATACAATACTGTATATGCTCAATAAAAGAAATGCGTTTATTTACTTATATGTAATTTACTTATATGTAATTAAAGTTTTTAAAAACAATTTCTTTATTTATTATAAAATTTAATATATTTATTTAAATGAAAATTTAATAAAAAATTTATTACTTATTTATTATATACAATTAAGATTTTTAAAACATAGTGGCATAATTTCAGAGATAAATTGGAAGCATAATGAAGATAATTTGTATAATATTTGTTGCATTTGATTTTGTTTTTAAATTATAAACTGTTCTGTATTTCAATAATTCTCGTTACATAGTATAATCGCGATTTTACGCAGCAGTTTCTGTACTTCATACCTTATATGACTTTACTGTAGATTATTTGTAAATACTAAATGTAAGCAATGTTCAGCGATAACTCTAAGTAGGAAAAAAATGATATATTATATAACAGTGTTAGCTAACAGCATTCTAATTAAAAGCAATATCGTGAAATTATTTGTTTCATCAATATTGCTATATTAAATTAAGATTATTTTTAGTGGAAGGATTATTTTAATTAGAATATCCATCATTTTTTTGTATATATGCAAATTTCTTCATATTTTCTTCATAGTTCTTTCGAATCGATTATTACGAGTATGCTTATTAAACATCATTATATATCATTCATCTATTTTTGTTAAGATGCTCAGGTTTAAACTGAGCATGAAGTTTTCAATTAAAACTTGATTAAATCAAATTTGTTATCGTTCTATGCCGCACCCGACGAACTCGCCTATGTCTCGAGGAACCCCATCATTGGTTCCAGGAAAAATTGTCGAAGGTGGAGAGAATAAACGATTACTTAATCACGCGTATTATTACTATGACGCGTTTTATCTTGGAGTCATTTCCGCGGGATGCCGCAGTATCCTTTCGGATCGCGAGTGTTTGTGCTGGCGTGGCGACTCGCCCGTTTGCGTTAAAAGTAAAACGTTTGACGTTAGAAGGAAACGATGGCACGGTGGACGAGGATCATCATCTATTTTCTTCTCGTAACGGCTCACCTCTTCGTGGCCGCGGTCTCGCAGTATCGGGATCGGGAGAGTCTATGTGAGTCTCGGCAGACTTGCGCGAGCTGCCTGCAAACGCCGCGATGCGTCTGGTGCTCCATGACGGTAATGAATATTTATAAGCGTCGTTAACGAGCGGTCTACTCCGCTAGAGATGACACGCGAAAGAAAGAGAGAGGCGATCTGCGGGAGAAGGCGTCGCGTCGGAAGAAGCGCGCACCTGCATTGCAACTACTTATTATGACGGGCCGACGACGTTTCGCGTTTCGCCGCCGGTGATTCATACCCAGTGAACTCATGCAATTGCACTGCATGACTCGTGCGAGCTTAATACGAAAACGTTTCTTTCGTCATTTCGTCATTTCTATCTTTCTCCGATATCTAAGTAGGATCCGGAAGAGAAAATAATCGCTCGCGCCTAGTTGAATAGAATATACACAGACAGATGTATTTTGTGAGAAAAACTTGAAGGATCTGCTTCCGGGAACCTTATATTTAAATAAAATATTAATGTTGTTAGAAGAAAAAAAAATTTAATTTTTTATTATTGTTTTTATTATTGTTTATTGATTTAAATATTGCAGTTCAGATATTATAAATATTATTATTTATTATATAAAATAAAGATTATATATAAAAATAATAATTAAATAGATATTGTAAATATCATAAAAATAAACTGAAGTTTATTTCTTTCATATGGTTACATTGATATAAAATTTGGATGTAAAATGAAATAGATTTAAAAAATAATAATAGATATACTAAAACATATAAATATAAAATAATTAAAGTTGCAATATATCAACTATTGAATTTGTAATAGTTTTGTAATCATATTTATGTAATATAATACATATATATTTGTAACTTCCCAAAAAAAAATTACTCTCGAAATGTAAATAAAATTTCTTTAAAAAAGCATAAAAATTACTTATAGGATGAAGATAAAGTTTTAGTAACTTTATTTTATACCTAAAAATAATTTTGATAAATTAGAAAAATATCAAAATGTTTTCTAAGAGTCTGTACTTACTTCCTTGTGAACGAATTTCTAGTTTATATCAGAAATCTATTATTCGTAATGTGTAATCATTCTCTCGATATGTCATAGATTAAATAAAGTTTCTTTGTATTCATGTAAATAAAAAAAAATGTCGATTTCAAGATTTCAGATAGCAAATTGATATTATTTATTATTTATTTTATATTATAT
>Ga0157363_1001739_pt1 | contig 18523 bp, 9 predicted proteins | sample AttsexASBM1_FD_111477 | JGI IMG/M metagenome (GOLD analysis project Ga0157363, IMG submission 111477) | Fungus gardens microbial communities from leaf cutter ant in Ribeirão Preto, State of São Paulo, Brazil - Atta sexdens ASBM1 | ecosystem: Host-associated > Fungi > Mycelium > Unclassified ... | reverse complement strand
AGAGAGAGAGAGAGAGAGAGAGAGAGAGAGAGAGAAAGCATGAAAGAGAGCGATAACACGCGATTTACTAATCGTGGTATCGCCTCTATCCCCAGGGGTCATGGAGTTGGACGATGAGCAACGGCGATGTACATTATTCGTAGAGAGGCTCCGAAGTGCACGAAATCCCCCTTCCTTGTGTGAGATACGACTGGACGTTTCGACTTCTCGGAACCAGCGAGGCCGACGAGCCTGGTAAACCGCGGGGATCCTCGCCCACGCTTAAACAAGGTGCACAAAACGGAGAAATCAAAATCAAATTCGATCCGGGATCCGACGTCTCTCATCGGATATGGGCGGATGAAACAGGTGGAGGTTTGACCTCGGCAGGTCAATGGAAATTAATACGATCATCAAGACACGACTTGATTCTTTTATGTCTACTTTTTAATGTACATCTAGGAAACATTTCTCTTTATCTAATGTATGTAATTCGTATAAACGTAATGAACATAATAAGTGCTAAGAAAAAGGAAAAAGTTTATGCAGCACGCTTATCTATTTATATAAAACACTTTCAAATATTAATTATCATAATTCACTTATTATGTTGTAAAGAAACATTATTGCATAAATTTCTAAGTTCCTATTATATTTTTAGCACAATTTGATCCAAATATTTTTAATGACCATTTGCGGTCTGCTAGAAAGATAGCAGGAAGGAATTCTCTAGAGTGAATACTTTGAAATAAGTTTTGTTAAGTACTTCGATCATCGCAGAGCACATCAAAATTTATAGTAGTATCAAATCAGCTCTCGATGAACTGTCTTTCACGCCAAAATCGGCACCCTTAATACGCCACCACAAGGCGATGCAACATGTGTATTATCGACGCGGAAGAATGCCGGCCGCACAACTCGAGAGAATGCACGTTTCCCTACATCTCTTAGTCATAGTCTTAAGTATTCGCACGAAGGAACCTTGTTCTTCCACGGCAAACCATAAATCCTAGTGCAGCGGCTTGCCACCGGGCTGAGTTCGCCACACAAGTCGTGCCTAACCACTAAAAGGTAATTAGCGAAATGTGGCAATCCCTAATTACCTAAGATACCATACCTAATTCCGCGACAAACTTGCGGCGGAACAAAGGTCAATAAACGAAGTATTTTTTTTCTTTTTCTGGCTTTCTTAATTAATGGCTACTGCTGTGCTATTCAATGATATATAATGTGTGATTCAAGAATTTGTCCATTATTTTGTGCTTTGTTAGATAAAAAAACGACAGTTGTCTTTTGTAAGTTATTAATAATTTTATACTTTGCTCAAAATTATATCAATACTGTAATAATTGCAGCCACATAATTATAACTGCAATTTCCCAAAAAATGAAATGTACATAAATTCTTTTAAATCGACAAAAAAATTGTTTAAGCGTTGTACAAACAACTATTTAACATTTCTTTTTAAATTATTCAATGTCTCAAGGAATTTATAATAACATAATTATCTTATATTTACATATATATTACAATATATGTATATAGAATTGTCATGCAAACTCATATGATATTCGATGTAATTTTATATTTAACCTGAATCTCAAATAGAATTAATATTTCTACGATTTCTACGAATATATCTTTCTAGCGAGAGAGATGCTAATACTATTTAATTATCCCATTAATACGGTCATCAACCCTCGTTTGCATCGTGAAGTTACATCAGATACATAATTTAAATTTCGAAAAAAGATTTTACGCTCGTCAATGATCATAATTCAAGGATCGTCACGTCGTTAAAGCGCAAACGTGACTGTCGAAAGAGATCGAAATGTTCATCGAAATTTTACGCGGTCGACATTTATACGAGATTACGGATATCTCTCTAACTGTCTTACGGAGCCCCTAATAAAGATGTCTCCACGATTTTATACGACTCTATTTGGTGCGTAGGCAGCGCATTTTACGACGATCTTTACATATTATGTCGTGAGAGCGTATATGTCGATCTTGCTTTGCAGCTGAATTCATAGATTCGCACCCGGTTTTAACACCTCGTAAAATTATGAGCGATCGTCGCCTAATGCTATCAGGATATCGCGAATGATATGTCATCATCCCATTATATCTAATAGCCTTTTGATGCTGTCGTATCGAGCAGGTGAAATTCACATATTAATACTGAATTTGCCAATGTATTAGCTTATTGTGGGTGTAATAGCTTTTCGGTGAAATTTAATATCTCAAGATTATTCAATTCATAAATAAACTATTTAATAATCTAATTAAATACTTACACGGGGGAATAAAAAAAAATTACTTGAAAAATTACTTACGAAAATATGCAAAAAATATATTAATATTATACAAATTATGGAAACAAAAATATAAAGCGCAAAGATCAATGGCAACGTCTTTTAGCGATTTATTTTAAATTTTAATGCTTATCATAAACAAGAAAATTAATATCGACATTAAAATACAAGTCATAAGAAAAAGATTAAATAGCGCTAAACGTGCAAGGCACGTTAATAAAAGATAAGATTTTAAAAGAATTCAATTAAGTGAGAAAATACAACAAAGCTAACGTGAAAAAAGAGGTTCTGTATGTATATGTAAATTATCTAACTTTTTAATAGCCTCATAAAACTGAAAGAACTTTGTTATTTCACAACTTGTTAACTTGTCAATTTATCAAAGAACTATGAAGCGAATCATACGTGCGTGAATTAAGTGTCGCCAAGACACAAATAGTGTGTTCGACGAATGCAAACGGTCGTTAGACAAACTCGCGCGACGAATCCGCGATAATTCTAAGCGGCGGAGCTATTAACGCGTTGTTAATACGAATGAGCGGGTAGGCGATCAACATCACAGTGGTTCGTCCTCGACGAATATTCCGGAGAGATCCCGCTAGTGTAGACGAATGACATAAATCAGCGATACATTAAGTGTCCTCTGTATTAATTAAGATAGTACGCCCCGAGACAACCGCAAACAAAGATGAATAATCGTGTAGGTTTGGATAGAAGAAGAGGGAAGAAACTGTTTTGTGAAAGGGAAGCTTCGCTTAAGAGCAAGGAGAGAATAAGTGACCAGGAAAGAGGGACAGAGAAGGAAGTTGTGAGCACGACGAAGGTGGACGGTCTGCTAGCGTGATTCTTTAGAAATGAGAGAGGGGGGGGGGGCTAAGGGTACAAGATGGGAAGGTAAGAAGGTAGGCATAATGGCGTAATTATCTGAGGACGAGACAAATTGCGTACACGCCTGCTCGCGACACGCCATGGTCCACATGTTCAAATGACGCGCCGCCACCAACTCCTTCGGCTGGCTTAGGCTGACTTCCACGGCGCGTAGGAGTCGAACTTCGGCCCTAAGGGGTTCTTCCTCAAGCGTCGCAATTGTCTCGTTAAAGTCACCGCGGGATACCTCAGAAGAAAGATCCACCTGATCACATGAGAGGAAAGCCGGGGGAAGATGGTCGCGTACAACTCGCTGTTGTCTTCACGGTGAATTATATCCGCGATGCGGCCTGAAGATTATGATGCGTTCCTCGTTTATTCTACACTAGTCTGACATACGCGGAATACCGTCGGACATTTAAATACCTTCAGCGTTACGTTTTGACGGAACGACGTCTTTCTTTATTGTCACAAACATAACTAAACGGTTAATCGTACTAATCCGTGCAGACATATCATGTTATGTTGTTATTGCACAACTGCAACCGTTCTTTCAGAAATTGTTTAGATTCTGATATTATATGAATCCATGGATGTGAAGAAGTATGTTGTAAGATATATGTCTCTTTCTTGCTTATCTCAGAAGCAGTGAAAATTTTAGAAAGAGGATTCGAAAGTTTGGGAAACGGTGCTTTCAAGACATGCGCAAACGCGGCAAAGATAACGTGTACATAACGGTTATGGAAGTTACATGCTTAGAAATTCAGGTATCTTCTTGTGATTGAGATAACGCTAGTCGCTGCATAGTTGTGGTAAACGATATTACTTTTCTGAAGACAATCGTGATACTTGCAAACTTCTCATTTAGTCGAAAATTTCTACTAATATTTCTTGATCTTAAACACTTCATTGAATTAAAATAATACTATCTTCTCAATTAAAATTACCAATAATAAATTAAATTCTGAGTCACTGAGATTCTATGGACGTTGAGAAAAGTGTTCTGATCAAACTAACAAAAAAATACAATAAGAATAACATTTTGGTGAAATGAAACAGAATTTCTGGTATCATAATTAGAAATTCTGTTTGGTCTCACCAAAATACCATTCCTGCTGAACCTTTCCGTTTAATAAAAATATTTTTCTCAGTGTAAAAACTATGAAAGTATACTTTACAGAGTTATATACTCGCGTTCAGTCCCAAATATAATCCTTAATAAAGATAATACCGAATAAAATGTTCACGCTATAAAAATAAATTTGTTGTACGACACAATGATGCCTGTCTTTCAGCAACGAGACAATATAGCGTACGAGTGCATCGAACCTTTACATCGTAGCTTGCTTTTGCTTATAATCTCGTCGGATACCGCTAAGAGCCGTGTCTTACGATCGTTTCGCTTTGCATCATTACCATCTCGATAGCGCTGAAAATACCTATCTTTTATTACTGGTCTCTTCTTTATCTACTTACTTACGTATCAATTTAGTTATCTATAAATCACTCCATCGGCAAATCTACGTATCTCTATCGCGGCGATACAGAAGAGCTACCTTCCACGGCGACGTAACGACCACCTAATGGGAATAGTAGCCTACACGTGTATAATTCAACTCGACCCGACGGAAGGCAGCCCTGTTGTTTCTGGCGCTACACCCTGACAAAGCGTTTCCCGCAAGAGAAAGGCATGTATAATATAATCAGTAATAGCGATTGCAAGCTCTCGAGCTATCTCCCGAAAATACATCGCTCAATTGCCAGCGAGAGAACCTCCAGGCTAGTGTTATAACTTGCTTCTTACATCAGAATGAAATGTGATCGGAGTTTCAAAACTTTCGCAATTCAGATCTGTGTTTGATTAAAACTCGCGATTTATTATAGCTCATACTCTTGTACATTCGTGAAAAAAATTTTTAATCAAAGACTTGTTTAGAATTCAAACGTTAGATTTCAACATTTCTTGGCGTTATATTTCTAAACATAAGACCAAGTCAGAATATTTCAATATATGGATAATAACATTTAATAATAAAACATAGCACTAACAAAATATTATGTATAACGTCAAGTGTAAAATTCGCATCAGAGTGTAATGTAGTATCACAAGGTGCGATGAGGCATAACCTGTTATCGTTGCGTTTGAAACTTTGTGCGCGTGAGAACGTTCGTGTCAGGTCTTCGACACGTGCGGTGCCTTAGGTAGAAAGGTGGCTCTGAATCGTCGGAAGGCGCAATACTGCGTTGAGAGGTAAAAGTGCGTTTTCCATCAAGCGGCGAACCGCAATGCGGCGTAGTGCACATGGTAGTCGCGCGCGTTGGCGAGCCAAGCGGTCGCATATACCGCGCGGTCGCGCGAGGAGGTGTACGTACGGTGCATCGCAAATTGTATTATGCCACATGTATGCAGATATGCCTTTCCCCTGCCGCAAAACGCAATTGTCCCCGGTCCCCGGAGTACAGTGGGACGGGGCGCATAGTGCACACGTAGACACATTAAATGCGTGCGACGCGTAACTATAACCGCTTTCGCGTTTGTAAGAAGCGTTTGTACTCTTCCTGTGTGCAAGTTGCGTGCACCAAACTGCGCACGGCGGCGTGCGTGATTATTTTTCCCGCGACTTCCCTCGCTCCCGGCTGCGGCGGAGCCGCCGCGATTTACGAGTTTTATCCTTTTTTTCCTCTCTCGTCCTCCCGAGATAACGACCGCGTTCCTCGTACCAGAAATGATCCTCTCCCCCTGTCCATTTTTCGAGACGATGCTGTCGTAGCTCCTTCCCGGCAATTTCCGCATTGTTCACAACGCTATTATGATCAGCGGTGTTGACTATAAGAGCATCTTCAAATATCGCATTGACTATAAGAGCATCTTCAAATAATAATAATGTGTGGAGCAATCGAAGCAGATTTGCAAGTTGTCCTCCGTTACCATAACAAGTTTCAATGTAAGTAATATGCGCAATAAAAATTTATTATTAAAAAATACTTAATAATAAAAATAAATAAATTGTTAAATAATTCAATATGAACAAAATTCTTATCTCAATCGCCAACAGCCTACCGCTCAACAAGACTATATAAAAAACTTAAAGTATATGCTTGCGAAAACTCATAAGAGTTCTCCAAATTATTCAAAGCAGCTCGGAAAATGTATTAAGATGTTTTATGTCGAATGGATAAGCTGCTGAGCAGACAATAGCGCGATAACTCATAATAGCATCGGACATTATACCATTGATAGGATACAGAGCTACGTACTCCATGAATGCCAATGAGAGTACAAACAATGGTCCACGTAGGTAATAATTCTGTGATCCGTATTCTTTCGTCGTTCGATTTAAGCCGGCCAGTCGCGAACCCGCACCGTTAGGAAAGTGCAACCGCATTTATTAACGCCGGCGGTCGCGCATCCGCGACATGTCAACGTCCGCATAAATATGGATATGAGGCTTACACGACAATACAAAATAATTAATTCGGATATTGATAGACGTAAATAGTTCCGCACGTTAAACGCTAATTTGTAACATTATTTTTAACAATATGTTTTGTGTTAAATCATGCAGTTATATCATGAAAAGTTGAAGTTTATTGCACATTTATATTTCTTATTAAGAAACACATTATATTTTCTTTTATGAAAAGAATAATTATAAAACATTATAAATAAATATTATTTCAGAAACTGGCAAAAATATTAAAATTTATTAATAATTTATGTAGACTGTAATGTTTCATCTGTTTGTACGCGTGTAAAATATATTTTATATGCCTTAAGAAATTCTCAACAAGTTCAATGAACGTATCTATGGAACACGTGTTAAGTATTCGCATAATTAACTTGATGAAAAGTTAACTTTGCTGTACGGTTAATCGACACAAAAACTTGGAAGGAATGCTGGAGCACATCAAGACGAATTTACTTATGGAGAAAGAGAAAGAGATACAACTCGATCACCGTCCGTTTATATTTAGTTGATCTTTCGATCCACTATGCCAGTAAACAGTCCGTGGATGGGACTCAGTTCTCTTTTTCTTCCTTGGCATTCGCGCCTGTTATTTTCGCCCTCGCCACCGGCGCATCTCACGCAAAAAGGCCATCGAGAACTCTGATCGGAGACAAGAGGGCAAAAGGTGGATAGAAAAATGAGTAAAGTGGAACAGGGGCAACAAAGGCGTACCAAAGGAGCATCGACAAGAAAAAGAATCGAAAAGCATCGCCTACGCCCCAGCGGACAGACTCCCTCTATTGTAGTAGTCTCTTCCTCGTCGTCGTTGTTGTCTTCTTCTTCTTCTCGTTCTTCTTCGTCTTCGTCTGCTTCTTCTTCTTCTTCTTCTTCTCTGTACATGCATGCCAGCCACTGACTAAGCCTTCGCTCCTTCTGACAATGAGTCAGTGCACTCGCCACGCACTCGACGAGGGAAGTGGGAAAACAAAAATAAGATGAGGCCGTTCTCGAAGAAGAGAAAGAGGAGGAGGAGAAGAAGAACAGCAAGAAGAAGAAAACTCATGGAATACGGGCCAACGACAGGATGCGATGTATCACTGTCGAGAATCGAGCTTGGTTACGGGTCAAAGTTTACGGAATCGGGAGGACAGTTCTTCCTTGCATCTTATTCTGCTACTTTTCTTTTATACTTGGTTTCCGTTGCTTGGTAACTCGTTATGCGTGTACCGTAAGGCGTTGGGATATAATTGAATTTTATGCGAAAAAAAATATATAAAATATGAATACACGCTTTTCAAGTATTATATCATGTACATACAATATGTTTTATATATATATATATATAAAATGTATACAGAAAAATTATTTTCTTTTCAAACTGATTACTACGTAAATGAAAGTTTTATTAGATCTCAAGAATTGTTTACGTCATTATAATTTTTTCAGAGGTAAGAAATTCAATTATAATTCTATCTGTATTATGAAAAAGATGCATCACTGTGCAAGAGAAAGGCTGCGCAATAAGTGCTATGTTAAAGACCTTATTTCCACAGAACGGACATCCGGCTATTTACCACAACGAATAATTTAGTCCAGTAATTCCTAAGAAGGAATGTAGAAAGCGGAGGCGCATAGGTTAAAGTTCGATACGACATATGGACGGTTTCGATTTTTTCGTGGTTCGACAGTACGGAGTACGTTTGCTTGCCTACGCATCATGAGAGGAAAGTGGTACGTGAATGGATATCGCAAATCAATTTATTTGATGAGAGAGAAACTATGAGATACAGTACGCATCAAATGATGCTGATGACTTCTCAAGTCTTTGACTTGATGAATAATTCTTAAGAATTTTTAGCAATAATAACACAAAAAAGTAGCAATAAATTTATATATCTAATTTAATTAATTAAAATATATGATAATATCTCTCTTTTTATCTCTCATATAAAATCTAGAATTAATAAAAAAAATTAATAATTCTTTCATAAACATGCTTTCTTAAAAAAAATTAAATTGTTTTTATGTTATACATATAAATAAAAACAGGAATACGTATTACAAATTTGAGATGAAGACTGACAGTTACTTATATCTTTCATATATTTCTTCAAAGAGAAAATCCTCATTCATTCTACTTGCACATAATTATTTTAAAAAATTCCCATAATGATTTCCAAATAAGATCATTTTACGGAAAATTTCTTGGCAGTTGAGAGATTGATGCTTAACTTTCATTAGTTTTCGCACAGATCCTCGCAATGCACGTATACGTCCATATATATATATATATATATATATATATATATATATATATATATATATACTTATGGCGGATTTACTCGCGCTTACCAATTACCGTTAAGCATCCAAGCTGAGTCGAGTCGTTTCCACGGTAATCTCGGTTTCTATAATCCCGCGTGCGCCTTCTTCCCTCCTGGCGATTGTCCAGCTGTCAGGCAGCGCGAAACTATAAGCGCATCTCTACTGAGCGCCATTCGCTTTTTGTCTGGCTAGGCAGCCACTCGCGACGTGTCAGCTTTCTTCTTCCCCAAGATCGCGCTCGTAGATTTGGTTGATCTTGGAAGCCAAATGATGACGGCGATGCAGATAAGTGCCGTGGCTGCTTGAGGCCACCGAAGTTTCTCGTATAGGAAACTATGCCCTTAGCAATCGGAAATGGCATAATGACAATGTAGCCGTAACTTAAAAAATGTTTTACACAGGTTATTGAACATGTATTGTCGGCGTGCATCTCTCATATAATATGATTCGCTTTTGAAGAGCGAACTTGCATTCTAAGGAAGAAAATTATCTACGAAAATGTTACTTGGATATGTCTAGCAATTAACACAATTACATTATTACTTATAAAAACTATGTGTACTTGTATCTGTTAACCGTAAAGATTTTTACATCACAGTATAATTAAGTTTTATTTACACATTACAGTATAATTAAGCTCGATTCATTTTGTTAATGCTGTCGTGAACATATATTGGATAAGTAAACAAGAAATAGATTCGAAATTGATTTCTTTCGAAATGCTTCGAAACGAAACGTTATTCGAATATTACTTTCGATAAAGCAACGCTCTAGTAACGTTTCTCTTTAATTGATGAGCATCGTCATTGATTTCATTATCGTAGACAAATATATTTGTAAACAAAGACTAAATGGAATGCGTATCCGGCCATCGCTCCTTCTTAAGACTTCGGTATCGTATAATTTATTCTTCTAACGTAGCCTATTATGCGCTACAAGAGTCATCTGACATACAGATCTGGAAGAGAGCGTGCAACGCAATAAAGAAGGAAAGAAAGAACGGAAGGAACAGGCGAGTTGAAGAAGAGGGAGAGATTCGTATCGATAACCAGTAACACTGGTAACACAGGTAACTGTTAGTGACGTGACGATTTCGACAGTGGGACCTACCGGACTTGGACAGCCGCTCCATCATAGTATAAAGTCCCATCGTCACCATCGGATTAACTCAGGTGGAAAGACGTGTGTTTTCCTTTCCGTTCGTTCGCAACAGACACCGGTGAAGAGCGATAATCGTGTTTGCGATAAATCGGATAAGGCGCAGACCATCATCAGTCAAAATCTATCACCAACCTATAATTGTCATTGCAGTCGACTTAGTATCTGCGTCTAAATATTCTAAACTGTTTTGTATACAAATCGAAAATGCGTAATTTGGCCTTAATCGACGAAGATAAGAATAAAAGAAATATAAGAGCAATCTTAGTATAAGATTCAAGAAGTACAATTCAAAATTAATCCATGGTTAGAATTCTTTGACTTAATATAATAATATTTCACAATATTAAATCATTTTCAATTGTACTTTTGATATGCGGAAATGAAAGATTGGAATAACGTGATTAATTTTTAGAGAGTGGGAGTCTATTTTCAAAATCTTGTACCTTTTCCTTGAGTAAAATTTATCATAATTCATATTTTATTATAATCTCGCTCTCTTTCTTTTTCCAAAAGCGATACTATATTTTCTTGTTCTGTAAAAATTAAAATATCTCATTGTTAGTTAGCCAACCCGAGTCGGAATTTTGCTCCTTTGAACTTTAGTTTCAGGACGTATATAGACTTTAAAGATTTATAATTAGGACGTATGTAGACTCTAGAGATTTATAATAGATTCTTATCTAATACATTAAGCTTCTACGTTGTAAATGATAGTTATTGGAAGATTTTTTTATTTTTTTGATTCAAAAGAAATTTTCTAATAGAAGTTGTAGATTAAGTAATATTAAAAGAAGCCCTATTTGATTGTTTAAAAATATTAAAACAGATTTATTTAATTGAGGTTGAAAGAGATTCAAAGTAGGAAAATTTGACTCAAAATTTTGACTCAGGAATTAACTCGAATATACGGTTTCTCATTTGCCATTGATAAAAATAATTCTCCATTTCTTTTAAAAATGTAGGAGTTCGGAAGCAATCTTGTTAAGGTCTAGTAAGGCTCGACGATGAGGTCACAACCTTTCGTATACGATAGCTGATGCAACTGTGGTAATAATTCGCGAAATCAAAAGGTCACGATCCCGGGCAACTTCGACTCGATCATCGAAACGAGGCAAATCGTCGCCGATATCGATCGGTTTCCCCGAGAGCAACGCGAATGCGTTTTGAGATCAGCAGTGAGAAATCTACGTGACGGCATTAAGCGGCGATTTCGCTCGATTCTTCGTAAATTGCCCTTGTAAATTCCCCCCGCGGTGCAGAAATATTCTCATAAAATGTCGATCGGATTACATCGATTTCTTCCCTCACTTTGTTGTAACCGTTCCTTCCAGTTCCTTCGTTCGCATCTTTCGTTCTTTATTGTAGGATATACTCGCGATTTGTCTCGGTAAAATTGTGCTAGAAGGTGAATAGTAGGAGGAAATGGAATGAATCAGCGTTGATGAAACGTTTGTAATAATTTTTTGCTAAACTTGATAACATCACAGACATTTCGTCAGTACAATCATTTCTTCATTTTTCATAAGTGGACTTAATATACGAGTATATGTATGTGTATGTAATTCTTAATTTTTTTTAAAATGCTGTATGTAAAAACGCTACCTTAGTTTAACTTTAGTTTGATTTTAAATAAACAATAATGTGTATTTTAGATATATTTCCAATATATAATAAACAAATAAAATAAAGAAATACATTATTTTAAGAAATAACCCTAACTCTAATCAGTATTTATAGATTTAGTGGACTCACAATCAGATGTTTTTTCAATTACGTTGTAAAAAATTATTTATATAACAAATACATATATATGACAAATACATTTGTATAGCCTTACATAAATTTAAATTACATAATTTTATTTTAATCAGATGTTGATTTATAAAATGAAAAAAAGTTGTTTAATTACATTAATTTTAAACAAAAATACAATTAATTTAAAGTACACTGAATATCAGATAAGAAAATTTCGAAATACCGATTAGAGTTAAAATACATAAAATATAAATATTTTATCATAAAAATTTATTATAATTTTATTTAATTTTGAGTAATCAAAAAGATTTGCTCTCTATTAACTCCTAATAATCTGGTATAATCGTATCGATCATGTTGTCTTACTATCAATCATGACAGAGACACTCAGCACAGATGCGTGCGCCTTAGAAAATAAAAGTGCTGTTCGAAGTGTGTACTACATCGAATAGATACCATAACTCCTGTTGCTTGAAAGGAATTTCATTATCTCTAATCTACGTAGAAATAATATTGCGCCAGTAGCAGCGACGTAGAGAAAAAGGCACGAAGAAAAAATAAAAGTATCACATCGAAAGTAACTGATTAAAACTAGAGAAAGAGAGAGAAATAAAAACAAGAATGAAACGAATAGCTGACGATAGGAAAGTACAGGAGAAAAAAAGAGAGGAACAATCGCCGCTGAAGAAACGCATGAAAGTATACCGGTTACATGAAAAGGACAAGAGGAGATGAGAGAAGACTCTAAGAGGAAAAGAAGAAACCAGCGCGGATCGCTTAAGGAGATCTCAAACGGGCGGAAGAGACGAAAGAGTAAGAAGCATCGGAGAATCAAGGAGCGAAGAAGAAATCGAGCGTTGTATCGGTTCAGGTCCGCGCGCTTCGCGGCTGAACAACCATAGATTCAATGGGTACGCGAATGGACCATCAGTCACCAGATAATCTGTAGCTCCTTGGAATATTGACAATGACAAAGGGGCCCGATAGACGCGCGCGGGCTGTTCACCGGCAAGCAGCTACTACCTGCTACCCATAAAGCCCCCGCGTAGTTCGCCTCGAGCGCAATTCTCTCGTGTGCGTACTTCACCACTCTTCTGCCTCGTCAGCGAGCCGACTCTGCTCGTCCTCGTTTCATCTCGGTTAATTTCCCTCTGTCGCTTTTTCCGGGTGCCCTTGTTCGTCACAGCCGCGCTCAGCTTATCAATCATTTTCTACTCCTTCTTCTTCTTTCTGTTGCGTTACGGTCTTCAGTGCTGTATAAGCAGAAACAAACGCGGTTGCGGAGGCTGCTAGTTAAATTTAGAAAGTCTTTCGAGTCTAAACATTTGTGTATCTAATATATTATTATTAATTTTTACTATAACGTATTATAAAAATTTTAATTCAACACATCTTATAACATATTATAAGACCAAAGAATATCTACATATTTGAAAAAAATAAAAAAGATAATATTGTTACAAAATGGAAGCTTAGATTAATTTTATCACAGCATTTAATAGTTAAAAATTAAATAATATTTTAATACATACATATACATATATATATATATATATATATATATATATATTGTTTATTATGATATTCATGTTTATTGCATCAAAAATATAATCGCAATTTGTTTGATGCGTAAAAAAGAAACAAAAAGTAATATGTATTTATGTTAATTATTGTACTTTGTGCAACAATTTCAATCTGATTTGCTTATATTCAAAGAACTGTGAATACACATATTTAAAGCACAAATTAAAATACTTCAAGTAGATGCCTTCAAAGCAACACGTCATCCTCAGAACACCATCTTCTATCAAGGAGTGGGGTAGAAACATCGCTCATCGGAAACTCATCTATCTCTTCCAATGGCTACTGGCATGACGTTCTAATGTCTCGCACGCACAACAGCCGGTCTATGACGTCTACCAGATATCCAATCCGTATCTAGCCAGGTCAGACGTATCTTAACGTCGGATCGGCACGAAACCCCACTCGACCATCATCAGAAGCTAGACGGATGCTGGGTAACGGCCGTGGCTTACGACCAACCAAAGATTAATCGTACCGACGGTGGACGGCTCCTGTTTTGAAAAACATAAGAGACCAACGAGAGATGTCGGATAATCGGGATGTTTGGCGCGACGAAACCGCTAGCTCCACGAATCATTCCGATTGCCAGGGTTCAAAGTCCGGTCATTTTTCACGAGAAGGCATAACAAACACTCGGTTTCGCGACGTTTCCTTACTCAATGTTTAACGATGATAACAAGTGTACAAAGTAGAATTCAGCTATTTACAACTGCAAGAATATAGTTTATAAATAACAATCGCGACCAAGAAAGTAAATACAAACTCTCTCAGCTCTCTTTGAACGAGAATCACGATACTAAACGGAATATGTGGTGAAAATGCCGCGAACGAAAAATTGGGCCTTTGTGCAATGCATTAATTCGCTGAACCATAATAGCGGCCCGATTTATCAACGTTTATTTTTTACTCTACTATCAATTTTATAGAAAAACTGCAAAAGACAAAAATCATTTATTTTCTTCTCATAAAACTCTAAGAATTTTTTTCAAAATTTTTTTGTACTTTTCTTATTTTCTTATTTTTGATAAGTCAGGCAACTACTATGACCCAGCAAATTAATGTACGAGGATGCAAAAAATCTTTAAATAATGACAACTGCCATACAGATCATTCACGGCAACATTGCAATGTTCCAGCAATATTACAGTAACATTACAAACGTTACAATGTTGTTGCAAGCTTCTGTGTTATGTGGACTAATTCTTACCTTACAGTGAAATAGTTAATATGACAAGATTTCATTTACCATCATGATAAAAAACCTTGATGAAAAATCACAATATTTTATATTAATATTTTATATTAATTAACTTTTCATTATTTTATCAATATTTATAGATTTCTATCGAAAGATAATAGCGCATCAAGTGAGAACTAATAAGATTAAAAAGTTATTGTAGATATCTCTAATTAACAAAATAATATAACAGTATTGTAACACTAGCTTGCAAAATAATTTTCGTTCTTAATAATTCTATAATATTAATTTTATTATAAAAGAATTCATGCATCGTTGAATTTACCCAACAATTTCCTGAAAAATCGCTGTAATCCTTGATATAACAAGTTACACGTGAATGCTTCGATCATATTGGAAATTTCCGGTTCGCATGATTCTTCCTCAGATTGAACTAGACGAGCGCGTGGTGAGCTAAGAAGTAAAAACGTCAAAGTTTTGCGGTGGTGTGGAATGTAACACGCGGAAGAGCGGCTATGAGCGTATGCGTCGACGACGATCAGAACGAAGAGGGCGGACGCGATACACGATTCCCGATGCGGATAGTACCGAGGAGGCTCGAAGTAAGACTTCTCGCGCCGGCCGATGAAGAGCCGTAACCGAGAGAGGAAGAACCCGTTCGAACGAGGGTTTATATACCGCGTATAGCTCAGGGCAAGGCTGTGGCAGCCTTGCGATACCGTCTCACGTGAACAGGTTGAGAGACTTTCAGAAGTTCGCGATGCAGAACAAACGATTCCTTTCCTCGTGTCTCGGTACACGACCGATTAAAGTACAGCGCGCGAGTCCCAGTAATTGCTCGCGGTTGTTTCTGGCCTCAGGGACGAGGAAAGGATTATTGGACAAATGTGCATTTTTCGTTGCGTTAACGTCAAGATCGATCTTTTTCTTTTCTAATCCTAAATTTCTGATCTATTATAAGATTAGAAAATAAATAGATATCATTTTATACCTTTAGTTGTCATATTTTGCATCCCATGATACTTGACATCGTAAAATTGTAATAAATAAAATTGTAATAAATAAAATTGTAATAAATAAAAAAAATAAAGAGGATAATTTCAAGGCATTTCAAATTAAAAATTGCAAAAGTAGGAATAATTAAATTATAGAATTCAGAAAAAGTATTAGAAAAAATATATAATTCAAATGTAATGCTTCATTACGTTTTATTCATTTTAATTTCTATTTCGTTGTAATCTTTATTCGCATGGATTTGCACCGCAAATTCTAGTAAGAAAACAAAAAAGATAGAATCAAACCACATGCTCGAATTCTATTGATCATGTGTGGTTGTCATCGAAAAGACGAGCTTCCTTCGGGGAAAGAACGTCGGATGCTGTGAGGCAGATGAGGGCTAAGTTACACGTTACACCGGTGGGGCCCCTGGGGCCCCATTACGGGCGCTACCTCGTCGTTGGCGATATTACCGCAAATTGCCACCCTCAAAAGAGGAACGGCCCCGACTCTGGCGGTTGCTGGAGCCACGGAGTCGGCCGATTGCTCGGTGCATCGCCTATGTCTCGCAACGTCGGTTTTACAACTGGAGCCCCCCAAGCCCCCTTCTCGCCCAACCTCCTCGCAAGGAACCGCGATCTTCTCTCCTCCCGCGTCTTCCACTCCCACCATCCTCCTGTCCGCGGCGTGTAATACTGTAATCGGGCAATTTCGGGGCTTCTCCTCCGAATAAATCCATGGTTAATGCCTCCATTGGCTCCCCTCGCCTCTTTTCCTCTCCTCTTATTTCCCCTACGGGCTCCTCTCTCTTCCTTCGTATCTTTGCTGTTCGCCATCACTACTATCTCCCTCTCACCTACCTCCCTCTCAGCTTATGTATCATTCTCTTATACATTCGGTGCGCTGAAAATTGAATATATAAATAAATAAATAAATAAATAAATAAATATATATATATATATATATATATTATATATACATACATACACACACACACACACACACACACACACACACACACATAGATAGAGAGAAGAGAAAGACAGAAGAGACTTGGCTTCTATCCGGGCACTTGGAGGCTCGCGTGCGGCTAAGTGGGCCCCAAGAAAAGAGGCTCCGAAAGAAGAAGAAGAAGAAGAAGAAGGAAGAAGAGGAGACCGGAGGTAAGAGGGGTATACAACACCATCCACTACCTTTTACCTCAGCCATCCTTTCGCCTCACCCACCTGTCTGCCGGCAATCTTCTAGTAGCCTTGGGCTACCACTCCGCGGCTACTACAGGGGCTACTCTTCGGCTACCAACGTCCGGTCCTGGTTTCATTCGTGGTGCAGTAACCCCTCTGCATGTCCGTCAAGGATACTTTAAGACAAGTCAAGCGATTCCCGCACAAACCTCTTTTTAAAAAGATTTTTGGATTCGACGATTGGATCAGCTGAATTGTAAGGATTTTGCGCGTTTCAATTTCTTGAAACGTTGTTTAGTTCGAAATACTCCGTTATCTTATTTTGTAATTATCTTATAATTTTCATATTAAATTCGTAAATAATATGTGTTTTTTTCTTACAGTATTCAGTATAATATTCTATGCACTCAGTATTGCTAACTACATTTATCTGTATTTACAGTTTCTGTATATAAATTAATTTGAATTTATATATAGAAAATAAAAGAATATTTATGTGTATTATGATTTTAAATAAACTTAAAATAGATTCTATAAAAAAAGACATTAAAATAAAAATTCCCTGTAAAACAATTACAACGTATAATTTGCTTATTATAAAAATATTAATTTATTTGAAATGTAACAAGACATTGATAACAATCCTGTTTGTAAATGTTGCTCTATAAAAGAATAAATCGAGTAAAAAATCGAGTAAAATAAAATAATTTAAAAAATTGCACATTCAGGAGCAATTTGAACGTCTCGTGGATCAATTTATAAAAGTACCAATTCTTTGATATGCCGTTCCCTTCTCCAGAAGTTTCTGGTGCAACTTTTTATAGTCTCGCATCAGCAAGAATTTCCTTCACGAATTTCTTTACGGCTGCCGGCAAAAGATCATCGGGCGGACCGCGCAAGTGCCCACGCTTTTTCTTACCTTCTACCTCCTCACCGGCCTACCCTAATTTTCGCGTATGAGCTGCCGGATTCGCCTCGGCATCCGAGATGGTTGCAGGTGATCCACCTGCCTACGCAGAAGCTGTTCATCTTTTACGCCGTTTCGAAAAATATCACAATAAAAAAGTGATTCCTAAAAAGAGTAATTGTGGCTTTTCTAATATTAATGTAACATTTTCTTTAGCAAATTATAAAAAAATATTTTTGAATCTGTATATAATAAAAGTTTCGTAAAAATAAAAATTAATTTTATTTTTATTTTTCAAATATTAATTTATAAAAGAACAAAATGAGAATACAAAAAATTATGTTAAAATCTTTTATCTATTTTAAATTGTACAATACATTATAAATTTTAATTATCATTTAATTATATGTGTGTGTTTTAGAAATATACAATTTTATCTGTAATAAAAATATATTTTTACTTTAATGACGCATCATGAATAATAAATATAAGACAATATATTAATTATAAATATAAAATTCTTGATCCTCTGGCTTAATCTTTGACAATTATTAAAATGTAAAATATCTCAACTATGTAACTAAGGTATTTTTCATCAGCTATGTAAATATGATTGTATTAGACAGTATGATAGTTTAGTAATTGTACATCCATGAAATATATCGTTGATAAAAATTTACGTTAGCGCATGCTCTCGGTACCTTACATTCCGCGACCGATTTGAATCCAATTAACACTCTGGAACGAATATAATCTCGCGGAACGGGTCTAATTAAAGGAGACCAATTACATGCCTCAAGATT
>Ga0157363_1001738_pt1 | contig 18537 bp, 10 predicted proteins | sample AttsexASBM1_FD_111477 | JGI IMG/M metagenome (GOLD analysis project Ga0157363, IMG submission 111477) | Fungus gardens microbial communities from leaf cutter ant in Ribeirão Preto, State of São Paulo, Brazil - Atta sexdens ASBM1 | ecosystem: Host-associated > Fungi > Mycelium > Unclassified ... | reverse complement strand
GTGGCTTTCCACTGACTTGTGTGAATGTGGATCTGCGTGCGTGCGGATGTATATGCGTGCATGCGTGCGTGCGAGCATGCGTGTGTATGTGTGTGTGTCGCGACTTCGATGGCGATGAAAAGGTAATAAAAAGAAAAAGAAAGCGACGAAAAACGAAGGAAAATTCAAGAAGATACACATACACACGTAGCATACTCTTTCTCAATCACATTCTCTACAATAAAACACACACACACACACACACACACACACACACACACACACACACACACACACACACACAAAACAGGCGCGCACTGTACACACGTGTACAAATGGACTTGGCACGTACGTTTTTTTACGTTCTTTATTTTCCATTTTGATAAAAAAAAGAAAATGTAGTAAAATGGTGGACAAAAGGGAAAACGACGGTATATGCGGCAGCGTAACAAACTCCCGGTGTGCCCGTCATCGAGACGATTCGCATGCGCGAACGAGCAAGCAAGACCCAGAAACATGGTTCCTATATTTAATAAATTATATTTATTAACGCTAAACAAATGATTAGTAACAACGTTAATGATAATAATAAAATTAATAATAATAAGAGTAATAAAGTAATAATAATGAAACTAGTAATAATAATGATAGTAATAACGATAGGTATTTTAGAGAGCTGTCGGTAGCTATAACGATTATCGCTAAGCAACGCTCGATGAATCGAATCGATTGATACACACATCGACGTTCGGGGTGGGGAAGGGTATAATGAGAGGGGGCACAGCACCATTGAAGGGATTTTACTTCTGTGTCCTTCATTTCTCTCTCCCTCTTTTCCACAATCTCGTGCGTATTATAAAACGTCTCTTGGAAATAAACACAAATTGTATACTCGCTTGACATGCAGCATGACGTGCAGCGTAATATGTGGAAAAATACGGTTCTTTACAGGCTTTTTTTAATTATAAACACAGATAATGGACTAAATTTTCTACTGACAAATCAAGACACTTTAGCGTGTAATTTGAGATTTTTAAGTAGAATAAGACAAATTTTTAATTGCAGATGGCGATTGGGAACGGTTGGGAAATTTCAAAAATCATCTCGCACGAAAATATTTTACACATACATACGTCGTCCCGGATCACAGATTGGAAAAGAGAAAGGAGGGAGAGAATCGCGCCCTTTCGAATAGTAAGAAGGCGGGGAATGATGTAAAAAAATCGAGAATGACAAAGAATTCACTACTAGCTGTAAGTTACGGATAAATTACGATTAAACTATAGGATGTAAGGGGAAAAGGGAGGGATAGGGGGGGGAGAGGGAGTACATGCGCGTCGATAGAAACGATACATAGACACACAGACACACACTCTCATGCATATATATATATATACAGAAGAGAAGTATATATATATATATATATATATATATATATATATACATATATATATAAATGAAAAATAAAATGGATGGATAAGAAAAAATATATATTTAAGTAGATAAATATATATATATATATACATATATAAATATATATATATATATATATATATATGATGTTGTGACGTACTAGAATCCTCACGGATACTATCCGGAACGGTGACGTGTCTACACGCGTACGTACGTCGTGTTTCTCGCTCTAAAAGCTCACTCTAGAAGAAACGAAAGTTCGCGCATACAAATGCGGCGCGTATGCGAAGCTAACAGAATGCCGGAAGTGCCACCGGAAGTGCAAAAGAAAAAAAAAATAAGCGGAAAGAGAAAAGGTATCGCGGCGTTTTATGTGCCGCCATCTTCTTGATTGAATTTACGTGAATCATTAGGTTAAAAAGAAAGGATAAAAAGAGTATACCGAAGGAAAAAAAAACAAAAGGTATCGCGTGAAACGAAAGACGGATGTGGGGGAGGAGGATGCACTGACGAATTGGCGCGTTCGCGTTTCTGGAGGTAAAGGGGGGCTCTCGGAGGAGGCGGGGGAGGGGGTCTGAGATTCGAGGACGTTAAAAAAAAATACGTGGTCGTTGAGATCAAACGAAAAAAAAAAACGCGAAGTAATAACTATTTCTAAGGTACTAAGCAACTCTCGAGGTTCCTGTCTGCAAAAGATGCTTTTCTAACATAAAACGTTGGTAACGACGATTATTAATATTATATTTGAATTATTATTATTATTATTATGATTATAGATTACGATATTATATTTACATATATGTGGTCATGTATTGATTATTATCTATATAAACGTTACAGCGTTGAACTAGCGTACATTTTTAACACACGTACACACGTTCCAAGAAAAGTGACACCACACGAGACATTTGTGCACATATACACGCGCATTACATATTACATCTCTATACATACACATACCCGCACTCTTATACTGCTACCTAATTGAATCACTAAATATCGAAATTCTCAGCCGATCGTCTTTCCGACCGGCACGATCCACCTTTACAGGACGTACCGGAACAAAAGGAAAAGTAAAAAAAAAAAGAAACCCAGAGCGGAATCTCTCTTCATGATAAATCGATACCTCGCAAAATAAGACAATTAACGGGTGTGATCAAGTCGTAGAATTAATTAAGACGAACCTCGCGGAATCGCGTGACCGCAAATCCGTACTGTCTTCAGGATCATTGCAAACGATAACTGTATCACTACCACTAGCACGGGGCAAGATGTTCCAAACAAAAAAAAAGCGCCCGGGGTTTGAAAACCGCGGCGCGCTAAGACTGTGAGAGAGAAGCGAAATTTATTTCCCTTCACCGCGTTTCCTACATACGTATAGTAAAGTCATAGAGAGGTGAGAATGCACTTGAAAACGCACAAGACGATGCGCTTTGGCCGGTATCCATCGCGATCTTAGTTTTTTCGAATTTGCTCGCGAGAGACAGAGGAGAATGACGCGTTGTGAGGACCGTAATATTCGTTGACACAAATTAAAACACGCGTACACAGACAAATTGACGGACATACATACGTGCGCACACACAAACAAACGGAAACACACACATACACACACATACTAAAATCGAATTTTGCGTATGAACTCGGAGCTACACATCACATATGAGCGTGAGTCTCAAAACGCGGCTACGTACGTGCGCGTGTACGCAAAACCGGCGCGTCGGTTTTGGCGTTTTGAGTTTCGAGTACGGAGATTGCGTGATAGAGTAACCGAACCTCGCTAGCTGTTCCTAAAAATCAACAATGAGTGAATGATAAGCGTGCGCGGATTATGTAATGGAGTGATGAGCTAAACGATACGAGAACGATATGAGGAAACGAATGCTATATACATATATATATTACTGCGTTGCGGAAGAGAATTAAGCGCAGCTAAGACGTCGCCGACGCCGTTTTCCGTCGACACGCGGCAAACACCCTCGCGTCGCCAACGATCGATAAATCCCTCTTTCTCTCTCTCTCTCTCTCTCTCTCTCTCTCTCTCTTTCTTTCTTTTTCCCCCTCTCTCTCTCTCTCTCTTTCTTTCTCTTTCTCTCTCTTCTCGCAGACGCGAAGGCGATCGATCGCGAGGATCCATCGAGGACGCATTTTTACTAGAGAACCTTTTCACTCGACGCAGAAGAAAGAGGTGACGGTTGAAACAATTTGCGAGCTCCTATTATATACTTTCATGAACTCAGTAACAATAACCCACGGCGTATCATGCTCGACGAGCAAACAGTCGGAATAAATCGCGTCGGTAGAACCGTTCGACGACGGAAAACGCTACGGTGTGATCGTCCAAAGTTTTTCATTTCTTTAATCTCGTTGAGTTTCTACGAAATATGTTGAACGTGTCTATTTATTATTAACTCTATTTATTATTAACGCTATTGTGACTATTATTGCAATTATTACCACTATTGCGATTACTATTGTCATAATTATTATTATTATTATTATTATTATTATTATCATTATTATTACGTTATTACCCTATTATTATATCATTATTAGTACGATTATTATTGCCGATTAACTTGCGAATTTGTTCGTGCGGTACTTGATTGACTATTAATTAATAATGGATACTAATTGATAACGATAGCGACTAATTCTTGTGAGAGATTGCCATGTGTATATCTATATGTACTCACTACGGGGCACCGTCAGCCGCGCGTGGGTCCGCACACTCACCGATGGCGCGGGGCAACCCGAAACGCCGGCCCGGGCAACCTCGATGATGTTGGCGCCGCGCACATCGGCTCGGCCCGCGATCGATATATACCATTGATTCAGGTATCATTGATCTACCAAAAATCCCATCTCTTTCTTGGACGCCGCTCTTTGCGCCTCTCGCGCCGCGGGACCCTTTTTGTAAAACGCGGAGACGCAAACAGATCCGGCGACGATCACGAAAATCTTGATCTTGACAGGGAAACAACGGTAACGTAAAATTGACGCATTCATCCACGCATCACTTTATCCGAGGGATAAAGACGTCCTAAGGACATTCCGCAGAGAACGTTCTGAGAACGTTCTTCTGTTCTGGACGTCTTTGGAATGTAATGTTTCTTGGAGGTCTGTGCCGTATGGACGAAAGTAACCGGCACGAATTTAGAGAGAAGATACACGTGCGTTTTATCGCGAGAAAAATGACCAGGTCGGTTACGTTTCACATACCTTCGACACGTTAAATACATATGTATATCGCATCTTTGATTCTCTAGCCAGTCCGGGAGACTCCACTCGTTTCATTGAACTTTCGTTTAACTTGGCTCGTCGCATCGCGCGCAGGTTGTATCCCGCGAGGGTAACGATTTTCACGCGATCGATGATCGAGCGAGGGACGAGAAAACGGCGGGGCGAGTTTGCGAGTTCTCTCTCCTGGTCACCGCTCCGAGACTTACGCACATATTCTCGCGTGTGTGTTACAGACTTATTATCCATTCACGGAACCCGCGCATATACACGTAAACGCGCGTCTGAATTTTCTAACGACGGCGGAAAAAGGGCATGTATGCACGCACGTGTATCGCGACGACGAACGGACACGGTTGTACCTGTAAACGCGCGAGATGGAAAAATACACGTCAGCGTGAACGCGTGCGAGCCCCAAAAACAGAAGGAAAAATGAGGGGAAAAACCGAAGAAGGCAACAGAGCCGCAATCGGAGGCGCCAACATCGTGCGGAAAAAACGGGCACGGTGCAATCATGTTCCTATTAGGTTTCATATCTAAGCGAGTAATTAATTATACCAGTAAATATAATGATGATGATGAAGGAAACGATGATATACGTTATTGGATATACTATATATATATATATATACATATATATATATATATATATATATATATATATATATATATATACGTATACGTGTGGTATATGTACACAATTTGAAAATCTATATCGAAAGCACATGTCCCAAACGGTTCATCTAAATTTTTGTGTTAATTTAACATAAGATGAATATGTTAGGAAGCGATACACGCGTTACGTAAAAAAATACAAAGAATATACCACTAACACAATTTTGGAGCAAATTGTGAAAAAATATTCCTTCAGTAAAATCAAACTTATTGTAAAATATATTAAATTAGCACATTTTAATAATTTATTTTAAAACGTTTTTAGAGAGTACCATTATTTTTTATCCCTTACTCATAAATATTTTAAAACTAAAAAAATGTTCAAATAGCGCAATCATATTATGTTAAATTAACAATCGGATATGTTAAAAATTTCAATACAAAGTTTTAATAAGAGCCGATTTTCACACAAACAAAATGTTTTTTTACTGTGTATATATACGACATGGTATAGTTGCAAATTACCTGAATCCTCTTTTATTCCTCCCTTATAGAATGAAATTAAGACAAATAAGGAGCATACGTAATCTCTGTCCACGCGCCTTTATTCATAGGCCAATAACGTACTGTAAATGGCTTAGAATCAAAAAACACGCATTGGAAAAACGATAATACAGGAGCTTTTATTTTCGCGAGCTGCGTGCTACCGTTTGGAAGACACGTTAGCCATTGTTTTCAGTATTGCCAACCTAGCGCTCTTACAGCGCTGTATCAAGCTACTATCACAGTACTTACGTATGCATCTATAAATCTGTTTGCGTTGCTTATACTTTTTGCATTCAGCATCATTGCTTTTATTTCTTTCGTTCTAATATCCGAATATATATTTATATCTCCTTTTAAATACAAAAAGTTTTAGGAATTTCAAGCAATGCAAACGGACCTTATATAGGCAAAGGAATTCGTTGCAATTTTTCAACGAGTAAGATAAACTTTATTTCTCCTTTCATTCGATTCCTATTTCTTCTTATTTCCGATTAGCGTTGACATCGAGTAGCTATCATGAAGTCATTTTTAAACCCGTCGATTTTCGGTTCCAACCAATCTGATCGATATTTGCAAGTTATGGCACATCTTCTTAAAAGCATTATCTTCAATGAAAATCGCATGGAGAGCGGAGGACATCGTGATGGCGAAAATAAAGGAAGAAGAAAGAAGAAGATTGCGAGGAAAATAATATTTGGTTTCTAACACGTCATTCAGAACCAACGCACATTGAATTGACTTTACGTTCGTATTCAAATTTCGCTTAAAATATCTTTTGCAATATATTCGAAGATTTCTTTATATTTTCCTTTCATAACTTTCTTATCTTCGATATAAAACTTACAGTCTTGGTACATAATAGGTATAAAGCATTCTCAATTTATTGCATTTTCCTGGAAAAAGTTATACAGCAAAGGAAGACTACAAAAACAAAATGTTAAAATTGATATAAAAATAAATATTATTCTTATAAAACTGTTTTGTTTTTTGTTAAATATAGATCACTTATATTAATTTGTAAGAGTGCTTCACATTTATGACTAATTGTAAGACTGTACTACGTAGTTTAATAACTATTAAATCTAATGAGACAATTGAGACAACGTTTAATTATAAATTTCCAAGTAACAAATAACAATTAAAATAGTGCAGGAAAGGCTTCGATGTATTTCGAGACATGTTATTAAGAGACATATGTTAAAGATATTAAAAGAATCAGCAGAAGAAATAAAAACGCAAATTCGATACATTCGAGCCACGATAAGCTGTCAAATTATTTCTGAAAAGTTCGTCGAATTACGTGACAACGCCGCCGAAAATATCATCAGAGTCTGACCGCGAACATTGTCGCGGACGCGCGAGCTGTCAAGCGGCACTGCCATTCTATTACGCTGGATTTCATTTTATTTCCGGCTTGCGAGGCACCCCATTTCCGGACGGCGAGTATTAGTTCACCCGCAATTTGCATAGAGACACGAAACACGCTCGCTTGAAGAACCAATGTCGCGTGATAAACTCGCTTATCGGCAATGCTGGCGACGACTTGACTGCCGTATTTTCAATCACGGGCCTGCGATCACGTCGCTCGACACGACACGTGACCGATGTTCACGCCGTAAATAATTTTGTCGATTATCCCGTACGAGGTCTGTGCAAAACGTAACAATCCTCGAACTTTTTGTTTGTGCAGTAATTTGAAGAATCGTCAAGACCACAGTATTACGTGAGAGGCCTATATAACTAAAAATAGACACCACGTGCAGCGTTCTATACCTGTTTATTTTTCGTGCAAATAATGCGTAATTTTGTGAGCGTTTAAGGTGCACAAAAAGAATGATTTTGCTGAAGTATCTAACAACTTAGCTAAATGTAGACCTGAAAATATTTTTATATCAAATATAATAGTTACATATAGGACACTTAAACTAAAAGTTGCTAAAATGTCAAAATTTTTTGTAGCATTGCTTAGCAGGCTTGAGTTTCCTACATAATTATTTTAATAATTCAACAAAATTATTTTCAGATGTAAGTATATCTATTAAATGTTTAATATACTTCAGCAAAATTTTTCTTTTCGTTTTCTGTTTGCCTTTTTTTTTCTTTTTTTTTAGAAGTCGATTTCTCCATACAACCGTAAATATGAAATTTTATTCTGAGCTAGGAAAATCGCTCTCTGAAATTTGTGAAATATTAAAAAAATGTACGGCTATCGAATATTGTCGGTCGGCCTAAATATGGATTTATAGGCTTATTGATATCTTGATGATCTTTTTAAATCCACCACTTTTAAAGTCTTCGTATTTTTCATAACAGTAAGAATGGCCGAATGGTTAAACATAATTGGTTCTTACCTGTAAATCCAACCAATGTTCAATCACTCGATAAGCAGATTACCTGTTCGGTTTGAATATACCTATTGTACGATTCGTACAGTGTTCACAGTGCATCTATACTGATGAACAAAATAATATATTGCACAAAAAATAAATGGAATAGAGCGTTGCACGTGCGATTCATTTCTAGAATAAAGATCTTTTCTATCACGTAACATCAGCATGACCTTGTCGCTCCTTTAAATTGGCATGTAAATAAAAAAATTCGATGACTTTTTGAATCTTATATATTGTAAACATAACATAAATAATGTTTTATATCAAGAATCATTAGAAAAATCATCTATCGCTTGTTAATCTTTTGCTTTTAAAAAAATATAATAATAATAATCAAGCCTACATAAATAATTACTAAAGCTTTAGTGAAATAATTTAAAAACTGTCCGATTGGTATAAAACAGACAGAAATCATTAATTTTACTTTTCTAAATATTATCTTACTTTTTTAATTATTATCAAACAATTGATTACTATTATGTTTGATAATATTACTACATATTACCAATATGCTAAAATATATTTGATAGCAATTATCAGACTTTTTTTTCAGTGCGTGTACAGAGATTAAGTAACTGCAAGGAATGCACTCGAAATAATCATACTAGAATAATACTAGACTAAATCCGGACGTATTCTATTAAATACTAATTTATCAAGAAAATTGATATTCCTGCATGTTCATTGTTTCTCGGGGATGATGACGCTGATTTTAATGTGTTTTTTAAATGTCACTTAACTTGTTTCTTTCAAAGAAGTTGAATCGAGATTTTTCGCTTTTTCATCGTATATTTTCTTGACAAAACAAGAAAATTCGACGAAAACTGTTACGGTAAGTACGGATTTTAACAATTTTAATGAATCACACTTTGTACGATTTAAAATTCGTCAGAGATGCAATACCGAAGTGACAAACTTTTTAAACTGTTACTTTATTTTAAAATTTACAGAAAGATATACCATTAAACTTTTATAACACAATAAATTATACTTTAAATTATAAAGACAAATAAAAACAAATCTATAATTAGCAACAATCATTTGAAAAACGAAATTTATGTATAACAATATTACGATTTATGTATAACAATATTATAGTGCTAACAGTCTTCGGTTTTGTTAACAATTTTGCAAACATATAAGAGCATTGAAATAATTAAGCTTAAGAAATATTATTAGCATGTTGCATTAAAAAAAACAAAAGATTGTATTATATAAAAAATGTTGTGTAAACACAATTTATCTTCTTACTACATATTTTAAGATCAAAAATAGCTTATCGTAAGTCTAAATAAATAGATATGTCAGATTGGTCACGTCTGGAGCTGAAAGCGATATTTCCTCGTAGCCAGATCACACTTTGTGGAAATTCGAGTCAGCTCAAAGAGCATGCGCTTGCGATACACGATGTATGTGCGTATGTAACGACAGTGTCGCGGATACCCTGTGCCAGAGAAAGATTACGACGGAAGTAGGAAGAAGGGAAAGGAAATAGAAGAGAGTCGCTCTTCAGGCCGCCCACCCGTCTCTCGTTCCAAAGAGTGTTTGCTCGCGAGATGGAACGCAAATTAGGTTTGGACGGGGATCGAAGCTCCGACGTATCGAAATAAAGGCAGGCACGTAAAATACACGTCACCTAGCTACCCAGCCACCCGTAACCTTTCGGGGTAAAAAGGGATGAGGAGATGCTATATCTACACTCGTCTAAGCTCGTAGACGCTGTCAAGTTCTTCTCTACCTTTGAACAGCGAAACGCCCTCCTTCGCAATGTCGTTTCGTATGCTAACCATGGTTTCATATGTCTGTCTCTTCTCGAAATTGTAGTAAATTGTTATAACATCAATGAACGCGACGAACAGCTTCACTTTTGTTTGAAACATTTCTTGTATTATTAAAAATTTCGAAGAAAATTGACTGGATTGATTAAAATGGATCATATCCTGTATGTATGATGACTCCCGAGACCATGTTTCTTTATGCAAGGCATCAAGTTGAGAATTTTTAACATATCTGAACATAACTTAACATAATATGATGTTATTTAAATATTTTATGTAAAATTAGTATTTAACATTTTTATAATTAAAATAACACAATTTATGAGAAAACAAATAACATAAAAATAATGTAGTTTTAAAACATAAATTCTGGGATAAATAAATGAAAATGAATGTACGTATTAATTTAACAGATTATAATTTACTGAAAAAGATATGCTTCCACAATTTATTTTCAAATTTGTCAAAGTATTACATTTTTATATTAATTTTTACATAATGCTTGTGTCACTTTTTGACATATTCATCTTATGTTAAATTGATACAGAAATTTGAGTAATTCACATAGAACATGTGAGAAAAGTGTTTTCAACACCAATTTTCCAGCCGTGTAATAATAAATTAGATAAATACCGGACGGTATCAAGTATGTAATTAGCGGTAATTTATTCATGAAAAGTGGCAACTCACCAGCTACAAGCAGCCAGATACTGCAAACGAGCATTATGCTAATTTTAAAACCTCAGGATATTAATGTCATTTTGTCACAGTTGATCTTTTCCATTTCGCCAAACGCCGTTGCGTCGCGCTTAACCCAACCGATCCGTCGTAATGGCGGTATGCCGAGAATGACGAGTGTCACTATACAGATTTAATGATACGTCGCGCATAAAAACATTTCTCCATTATACGAGATACGCTCTACGAGGTAGCAGGTGTTAACGTTATTGCCCATTACAAAGTGTTCCTCTCCAAGATTTGCATAAGACGCTAGACGACTCATTCCGCGCGCGCGTTATCGTCGCTATTGTCGCATTATGCATTCTGAGAGATACAGCCCGTTGTACCCTGCATAATTTGCGCGAATGTAAAAAGACGTCCTCCGCGATATCTCACTTAACACGCACCTGGTTGAGGAAACGGAGGAGGCTAGTAAATGGCAATGCTGCGCGAAAACTGTCGATCGATAATTGAACTGTTAAACGATGTATCTAACATTCTTCATGTTTTTAAAAATAGATATCTTCAATGCAAATCCTAATTCTTTTTTCCTATAAGGTTTCGTATTTTCTATTTATAGCTCTAGACAAAAGAGACCTAAATTTTCTAAATTTAAATTTGATTCGAAATTTATGAACGTGGACTGAACATTGACAACGCTCATTACGTTTCGACTGCCATTATACTCAAAATATCAGAATTGTAGAGAAGTCGTGGCAAGGAATCTTCTTGACGAAAGGAAATGCAGAAATAAATTCACCTATATAGTTTTCTCGCATCCTACCCATTTCTACTCAATCGCATCGCGAATACATCCTCGCCATTACGTACCAGAGTATCTGGTTACCCGTGCAGCAGTATGTATCTACAAAACAATTTGTATCGAACTCGATACAGTTTCTATCTCGAATGTATAGTTTTTCTTCTAAAGAGACTGTTCGATGTACGTCTTTGCACACAACACGACAAGTCAAGAATATAATACGAGTTTTATTAAAAAATAAACAATATCAAATTAAATTTGTTGCTGCATTAATGTAAAAGAATCTCAGATATTATTTTTGTCTTAACTTTGTTAATATAAAAACTAAAAGAATTTATATTACATAAGTAGTAATAATTAATACATAAGTATTATTAATAAGTATACATATATGACCTATAATAAATAAACTAAATAGATTCTTTGTCATCTTGATATTGTATTAATACTTCTTTGACTAGCAATTTTGCGTTCTTAATTAATAAACTTGTTTTTAATTCTTCATTGTCATCTGTATGTACTGATAATAGTCAAATCTTGACCGAAACGTCTGTTTTCTTATATAATAATAAATATATTATTTTCGTTTTAACATCTCGTCGTTGTGGCTGTATGCTCCTTATTATTTATATTTAAATAGATTGCTATATGAATAAATTAAATATAAATAAAAATCAAAGTCCAAATACGGTCGAGATTTTAAATTTTGATGCTTAATGATATTTATATGTAAATTTTAAATACATCTTCTATCTATATAAACTGCAGATTCAAATTCTAATACTTTTCGCAGTAAATTCTTCAATGTTTTTTACTTATTAGCATTGTTGTTAAATTAACGATCAACTTAATTTGTGATATTATTATTTCAGTTTTATATTACGATTGCGTTTTAAGTCCTGCAGTATTCGACGCAGTTTTTATGTAACTAGAAAATGTACTTAAAATTAACACGTATAAATATAAAATATTATATATTAAAAGCTCTAATTTTGATCGTATTTAATTCTTGATTCTTCTTTATTTGATTATGCAGTAGCCTATTAATTTTTATTTACACAAATCTAACAGATTAAATAAAAGAAAGTAAATAAATGGATATATATATTCTCTCTATTTACATGCACTAAATGCCAAATATAAATCTGCATTACAAATAATAACATTGTATCCATTGTATTTTCACGCCTCAGGAATATTCGTTATATATATTTTGTCATCATTTTTATCTTGTCCTTGTTCTATTTCATTTATATTACGTTGGCATTGTCATAAATCGATAGATAGCTCTAAACTTGTTAACGTTGCTGGTCCGGATAAAGCACGTTATGTGTCTAAAGCTTACGTCACACCGCAATATTACGACGCGTTACCTGGAACTACTGCGATACACAACTTTATTCGATTTATCTTCTTCGTCCAACGAATTTCCTTTTTTTTTATTCTTTATGTATAAATGACGACGCCACGATAGCCGCCAAATTATTTACGAGAGGCTTATTCGCCTCGGATTCGTCCTCCAATTGCAAACGTTATAATAATTCTTTTAAATCGAGAATACAGTATACTTAAAAAATTTTGTGGTACAGTCGAGGCGGGCACGAATCTTTTAACAAAGTTTAAGCAATGTGTTTTTAATAAATATCTTCGTTTTTTATCTGTTTCCAATCTAAATTTCTATTTTAGACAAAAATGTATAAAATCAAAATAGATTTATGTTAATGGAAATATTTATTGTCACTCAATTGTCACTTAAATTCCAATGGATATCTCAAGATGATTCACAGAAAGGCGAAATATGTATGTTTAAAGAGACAATATGTACAAATAGATTCTAGATAGAATAATACATAGTTAAATATCGATATCACGCGATAAGTCTATCTTGCTAAAGTCTTAAGCATAGATATACCATTGATTTAAAATCATGCCACCCGGTATATGAGAAACGTACATCTTCCCGCGCTGCAGCACATGAGATTGCTATACCTCTATATACACGCTTACCAGGAGGTCGTATCTTCTCGTTAGCCGCGCGATGAGCTACCCGCTCGGTAGAGTCACGTTTTTAATTTCTACCAGGCCGGCCTTAGTTCATTTTCACACCCCCACAGAACGCGAGAGCCGTGCAGAGCGTTCGTCGGGCGTCTAATAAGTAAATAATAACTTGTTCCGCCACATAACTTCTGTTAACCGGTGGAATCATTGGAATTTCTCTTTCATGTACGAACGCGTTCCCCATTTTATACACAATTAATACGGATTCCCGAGCGATATAGCCGCTCGAATATAGCTACAGAATCTGATTTGTGATAATCATGTTACCTGAATGGGATGAAAAATTACGAAACACGAAAACGCAAGGCGAACTCGTAACTAAAATTTGTTAACATAGAACAAAATGAAAATTTGAGAAGAAACAGTATGACTCTTTTGCTAAAATCTATTGAAGATTTATTGTTTCATTATTTCACGATTAAATCCATTAATAACAAAAAATGTTACGGAATATTTTATTAACTAAATATGTTTTTTTAAGATTGTTATAATAATTAAACAAAATCGAGATAAGATAGCTTTAAAATATACTTATTAAAAAATATATATTTAATACATTTAAAAAATATATCAAATATATTTTTTCTTCGATGTAAATGTAGATAAAAAATATATGGACTGTTATTTGTAATGCAGATTTAAATTTTATATGTAATGTAAATAAATAAAAAAATAGCTTTCTATATTTGTTACTTAGAAAGTAAAAAATTAGAAATTTTACATAAATGTCTGTTATTTTAACTTTTTCCTATATGATAAGTATTAATTGACTGCTCATTAAAGAGAATTATACAGCACATAACCTGAAGAAACAAATCGTATTTCTGTAAAAAATGTGTTTTATCTAGCTCTATTCTTTTCATTTGTCTCGTTATCGTTTCACAGAAATATGCAAGTATATCGCGCGTATTTCTACATACATAATACGTGTATATTTAAAACACATTAAAAAAATTCAGAGTGGGAAAATATTCAATCTAATATTCTTAATACAAGATATATAAAAATACTTGCGAAAAGGTTATCTATAACACAAACAAAACCTTTTCGAAATTCAGAGTATGTTCAATTATTGAGATGCACGTCTAATCATATGCATTACCAATATTACGGTTTCTAATAAAATTCTACGAAAATAACATTGATGTGTTTCCCTAACATTTCCCGTTTCCATCCCACAATTTACTATTACTACATTTTAAGGATATTAACATCATCATTAGCCTTCCTAGTAATTTCGAAATAGATTCTCACGATCGAACGTGCATGCGTGTGCACCTTAGATAACTGACGGATGTAGCTATAGGAGGAAATAAAACATAGAAGGACGCGGCTTGGCAAAAGTATCTTCTCCTGAGTGCCTGAATACGTAGACGTGTGCCGCAGGAAAGAGAAGCGGGCGGGGGAGTCCAAGGGAGGTGGATAGCCCAACCTCCTTAGGATGCATGTGTTTGCCTTTAATACATTTTTCGACGATGTTGACCGAGGCGTATCTCCAACCCGTCCGCGTGTGCGCGCATATGTATGTGAAGCCAACAACCTACAGGGTGCCACTAAAATATTCACCTTGTCAGAGCTAGCCCACAAAATGTGGCTGGCAATTTCCGCGGTGCCAAATTCAAAGTGCCGGGAAATGAGAATAAGAAAGAGGGACGAATTCTCCGGAGGACCTGCGATCTTTGTCTGACTCCGTAAAAGGCATCTTTACTCTAATATGCATTACGACTAACAATTTAAGACAAGAAAATATTTCTTCCTTGCTTGAGTTATTTCTCTCCGGTCAAGAAAATAAACTTGAGCTCATCAACTTCTAAAACTTAATTTTTTTTTTTAACAAATATAAGTTGCTGCAATAATGACATAACTTAAAAATTATTTTTTAGGTGCATAAAAATGACATAAAAAAACAACAGAATGTATTTTTAAAAAAACATACTTTTATCACACACAAATGGCATTTTAAATCCTTTAAAGAGACCTGTTATTGCAAAAAATACTACCTCGACGGGATTCGAACCCAGATGTTTCATATTCCATGCACAGAACATATATTTTTATTTCTCGACAATCAGTTGTCATACCAAAATTACATTACAAAATTAATGTTACAAAATTTTAATGATTAAAAACATTAAAATTTATTTTTTAGAAACTTTGCTTTTTTTAGTTGTTGTAATAAATGAGCAATAATAAAACGATATTATAAATACAAAGATTAACGCGCAAAATACAGATGCACTATTATTTACAGATGCATCCATTAATCTATTTATATAAATATAATAAAAAGTGAGAAATTACGTATAACTGTATGAATATATAGATATATTCGACGTTTCTATTTAAATAAGTTTTTTGTCCGATTGAGATCGCTACATAAGGATGGCCGGCAATTTGCAATATAACGCGTTTTGTCGTCCATTGCTACAACGGCCAAGCAATCTCCGGGATGATTTCACGTGCATTTTGCCGCAGTCTTGCGACCGGTTGCAAATCCAAAAGGGTTGGATTCAAAGACTCGCCGGCGCTATTTCCGCGAAAATCATTCGTGAAGGATCTCCTTATCTCACTATGCACAAGAAGAAAGAAGGAAGGGGATAGAAATTGACAATTCTTCTGGTCTCAACCTGCGCGAGCGACCCGCCCGCCCTCGCCCTTCTCAGGAAAGGTCTGAAAAGATGAGAAGAGGTGAATGGGAGGCAGGACGAGTGTCCTAGTGCAGATAGAAGAGGAGCGAGAATTCGCGAAAGCTACACCAGAGCAAAGGAAAAATGTGTACGGAAGCCAGAAGACGAAGAGATAGACCTGGGAGGAAGAAGACGAAGACGAAGAGGAAGAAGAAGCGCCCGTACAGTGTTTGTCCAGGAGGAACCGAAAGAGTAGCGAGTGTGTATTCGTAGGGAGCGCGGGCAAGGGAATGAAACGAAAGGGTGGTCACCCCCTCACCCGACAACCACCCATGTAGGTGGTGACTGTGTTGCAGAAGAGGCCGGAGGTGGGATGGCTCCAAGGCAGTCCTCTCTTAGAGCATTTCAATATATAGCGAGGGCCTTTGAGGTTGCGGGGATTCCGGAGGTGGGAGCGGGACGAGAAGGGGGCACCCACCTCCGCGGTGCTACGAGGGGGTGCGTGGGGTGAGAGGCGCTATTGATTCTTCTTTTAATCTCGTCGCGACCCATCCCTCGTGCCAACGTAGGGGGAAGCGAACGAAGGCGAAAGAAGGACCTAAGGGGTGGCGGGACCGATCGTCCTCTGTCGTGGAAGACGGAGGGACCGGCGGGGATGAGCCTTACTTATTTGAATGTGTCGTCGCGCGAGACAAAAACGACGGCGAATCCCTAAAATCGATGTGGCGTAGCACTGCCGCTAACTCGACGGTGACGCCGTCATCGACACTTGACGGAATCGCAAAAAAACTCAACACGTGCGTGGGCTCGCGCAAAAAAGCCTACGTGAATATATTTATGCAAAGGAGGGAGAGAAAAAGATGGAGACAGTGTGAACACCTTCGAGATGATATTTGTGTGTCTATTGATTGAGTGCCAGCACCAAGCACTGCCTGGGGCTGTTTCGATTCTCGCGGAGTCGAACGTGCCGAGAATCGTAGTAATATGGTAGTGCAACGTGGATATTTTAAAAAATAATTTACGTTAGAGCTTGTATTATAAATATTTTTAGATCGTCAATTCAAATAATTTTTTCACAAATTAAAACAAATCAAAGCTTTTACACAAAAGTTATAGTGTGTGACAAAAATTTGTGATAATAAAGGAAAGAAATAAAAAGGATATAAGAATATGTTAAATATAAAATCATGGATAAAACTCAAATATTTTATGAATAGAAAAATTTTTTTGAAAAATGAATCAAGAGATATTAAGAATCAAGAAATAATTCTATTTAGATTATAAACTGCAATATAGCTAATTTTTAACTACCATGTTGGAGTCAGTTGTTTGTAATAAAACTTATTTATAATGAAAAATGACGTCAAATGTTACAGTAATAGCTTTAACAATGATTTCCTTCTCATTTATTTTGTATTAATATAAGTCATGAAAAATAAGAACAAAAATAGTATCTAATAAAAAGATTTCAAGCGATAAATAAAGTATGTAACAAAACGTGATGTAAGTTAATAAAAATAAAGATCCATCATACATATCGATAATTATATTAACACGAAATTTTAGTGATTTGATTTTGCTTTAGATACTTAAATAAACAGCATTTTTCGTATTTTTCAGAATAAAGGAAGTAGTATTTTTTTTCTGCTGTATATCGCGTGTTACACATCTATCGCTTGAAAATCGTGATTACATGGAGATAGTAAAGACATGCTGTAAAACGAAATCACGATATCCCGATTTTCGCAAGCGTAACGGCACTCGCTGCCTGCTAGCAACAGATCCTTAAAGCATAGGCGTGTCGCACGTGCCAGCGGGGCATTAAAAGTCCATAAGTATGGGCCGCATGCAGCGTATAAAAATTCAGGAAACGCAATAAGCGCAACGAAATAAAGTCGCGCAGTTTCTTCCGTTATCCGTTATACGTCGCCTCCGCCGCTATCCCCGCTGTTGCGGTACTCCCGAGCGCAGCACCCCATCCTTCGCTTTCTCCCAACAGTGTGCCAGGAAGACTCTGCACCCTTAATAGAAACAGAGAGAGGAAAAATGGGCGATGCGAAGAGCGATGAAGGCGAAGGGAGGGGGGGGGAATAGGAAGGGTAGAAAAATCAGCCCCCGCGACCGGAGCAGTCAGGGAGCAGCGACTGAAACGACAGCAGTGGAAGACGACGGGGGTAGTCACCCTATTTTTTTTAGCCTCGACTGGGGTAAGATATTGATTTTTTTATTTTATAATTAGGGGCTCGCACCCCACTTGGCTGCCAGAAAAACACGTCACCCTACAAGGCGCCTTCACTGCGAAAATTCGCCTCTCTATTGCGACCCTCGTGTGGTCCACAAGCGTTTCTTGTATACGTTACTGAAATGATCACGTACTTCGTACTGGAACATCATTGAAAATTAATATT
>Ga0157363_1001736_pt1 | contig 18546 bp, 6 predicted proteins | sample AttsexASBM1_FD_111477 | JGI IMG/M metagenome (GOLD analysis project Ga0157363, IMG submission 111477) | Fungus gardens microbial communities from leaf cutter ant in Ribeirão Preto, State of São Paulo, Brazil - Atta sexdens ASBM1 | ecosystem: Host-associated > Fungi > Mycelium > Unclassified ... | reverse complement strand
TGTGTGTGTGTGTGTGTGTGTGTGTGTGTGTGTACATATATATATATATATATGCACACAGGGTGTAAAAAAACCACGGATTCCTTAAATATCTTGAAAAGTAATCATTTTTTGAGAAAAATGTTTTATACAAAAGTTAGGTTTGAAAATGATCTATTGACTGACCTTATCAATTTAACCTTGGCGCCATCAAGATCAAGTTAAGGTCAAAGGTTATTTTAAATGAAATACCCTATTTTTTATTTTAGAATCTAATAGCTGATGTCACGAGCTTTCCAAAATACTATAAAGCTTCTTTTTAATCAGTACTTTTCAATTTATAAGAGTTGAAAGTTACGGAACCGCCGCGGCATTAGCATTACCTAAGCTAAGATACTCGTATTCCTTTTAATGATGCAAAGATGAGGTGATCATAGGATCTTACGCAAGCGACAAGACTTTTCAATCAATCTTTTAGAAATAAAGACAATGGTATATCTAAATAAAAAAATTATCATTCGTTTGAGCATTTATCATTCCTTTAACCCAGTTCCGCCTTACCTACCAGTTTTTAATTACTTTCTCGGCTAGACCCTATCGAGATCGTCAAATTATATCTCTGAATAGAAAACATGTTTTTAACACATCATATTTATCACATGCAAAATTGATATCTCTAGAGTAAGAATAAATAAACAAAGATGAAACAAAAAATATTTTATTTTTAAATTATATCATAAAAAATTAAAGTCTGAATTGCAATGTGAAAAATCGCATTAGATACGTCATATCCTGATATGCGAGCTAGGGTTAAAAGAATATTACGTATTATAGCAAATACTCAAATTGACATCCTTCGCAGTCTGACAATATGCTGGACGATTATAAAAACTTAAGACTACTGCATTTCTACAGAATTCGCGAGGAATCAATTCATAGCCCAATTCGTAATTTTGTCGTTGCAACGGTCGACTTGTGGGACGGCGCGTTGTCGATGTAAGAATACTTTTTTGCGCGCCAATCTCGCTTCAAATCTCCATCCTTGAAACATCGAAACCATTCCTTACATGATTTATCAGTTGGAGCAGTGTCACCATAAACTTCGACAACGCTTCAGATGTCTTCAGCGTTGAAGACAAGCCTCGCTCTGGACTGCCAAAAAAATTCGAAGACAAAAAATTAGAGACATTACTCGAAGAAGATCAGAGTCAAATGCAAGAAGAGCTTGCAGAATCATTGGGGATAACTCAATAAGCCGTTTCTGTACGATTGAGAGCCATGGGGAATGATTCAAAAACAAGGAAATTGGGTGCCTTATGAAACCGAGAGACGTTGAAAGGCGATTTTTCACTTGTGAACAGCTGATTCAAAGAAAGACAACAGAGAAAAGATTTTTTTGCATCGGATTGTGACTGGAGATGAGAAGTGGATATCCTACGACAACTTTAAGAAGAAAAAATACTACGCTAAGCCCGGTCAATCGTTGCCATCGATCTCAACATCAACATTACGGCCGAACATTCATGGTTCGAAGATCACGCTCTGTATCTGGGACCAAAAGGGTCTTGTTTACTATGAGCTGCTGAAACCTGGCGATTCCATTATGGGCGATCGGTATCGGCTACAATTAATTCGTTTGAGCCGTGCATTGCGAAAAAAACGGCCGGAATATGAGCAAAGACATGATAAAGTTATTCTTCTTCATGACAACGCTCGGCTTCATGTCGCTAAAAAAATATTTGGAAACGCTCAAATGGGATGTTTTACCGCACCCGCCGTATTCTCCGGACATTGCTCCTTCTGATTTCTGGTTGTTCTGAAGGATGCAGCAAATCACCGGTTCACTTCTTTCACAAAAATCGAAAATTAGCTCCAAAATTGGATCGCCTCGAAAGACGAGTCATTTTTTCAAAATGGAATTCGAAAATTGCCTGAGAGGAAAAAGTAATAAGCAGCGATGGACAATACTTTAATTGATATGTTCATTCATTTTATTTTGAAATAAATGCACAAAAAAACGGACTAAATTAATTTACTCCCAATACTTTTTGAACATATTATTTGTTACATTGTTTCTTTTTTATGTGCAAATACCTCAAAAATATATTATATTGATAATTTAAGAATGTGTTAGATGTATAGTTCCCAAAGAAAATTGAATTTGGCTTAATATTTATATTTTAAATAAAATATATACATATATAAAAGTCATTTGAATAAAATTATATTTAATAACACATTTTTGTAGTATATTTATTTTAATTGTTATTATTTTCTGTAATTGTTATTGTTTACATTAAAATTTTTTTTATGATAAAAAAATTCATATTTGTCTTTTAGTTTTAAATATTCACATAAAATAATTTATGCAAAGTTTCATTGCGATTCACTGATTACTTACAAAGGTATAGAACAAATAAGTATTTTGTTTATTTGCTGGAGAACTAGTTCATGCATTACAATGTAATGCATATAATCCTGAATACATATTCATATAATATATTCATATTAAAAAATTGAAGTATTTATTATTTATTTTATAATATACAATACATTTCCATATATTTTATTAGAACACGGATTAAAGAAATACTACTATTTATTAAAACTTATTGTCCAGACAGTAAACCATCATCAATGTCGCATTTTTAAAGATGATTTAGAATAATCTGTAATTTTTTCACTATTTCTTTATCATTTTGAAAATATGTATAAAACATCCTAATAATTCTCTACCTCTGTATTTAATCGACTATAACACCTAGCAAATTAAAATGTTATTTACCCTATAGTTTTTAAGATCATAAAGATGATTATTCATATTGTAAATGGCACTTACACATAGATGATTTACATGTCATCGATACATAATTACATACCATTACATCAATATCTCACGTACATGTAGATAAATTTTCATATAACAATAACGTTCTAATTGGACGTAAGTTCAATTTTAAGAAATCTACATTGCTTTTTCGTGCAAACTACAATACTAGTCTGTAACTGTTATAAGTACACACGTAAGTACACATTGTATAACTTTTATATGAAGCAAATGTTATTACGATGTAACAGCTCTGAAACACCATATTAGATTAAGAAATAATAAAGAAAATCTCAATTTCGAAACTTTTTGTCGTTCGCAACATTTAGACTCACAAACATACTTCACATGTATTAATGCTTATTCTTTAATCCTAGAGAACGATTTAGTAACAGAGAAAGAGGTAACTGTTACACAAAAATTATGTGTTCGATAATATAGGTAACACACACAGAATTCACTTCCATCTTATGGGACCCATCCTGCTTAAGTGCCTTAAACACCTTTCTAAATTATGAATACATAATTATGTTTATTTATACTCCGCAAAATTCGAATAATTTGTCGACGTTATCTATTTTATCTTTTTTTTAATTTTATCATACAAATACTTATATAGGATTTTTAGTTTATTTAGAGTCTTATACTCTAGGCGAATCCTAATTCCCGCACGGTTAATGCGCGGTCAATGAAAAAATCCCGCGCATTAATACACGCGATTCGCGAATCGCAGGAACAGGCAGGCGCCAACGAGTCAATCTAATGTAGACAACCTGTGGGAAAAGCATGAAATAAAATACCTTTATTTAAGAAAATCCCTACTTCCTGTAATTTTCCCACAGATTTCAGAAGTGAGATTCGACTCAGAATTCATATTTGTGACGAAGCATACGCGCCGTGATATACGTGTCAGTTAGATACGCATTGAGTTACATGCGCTGTAAAATCGTTCGAAGTTTTGCAACAAGATAGTATGTCGCGAGTGGCCATTTTGCTGTTTAAAAAGCAAGGTGGAAACGCTGTGTGTTGGCCTGCCGGGTCACGATCGCGAAAGACTGAATATGTCTGCGTGACTGAATATGTAAATCAATAATAATTACGTTTACAAACGATAAAAGCACGATGAATCCTCAAGACTACACCGTCGTGCAGCTCAAGAAGTACTGAAAGCGAGGAATTTGTCGATCATGGATAACAAGACCGACTTGATATGTTTACAAGAACATGATTCCAAAATATGGAAAATCACCGAGGCGAAGGTATTATCTACAGCACCAAACCTCTTTTATGACACAGAGTCGGGATAGAATACTACATACAGGGAAGATTCAGTCACGAATCGTGAGTTCGAATTCGTCCGATGCGAAAGAGACCTTCTCCGATGCAAGATCGAACTGATGCGACGTGAGGCCAAGCGAGGCACAGCGTCGACCAGCGGAAGCCCTAGCATGAGGATATACGTTATCACTATCCGAAGGAACTCAAGGACATGCTGAGCGAATTCGACAGTTCGAGTAACGCCTTCCGGAATTGGAAACAACAGGTTGATTTTCTGCGAGACCCATATAATCTCAACGACAACGCTACGAGAGTGCTCATTAGTTCGAAGTTGAAAGAGAAAGCCATAAGTTGATTCCACTCAAAACCCGAGCATATCACATTGAATGCGGTAAATCTCATGGAAGAGTCGCGCGACAAAGTGCGTGAAACCGCGAACTGCTGCGAGCAAACCTACGGATACTCGACCTGACGAATCGGCCGGAAAGACGAGCAAAACAGCAAGCGAGACGAATCTCATATAACCATTTGTAGGATCCGAGCCATACGCAGTATCTATAATACACTGCGCCGGATAACGAAGGTAACAACCATTTACGTGCGTAGCGATTGTCGACACCGGGTCGCTGATAAACTTTATTAAACTAAAATATGTGCCGATTAATTGTCGCTATCCCATCACGAACGACGATTTCCGATTCAATGGCCTTAACAATTCGCGAATTAAAATATTAGGCACTTTTGAAAGATGTGTTAAAATAAATAACATTGATGTCAATATTAAATTCTTTGTCGTGCCTGACGAAACGATGAGTGATACTGCGCTACTAGGAAGGAACTTTACATCCAATCAGGCGGTGAAAATCGCGATTGACCGAAGTCATGCGAAACGAAACTGATTTATCAGTTAACATGGATAATTTCGCCGAACAGATTTCACATATAGATTGTCCGACCAATCACTCAATGAACCAAACTTAAATGTATTCGTAAGTGCTCCATACAAGGCAATAACAAGTTTAAAAGATTTACCGAGACGTATATTTGACGAATAAGAAGGAGGACTTACCGGAATATGGTTCCGGAAATGACAATATGTTTAAAGCAATCAATCAGCTTTCGCGCGCGACGATTGGGGCATGCCGATAAATTAAAATTAGCCATCATCTTGGATGATTTAACTAAAGAAGGTATAATTCGAGAAAGCGTCTCCTCATACGCGAGTCTGATTGTATTGATTCGGAAGAAAGATGGTAACTTGAGATTGTGCATAAATTACCGGGAAATAAATAAAATTTCGATTAAAGATAATCCAATGCCATTGACAGACGATCATTTAGATCGATTAAAGGGGAAGAGAATTTTTAATCACTTAGATTTGCAAAACGGTTTCCATTAAGATAGCTGAATTCTCGATTAAATATACATCCTTCATCTTTAGGCCAATTCGAATATTTGAAAATACCTTTCGAGCTCACGAATGCCCCTAGAATTTTTCAACGATATATACATCAAATATTTAAATTAATAATCAGAGAAGGTAAAGCCTTAATATATGAACGACATCTTGATAGCTATCGAGGAAATGCAAGAGTACCTCAACATCCTCCGAGGAGTGTTTGAAATCACACAGAAGCATAAATTCTGATTTTGGATGGATAAATGTTTCTATGATGAATGTTTGTATGATCAGATTACGTATCTAGGATTCTTAATTGATGAAAATGGTATTCAACCAATGGTATTCAAGTGCGGAAAACGTCGAATCTTATCAATTATCCGACTCTGCGTAATACGTAAAGACATACAGCGCTTCATAGGACTTGCGAGTTACTTTTGCAAATTTATTCCGAGGTTCTCGACTATAGCAAAATCGTTGTATGAATTGATTAAAAAAGATGTCAAGTTCGGAAGAAGATAAAGTTTTTGAAGCATTAAAAACGCACTATCTAATCATCTGATATTAGCGATCTATTGTCCCGTCGCGAAAACAGAATTGCATTGCGATGCGAACGGATTTGGCACTATACTGTTACAATAGCAGGAGAACAGTTCCGACCAATGTCATATTTCAGTGAACGATACCGGCAGAATCTAAATACTTCAGCTTTGAGCTGGAATGTCTAATCGCTATATATGCGATTAAGAGATTCCACGTTTACTTGTCGGACATTCATTTCAAAATTGTTACAGATTGCGATAGCTTCCGCCTTATCCTTAGCAGACAAAACATTAATCCGAGAATCGCGTGTTGGGTAATGTTCTTACAACAGTACGATTACGAAGTAATACATCGACCGGATAAGTGTATGACGCATATAGATGCGCTAAGGCGATGTAACAGTATTTTAGTACTAGAAGGAAAACTTTTGAACAAGTGTTATCTATAAAACAAGATCAAGATATAGAGATCTGTAAAATTCGCGACCGATTAGAAAAGGATGAAGATAAGTTGTACGAGCTTAGAGATGATCTTGTATATCGGAAAATCAATAAAAACAAGTTGTTACTTTATATGTCGGAAGTAATGGAAAACAACGTCATATGTACGTATTGTGATGACATTGGGCACGTAGGAGCAAGCAAAGTAATCGCGAATATTATAAAAATCTATTGATTTTCTGATATGCAAGTGAAAGTGAAAGTGAAAACACAAAGATTTGTATGAAATGCATTGAATATTCCCGAATGGACGACCAGAAGAGTATTTATGCAGTATTCCGAAGGAAAAGCTACCGTTTCAAATCTGTCACATAGATCATTATGGATCCTTGGAAAAACGAATCGAGGATATAAGTTTATCCTGTCTATTGTAAACGATTCACTAAAGTTCTGCGATTATATCTCTGTAAAATCACGAGTTCTAATGAAGCTATAAAACATTTAAAGGAATATTTCCGATATTACACTAAGCCACGACAAATCATAAGCGATCGAGGTAACCTTCTGCCCGATATCTTCTACAACTTTTATAATCTTCCATTTAGAGTTTTTCTTATGTGCAAGCAGCTCTTCTTTCACTGCTCTCTCTCCCATTTTTCACGGTCGGGTCCTGTTTTTGCTTTGATGAATGTCTGTGGCTCTTTAATCGATGCCTAATAGGCTTCATAACGAATTGGAGCCCTCCGCACGTTGTGAGCGTCTCACGCTTAGCTTATTCTCCGCATCGTCAGTCTCAGACTCATATGTATCTTTATCTTTAGTTATCGCACACTTGTTTTGCTTACTTACTTCTTAAGCATCTGATCCTAATTTTGGTACATTCGCGCCGAGACTACTACTTGCATCTCAGCTGCCTTGTCATTCGTTGTAATATCTTCTTCGTATATCGTTACATCTTTCGATTCCTTTATTCTTCTTGTTGAAGGCATTGTATACTCTCACATTTCCTGAATCGCTTTTAAATCCCACATTTCTTTTTGTGCTTTTGAATCGAACTTCCTCCGAAATAGTTTTGGAATGTTTATATATCCAAAAATCTTTAGATTTGACAAATCTGGTGTCTTCCCAGTGTACATCTCATAGGGTGACTCAATTCGATCCTTATGATTGACTACACGATTGAGAACATATACTGCAAAAGCTGTAGCCTCCGCCCTCAGGAACTTTGGTATTCCTTTGCATGAATGAGTGTACGCGTACTCGATAATCGTTCAGTTGTCTCGCTCTGCCTTTCCGTTCTGTTCCGGAGTAAACGGTGCTGTCATTTCATGCTTGATCCCCTTTTCTTTCCAACGTGATTGGCCGATTAACCCCCCCCCCCCGGAGGGGGGGGGGGGAAGGGTCCCACAACGTAACTGGGAATGACCTCTCCTGACTTTGATTCACATCTCTCAGTAGTCGTCTTATATAATTTTTCGCTCAACTTTCCCATTTGACATGCCCCCAAAAGAATGACTTTCCATATTTACGAGTCTTTCATGTAATGTTTTTAAGTCATTGTACTCTGCATTTGTTTCATAGCAAGATATTATTTTAAATGCCAGCCGAAACATATTATTCGACGATCTAATACCTTCTGGCATTTTGTGCAGCTTTGTTATTTTCCGTGAGGATCATCTTTATACTTTTGCCTGTTAATTGTCCCGCAGACAAAAGATTCTTCATTAAAGTTGACATTTTAAATAAAATACGTTTTCAATACGCGCTTTTTCACTTTCCTTCTATACTTACCTACACTTAATATATCGACATATCCATATCCTTTCACTGGACAAATTTCATTGTTGCCCATTTTTATATGTTTAGGTATGCCTTCACAATAATTTTTGATTCATTCTCGATGAAAAGTGAAATGTAGCGATGCACAACTATCAAAGAATCAAGAATCATCTTCCATTATCCTTTCTTGTTCAAACATGGCTGAGAACGCGAATGCACATGCTGCACCAGAATCATTCGACGCGCCAGAAGTACTGCCACTATTGTTTTTTGGTTTCTTCTTCGGTTTTGTCAGACACTCTCATAATGCCCCTTCTCGTGACAGTTAGCATTCTTCTTCTTTTCTATCTTCTTGATTTGATCATCTTTATTGTCACCTCTATTACTTTTCTTGTCCTTCGGTTTTGAACTAATTATGGCCGCCACTGCTTGATTCGTTTGTTCCTCCTTGAGTATATGGTATGTTCCTCCTCTTGCAACAGCCTTTCAAACAGATTCGAGATGGTTTGCGTTCTAAGAAACATTGACTCTTGCATGAAAAGCATGATATTTAGATGGCAAAGTCGTAGTAATTTTAGCCATAATCGTCTATTTGCTTTCCGATATCACGCAACCAGAAGCGAGATTTTGCACACGTGTCACATGCTGCGCGATGCTGCAGTTGGGCACCATTGTGTAGTCATGAAAATCTTCCATTAATGATACTTTATTCGTTGCTGATAGTTGTTCGTGAATCGTCGACAACTTCCTCTCTTCCTCTATATCTCATGGGCCGATTCACATACCATCATATTCTATTTGCACTTTGTCACACGCCGTGAGTATGAGAAATCATGTCTTTGCATTTTTCTTTTTCCATGTTGTACGGTGGGCATCTCTCGTTGCCGCATTCGCATCTGTAACTTCTTCAGGGAGTGTCTCTTTTCCTTCGACGATATCCATTAGACCATTATAATCAAAAAGAGTCTTCAATTGAAATTTCCACGATTGGAAATTCGTACCATCGAACTTCACAATATTACATAGCGATATGTCCTCAGTGAGCATTTTTTTCATACAAAGTTATTTTTCCTGAACGAGTTGCCAACGAGATAATTTTCACACCACAGAAAGTAAATTATCTGCAAAATATCGCGTATTGGAACCGTACTGGGCCCATATTCTGTTACGTATTTAGTAATCGGCACAATTTCCCGTACAGAATAACGCGCCATGCGCTAGCGAGACTCAGCAAGCGAGAAGGAAGAGGCATACATAGAATATATAGACGGGTGCGCGCCAAAACTAACCTTAGCCCTAAACAATAATGTCGATATACATCATTCCTGTTTTATCATACCGAGAGATCAAGCTCTAGTATATCTCAACAGAAGTTATATTTTTTTTATGTCGCATAATGTCAATATGATTTTTTAAAGGAATTGAAAATGTGCTTACATGAACTTGCTAGACGACGTTGGAAGCACTTGGGACGCTAAAGAAATATCAACGATTACGTAATCGGATAGTTCGAATTGTAATCGGATTGTAGATTGTAAATTGTAGATATACATTTTTTTTGACTTAGCAATGAATAATTTTTTAAAATTCTTTTTTTAATGCAAATAAAATTTTGAAGAAATTTTCATCATTTTTACATATAAAATATTTGTAAACATATATATATTTGTAACATATATCCGATATGTATTATTACTTTTAGTATTTTATTATTATCTCTAGTAACTTTTACTCTAATTTCTGGAACTATTTTTGAATTAGTACATATATATACATTTACATTATAACTAATTTTTGTTGATATTATGCGTTAAAATGTTCACAGTCTGAAACAATTAAAAATCTTTTGGTAAATATATAAAAAAAAGATGGCACTTCCAGTGTCTATGACCTGACAACATACGTATGTCTTTATTGTATGCTCACAATATAAATACACATTTTACAAAGAGTTTTATAATGTGCATAATTTCAATATATTTTATCAAACTTATCAGCTTCAACTCAAGTTGACATGTGTCGTTAGAAGCTAAGTAAAAAGCATCTATTAGACACGTTTATACTTAGCATAATGTTGCGAGTAGTTACGTTTAATCATTTGTGCCTTGTAGTAATTGGTTAAAATTATCAAATGCGGATCAGGCACTATTTCCAGACGTACATATTATATTTACTTAGATAACATCAACCCTAATAATAATGTAAAAGCATTCTACTTTAGAAAGTTTAGAAATGTCCTGTTGTTGATGTCGAAAATGTACACAAATAGATGACTATGGTTATGAAATATTATGCATTGTTAAAAATAAGACTTGTAATTTATACAATATATTCTTATCAAAAATCTGTATTTCGCTTTTAGTTTCATATATCGAATCAAACAACTGTAATTCATCTCCTAAAATAGATTCCTAATGTCAATAAATTCAAATTCATTTTTAGTCTCCAAAAACCAATTAAATATAATTATATTAAATAATTATATTATATTAAATATAATTATATGTCATTATTGAATAATTAACTATATTGAAAAAAAAAACTTAATTTAAAAGATTATTTTTTAACGGTATTTTATATATGTTAATATATTTTTACGTATATACAGCAAAGTTTTACATATATTTTATTAATTTCAATTATACAATTTATATTTATACTCTTATATAATTTTATATTTTTCGAATACGCATTGACGAGATTCGAATCCTAGTTCTCGAGGTAACAAAACCTAATACACTAACGCTGAGCTACATAATCGCACGCTTCTTTGTCAATTCGATAGTTATTCAAATAGGCTCCAATATTTCGATTCTGTAAATCTTAACAATAATGTTGATTTTGTTGTATTATTGTATTGCAAATATTAAACACGATAAAAAAGTTGTGCAACGATAATACATATAACAATACGATTTAACTATCATTAAAAGGTACAGAGGCGGGGTACAGGATGCGACAAGTTTGCACCTAAGCAATAACAAAATATTCAATTAAAGTTCACAGCCTAAATGTCAAATTGTATAAAAATTTATATTGAATACAAATTAAATTACATTAAAATTAAGTACATATTTAAATATATACTTAATTTAATAAATATTTATTTTGTTCAGAAAAATTTATTTTTAGTGAATTATTATTTGAATAAAAATGTCTTTTTATTTTTAAATAATAAATATTGCAATAAATTGCAAATATTTATTGAATATTAAATTGAACTTTATTTATGATTAGCGAATATTAAATCCTTTGTTTATTTATATTTAAATCGACAAAAATTATGTTTACTAAATAAATACATTAAAATTAAATATTAATTTAAATAAATATTTATAATAGAAACATGTTTTTCATCTAATAAATTATTCGAATACTTATTTATTCAATCAATTAGATATTATTATGATTACAATTAAGTATAAAGTTTTTCTAGAAAAAAAGATATTTAAACATAAGAAATTGTTTATATATTACAATGTAAGAATGTCTTTAAATCAAGCCAAAAACAAAAAAATTATTTATTATTTTAAATAATTTCGTATATTTAATAAAAAGTAATTCAATGCTCGATTAAGTTAAAATAATCAGTTAAAGGGCTCAGAGCACAAACAAGATATTATTCGTGATCGTTATTAAATACTAAAAATTATATTCAACTAAAAATACAAATACAGACATTTCGACCTTCTATCCGGTCATTTTCAATATTACATATAAAGTTTACATTAAAATAATTACAATGATCAAAAATTCAAGAAAAGTCAAGCGCTTATAATAATAAAAATGTATCTTTTGTAGGGACTATCTTGGAATCTTTTTCGAATATAGCCGAAAGTGTTAATTTAAAGCCTGCATTTACGATTCCGAATACTCTGAAAAAATACATCACGATCGAAAAAGATACTTTTGAGACAACAACACATCATGATGTTATCTACAAGATCTCATGTCATAATTGTGATGCGTCATACATTGGCCAGACAATTAGAGCAATTAGAAACAAGAATCGCAGAATACGTGTTGGATATTAATAAAAAATGAGACTCACCAAGTGTCATATTTAATCACCGGATCTCACTTAATCATAATTTTGATTGGAACAATGTCAGAATTTTAGATAGCGATTCATCTTATAACAAAAGACTGACTTCCGAGATGATTATTATAAGGACATTTTATATTAATTGTTAATTTATTATTACACTGTAATAAGAGAAGATTCATTCCTGGAATGATACCATGGACAGGTTTAAGAAAAGATCCTATAACTTCTTGCTCGTATCAAGGTCTTTGGATTGAACACATTGCTTCAGGATTAAGGTTTTTAATATTATAAGCGCTTGACTTTTCTTGAATTTTTGGTATGTCATTGTAATTGTTTTAATGTAGACTTTATATGTAACATTGAAAATGATCGGATAGAAAGTCGAAACATCTATATTTATATTTTTAGTTAAATGTCATTTTTATAGTATTTAATAACGAGTGCGAATTGTGCTCTGAGCCCTTTAACTGATTATTTCATATATTTAAATTGAGAAAACAAATGTAACTAATATCATTAATTTGAAACTAAAAAGTATGTTTTAAAATTATATGTCTGCGCTCCATAAAAAGTATATTTTTGGATTTGATACACTACTGATTAGTAATAATAATTTCACATTCTAAAACGACACTAGATTTTTTCTTATGTTATAGTCTATAGTTTTTTAGCCCAATAAGCTATTTCAGAATGAGAAAATATTACACTAATCGGCAGTATAATACATCGAATCCAAAAATATTTACGGCCAATGTAGACACACATAATTTTAAAATCCATATCTGTATCAGAAAACAAAAAGGACGCTACATACATCTAACAATATTATTCTAAAAATATATAATCGACAAGTCTCCGACATTAACAAGAAAGTAAAGCAATAAAAGAAGGTTATTATAGTAGTTCAATTTGCAATATTATGAAAGCTGCTAATTCTGCTAAAAATTTCAGTTCCAAATAAGAAATACATACACTCACATCAAGATAGACAAATCAGTCTTTAACTGACATAAAGTTCATCCAAGTAAATATTAAATCTGATTATATAAGCATATTCATTTCAAGATACATTGAATTCTCAAATAAAAATGTTGTCTGTTTACATCCGCAATTCCAAATATGTTAGATATTACAGAAATTTACGACATAAAGTTTACTCGTTTTTATCAGAAAATAACATAATCGGTTTATGTAAGTATTCCTGTGTTTAAATTAGAGATGACTTCTCATAGATTTCTCAATAAAAGATGGATCTGTAATTGCATGAAGATTCATATTCAATTAAAAACAATAAATGGATCCTGAATTATCTGGAATTCCATATACATCGGACAGAACAAGAATCGCAGATAAGAATTGGCGTGGAACTTATCTGTAACTTCAAATGTATTTTGGATATAACAGGATTTTCAGTGCTAAAAACTGCATTTAATTAGATGTTCAAATTCATATATGGACATGTTTGGAATTTTTAGCAGGAATATAATCATTAACTATAATTTGAAAAATTATATAGTTATTTTAGCGAGAACAATACACGCTACATTCATCCAATAGTATTATTCTAAAGTACAATCAAAAAGTTTCGAACAATAGCATGAAGGTACAGTTATAGGGTGCATTTCAATTGCTTAACCCATTTTAATACAAACATACTTAGGAATAGTATGGCACAAAGTATGGCATTGTGCACGATTCAATTGGAACAGAATGTGCACGATTGAGATCCGTTTCGGATAGAGTTAGATTAAATGCAGCTTTTTCGGCCAGTATGAAACAAAAAAAAATAAAAGTACCGTTTCTCCAATCTTATTTATATTCACTATTATTTATAGTCACTGCCGTTAGTAACATGTAATTGTCACTAGAAAACAAGCTTACACAGCCCTCGGCTGAATACAGCTGTAGTATTGTGTCGATGATAATAGACAATTGGAACGAAACTTGTGTCACCATGTGTACGAGTGTGTAGGGATATTGCATTTGGAAAGTACCTATAAGTGAAGGATACAATCGAACATTTCATCAATGTCAGATTATGAAAGTTGCTAAATGATTGTCTATTAATTATAATATGTATTAGAAAATATATCTGGCTACCATATCGAGAAAAAAGAGAATATTCTTCAAATAGTTTCATTCTAAAGTATAATCGAAAAATCTCCAATCACAGTTTAAAAGTAAAGCGTTACTAGTAGGCTATTATAATTATTCATTTTTAATCTTAAGGAGATAGATATCTATTCTCTGAAGTAATCTAGTAGTATCATAACAACAATTTACATAAAACATTTTACATAAAATGCAAGTAAGTTTACTTTTAGTTGGCGGATATAACTCTTTTCACCTAATTAATTGCTCTGCCTTTCTGTAATATGATTACATTTTGTGATCAAGTATTTTCTAATACTATTTTAGAATTCGAATCGGTATGTCTCTAGCTAATGTTATCTGAGTTAAATATTTATAGCACTTTCTATCAAATAAAGCATATCACAAAAGCATTATTTAACATTTGTTTTATCTCTTTCAAATGTCAGTTTTTTTATTAGCAATAGCGCTAAATATTTCATTAATGTCCTTAACTAAAACGTGAGACATAAACTAAAGTATTTAAAAATTCATTCAAAGTATAATGAGAATTAACTTATAACTTTTACAGGAGATAGGAAATAGCATTAGATTTCATGAAAAAAGTCATGCTCAGTTGAAAATAAATTTAAAAAGATTAAAGTATTTGGTGAACTGATCTACAATTAGCACATGGGGGTCTGATTGTGGATAAATGTCATTACTTCATTTAATCAAAATTAAAACTTATAAAATGGTATCGAAATGAAATAAAATCATTCATAATGTAATCTTTATGATCAATTATAATTATTAAATATTTTATATTCTTCTGGAAAATATATATGAATTTTTCTCTTAAGAGCGATCCACAACTAGTAGCCTTAATCTACATATCCATAAATAAAATATTCCGCGAAAAGATAGGTAATCTAATCTAGATTATCTATATCCATTCTGTTGTTTAATACTTGCTGGTTAAACGGCATATAAATACATTATTCCTCAGTGTACATACCTTACAGTGTAGTACTCACAAAGTTTCTAGAGGTACTGTATAAACTATATTTCTGAAAGTCTTAAAAAGTATTAAAACGTGTCTGTGTCTCGTGCAGTAAAAACTAATTCAGTTAAAATACTAACCGACGACTCGGAAACTATGACAGAGACGTTAGAAAGAGAGCTGGCACCATTATTGATTATTGGATCATTTTTCAATTTGTGCATGATCGAATATCCTCGTGGACAATCCAGGCCGTATCTCTCTTACTTGTATGCTATGGAGCTCTCTTACGTACTTTTGTTTCTATAACATATATTACTGGACTTATTTGCGGTTTAGAATTATATCCATAAACTTTTTCGTACCGTTGCTCACCATTATGTTAATTCTTACCAATTTCTGTCATTTCAAGGTAAAAAATTTTTTAATGTATCGGTCCCTATATAATAATACTTAATCTTTTAATATTTATCTCTTTAATACTTATCTCTTTAACTTATCTATTTAATAGTATTTTTAATTAAAAGCATTAAAGGAGTCTTAAATTCACAATTATAGACAAATTATACAAAGTTATAAAAAGTTTTTTAAAAGACTTTCGATATCGTCAATCATGACTTATTTTTAGTCAAATTCAAGCTATGCCATAAGTCTATCCCATTCAACCCTCTCGCTAATCTGCTCGTTCCTTACAAATTGTACACAGCAAATTCTCATATGTAATCCTTTTCCTCGTTTCTCCTCTCCTGATACTGATTTCCTCTGGGGTATTTCTAGGTACTATTCTCGTACCTCTATTTTTTAATATTTTTGTCTCTGATTTGTCTAATATTTCTCTGTCCTCCGAGCTCTTCATGTACGGAGACGTAATTCTTCTCAAATCCTTTCACTCGATGCTTTAGCAATCTATTTTGTTTTAAATAAAGATCTAAAATCTCTTGCCAAATGATCTACTAATAATTCGCTGCATCTAATCTTTCTAAATCATCCTTGCTAATTGTCGATTCCTCAAAATTATTATCTCGTATTCAATCCTTCTCTTAAGAACTTTAAATAGGGTAAAATTTGGAAAAAAATCGATTTTTTAATATTTTGAAAGAAACACAGTCAGTCTGACATGCTAAAATATTTTTCGTAATAAAAGTTTCTTATTTGAAATAAAGGAGGGATATATACTCGCGTTTGTCTAAACGGCCATTATTAGTATCTCAGATTGATTGTGTTTTAAAGTCCAAACGTTTTGGTGCACACTTGAGATTCACATTTGAGATTAAATTCATGAAATTAGAATGTTATATTATTCGTCACTTTCAACTTTGATCGATCCTTAGGCGCTCTCTACTATATTATGTTGTTACATTAACTCGGTCAATTTCTATTTATTAAATTTTTTAATTTAAATTTGTGCAGTAAACATATATATAGTAATATATATAGTAATCTGAAAGTAAAACTTCAAACGCGTTTTTTTTCTCAAAATCATTTTTTTCAACCTGATTGACAGCAAATAAAAAAATTTACTCGACTTATTGTATTGACTTGATGTAAATTGCATTTTATTCAGAAAACTTACTCTATCTTATACATAAGAGAAACTGAAATAACTGGTATGTATTAAGTGATTGCGCGCGCGCGTGTGTCAGTGTGTATGCATGCGTGCGTGCGTGTGTATGATTTTAACTATTGCTTCACCACTTATTGCTATCTTATCGCTATCTTAGAGGAAAGGTTAAGCAAATTCAAAAATTCAGAAAATTCTGGAACATTGTGTGCGAATAGGATGGTTTGTCCGTAACACAAAACTACTTTTTGCTAGTGCGGAATTACTGTTGATATAATATCTTTTCTTTCTGCCATGGTGACATAACGTATGCCAAGGAACTTACAAGGAAAAGATTAGGCAATTCAAAAATTCAAAAAATTCTGAAACATTTTGTGGAAATAGAGTATTTGTCTGGAACATAAAAGAACAAAAAATATTTTTTGTTCCTGCGGAATTACTGTTGATATCTTTTCTGTTTCAAGTATGTTGCAATTGGCTGCTCTATCAAAATTAAATGAACGATATTCTATAAAAATAACAATTTCTTTATTCATACTTTGTTTTTAATTATCTGAAGTATTTTGTACATTCCTTTATGATATGTATATCATAAAAATATTTGACTGATTTTAGATTTAACGCACTGTTATTATTGCTGTTGTTGTTGTGTTACATACAAGCTTATATATTTTAATAATTGTTGCTGCACTGTGTTGATGATTTGTATTTGTTATTTATGCTATCTCGTGCAGCCAACGCGGAGATGAATACTATGGAACACGCATATACATGTTTTCGTTTATATCTGAAAAATGGTTCTTTGAAACATAACTATAATATACATTTCAGCGTCAAATGCTCTTTGATTTGCGTTACATAAAAATTAAAAGAGATGTGGGTAGGGTATAAAATAATTAAATAATTAAGAACAAATTTTTTTATTGTAGTCCTAAAGTACTCTTGAAACCATTCAAATTTCATTCCGAAATTTTTTCGTATTACTTATAATTTCGACAATATTCGCTTCAAAAGAAAAAAACCAATTTTTTTTTTAATGTATTTCACCTCCTAAAATTGTTTTGTCCTTCATGAACAAAAAATAGTTTTATGTTACGGATGTATTACTTTACCTATACATAAAGTTTCAGAATTTTTTTAATTTTTGAGTTGCCTAGAACTCCCTTGTTCCAGTTTGCTGGTAGGCTTTGTAATAGCAGTTTTGTTGACGCCTAACATTTGCAAGCCAATTTAGTCTATTGTAGTCTATTGTAGCCTATCATATTTTATGTTCATGTATATTTCTCTGTTAATATTGGGAGTATAAATTAGTTCCGTTTTTTATGCATTTATTTCAAAACAAAATGAATGAACAGATCAATTAAAGTATTGTCCACCGCTGTCTATTACTTTTTCCCATCTCTCAGGCAATTTTCGAATTCCATCTCGAAAAAATGACTCGTCTTTGGAGGCGATCCAATTTTGGAGGCAATTTTCGATTTTTGCGAAAGAACCAGTGACTTGCTGCATCCTTCGGAACAACCAATAATCAGAAGGAGCAATGTCCGGAATACGGCGGGTGCGGTAAAACATCCCATTTGAGCGTTTCCAAATATTTTTTTACGACTTTAGCGGCATGA
>Ga0157363_1001734_pt1 | contig 18555 bp, 4 predicted proteins | sample AttsexASBM1_FD_111477 | JGI IMG/M metagenome (GOLD analysis project Ga0157363, IMG submission 111477) | Fungus gardens microbial communities from leaf cutter ant in Ribeirão Preto, State of São Paulo, Brazil - Atta sexdens ASBM1 | ecosystem: Host-associated > Fungi > Mycelium > Unclassified ... | reverse complement strand
TCTCTCTCTCTCTCTCTCTCTCTCTCTCTTAATTAATTTACAGCAAACTTTTATAATTAATTGTTAAATTACGATAATATATTTAACGTTAAAATTAAAAAAGTTAATTAACTGAACATTCTAGCATAAATTTTTGACAGTTAAACTGTGAAAGGAAAATAAATTTGAGAAATCCATTCAAAAATATACTTGCAATCGCAATATACATATTTTCTCTCCGAAGAAACACTTCATGTATATATTTGTTTCAACTCAATTGAGATCTCAATTGAAGTCTCAATTGAGGTCTCAACAATAAATAATAACAACAATAAATAATTTAACGTATGAATCATTAATATTGTTCCCTGCACGGATTGTGATCGAAATATTGTTTTTATAGAAATTGACATGAATTAGCCTTTACTAGTGGCTGACGTTTGATTCATTGATTCGAACAGCGATTTAATATAATAGCGATCATAATATAAATATAAACGTTGATTAACAAGAAAGAGATTGCTCTCCAGATCATAATATGTATTTTGGAAATTCATATTTAATTAATTGATATATTCGGAATAATATTTAACACACACATATATATATATACACGGTGTTTGATAAGTAATGATAAAACTCGTATAAGTATAGAGCGGACTAAACTGAGTCAAAAAGTCTCTACCATTTTATAATTTTCACAATAATTAACAAGACATTAATTACTAAAAATCGCCGAATATTGGTTTTCAATAATTTTTTACTTAAATAAAGTACTCATTATCAACTTTATAGAAAAACGATGACAATTGTTTATTTTCTTTTCATAGAGCTTTGAGAATTTTGTTAGAATTTTTTAGTATTACATTTTCTCATATTGATAAAAATAGTTATCAATACAAAAAAAATGTAGTATTAAAAAGTTGATAAAAAATTTTGAAAAAATTCTTAGAGATCTTATAAAAAGAAAATAAATAATTGTTGTCTCTTGTTGTTTTTCTGTAAACTTGGTAGTAATTTGAATAAACTTCTGTAAACTTGAATAAAAAATTATTGAAAATCAATATTCAGCGATTTTTAGTAATTAATATCTTGTTAACTATTGAAAATTGTAAAATAAAGAACTTTTCAACTTAGTTTAGTCTGTTCTATTTTTATGCATTTTTATTTTATCATTACTTAACGAACATCCTATATAACATTTTTTTAATTCTAAAAAATATATATCTGTGAATATGTATTCGTGGGTGATAGTTATATTATTTTCGAACAAAAATGTTTGAACAATTAAATCCATATTATTTCCTGTATACAATTCATGTATACAATTCTATTTCTCGTTCTACTTCATCTGCAAAAATACAAAAACAAATTGCAAAAGAACATTTTTTTCTGTGTACGTTAATAGCAATGAGAAAAAGCTTTTATATTTATTGAAATGTATACAAAAGATAACATAATTATAAAAAGTACGATATTTGACAATGCAAATCTAACAAACTTGTTAAATTTTTATTCATTTGCAAATATTGAACATTATAATTAAAAAATTCCGGCATAAAATCAGTAGAGCTGTTATTATAACAATAATTTAAATTAATAATTCTTTTTTATTAATTAATTTTTTTATGAATCATTTACATATGTCTATAATTAATTTTAAACTAAGTTTTAAACAATCGTTTCGAATTAAATAACATTTACCTATTTAAAACATGAATAACTCTTGCTTGACGCAATTTATTTGTATCTAGTCTTATGTTTCTTTGAAATTAGATAGGAGTATTAATCGTTCGGTCATATTACTGGGTGGTAATTTTCGGCACTTAAGATGATTAGAGGATGATAAGGAAGTGAAGTGAGTAGAGGAAGATTACGATGATCGATAGTGACGTTCCGTTAGAGTTTCATCGGCCACCGTTCTCTTTTCACGAACGTACACGTCAATCACGTTTTCTTATCCAAAGTTTTCGTCATCAAAGTGGCTTTCTCACAACTTTTCACGGTGATCAATGTCGTCATTGAGAACGTCGAAGTTGTTCTAGGTTGATAAAGTTCTTTGAATATATTAAGTTTACACGCTGATTTTCAGCTCTATTAGTAAACTTTCCTACCTTTGTTATTAAAAGAACTTCTTTGGTTTATTTGATACTTTTACGAAGTTATAAGTTATTTTAAGTATTACAACAGAAAGATTTATTTAATATTATATATTGCATAACATAAGAGAGAGTTGTAACGTGTACACATAAAATAATTTAATAAACAATTATGCATTTGAAGACTATAATTATTAGTTATACAAACTAATCGCAAATTTTCTTTTTTTAGATTTTAAATTTTTTCTTTTTTTCTTATGTATGAGATACTATATTTACTATACATCACAATAAGCAAACAAATTCCTCGTTATAATTCTTACAACGTTGGTTAAACTTGATGCGATGCAAGATAACTTGGAACTAATAAGGGAAGCTAGTGAAACTTTGCTCTTACTAATAAATAATTTTCTTCGAAGTAATCTAACCGAAGTAACGTAATCCACGCGCAATTTAATCCAAGTTACTGTTCTATAAAAAGAGAGATTAGATATGAAACAAGTAATATGTGAGATGCAGAACGCATAAAATTTAATTTTGATTCTTTGAACAATTCAGAATTAATCCTTTTAGCAAAATTATATTAATTATATATTTTTACAAATTATATATTTTTATTAGCACGCTGCTAAAACTATTTTTCATTTGGATGTTTAAATAACTGTTTTGTCTATTTGTCTAAACACTATTATTTGAATGTTTAAACAATAATTTTTCTATTCATAAATTTTAGTATGTTTACCGCATCAACATAACATACTTCTAAAACTCTCGCGTTCTTGAATCTGTGTAGCTTAGGACATCTACTTTCTTTCTGTTCTTAAATCCATACGCTAAATTCTCAATTTCTCGTTTAGCCAGTGATTTTGTTTCGCGACAGTTTTTATTCCTTTATACTTGGTGCTGTACAAACCCGACGAGAAAGTCGAAAAGTTCCTGAAATTGCATTTTATGCAACACGCATAAGGTAGCTTCATAAAACTCGCGCATAAGGTAGTGTCATAAAACTCGCGCACGAGAACAGCCGTCAGCAAAACTAGATAGTTAAATCAAATATCGACAAAACTTAAATTCTTTCATACAGACAACAAGGGAATACAATGACAACAGCAGGATTTTACGAACTTAATTTCGCTTGATTTCGATTCAAACAAACGCGCTCACATATTTATTCTACTACCTTGTTAATGTCATTATCATTAAAATGCACAATCTATGTAATTTCCTTTGCATAAATTCGTTGAATTAATGTTATACTATGCATTATTACAAATACAAAAAAAATAGAGAATAAAAATAAATAAAAAAAAAATGAAAATATGCTCTCTAAATTTCTTGAAATGAAATCTCATTCCAAAAGAGTAAAAATACTGAAAGAAAAGATTGACTGAATATGATCACACTGAAAAAAAAGATAGAAGGCTAAATGTGGCATAACATTTTTAATTGATTGCAGCAGCCAATTTTTGATTGTGTTAGTCTATCGAAATCCTATACTACAACATTACGAGTAAATTAACGCAACCAAAAATTGGCTGCTGCAATCAATTAAAAATATATCATATTTACCATTTAATTTGCTGCAGCAGCCAATATTTTCTTTCAGTATAGTATTTTCATTCTTTTGGAATGAGATTTCAAGAAATTTAGAGAGTACATATGTATCCATTATTTAAATAATGAGGTTAACATTATTTAAATAAGTTATTATGTGTAATACACTATATGTATATGATGTTAATATGCTATAATACATAATAGTCAACATTTGTAATGCATTTTTATTTTCAAGCATTTAGAAACATACATTTCAAATTATACAAAGTTAAACAGCATTTTGTTACATTGCAATGTGGTCTCCTATGCATGCTGATTGTTGATGTGTCTCTCTTTTTCATATCAAAGTAATTATTCCATAAATCGGTTGTAGCTTTACTATTAATCTATAGTTCATATTACGCGTGTACCATAGATATTTTTAATACTGAGGTCTATATGTGCAGAAAAAGTTATTATATGTAATACATTTTGCAATATTATTCTTTTTTGTTAATATTTTTTTAACAAAACTAATTTTTTAAATCTATTTTTGTCGAAGATCATAATACCATCTCTGTTTCTTTTCGTATCATTATGCAATGTTGCTACATTTTTATAAATAATATTTCAAGCAATAAATATAACTTTGAGCTTACAAATGATTAAACAACACTTTGATGAATGTAATTGTTAAGTTTTAAATATTTAATTAATTAATTAATTTTTATTAATTAATTTTTATTAATTATTAATTAAATTATTGTATAAATTATTTATTAATTAAATTATTGTATAAAGTATAAATGAATGCTATATTACTTTCTCCTCTATTTGAGTAATATTTACTGAAATATTATTTATTATACATTATCATAAAATAAAGTTCAAATAATGAATTTCTATATCTGCTACTCAACTTGCTAATAATGATCATAAATATATTTTAATGAGGCAGAACTATTGTTCGAATTCTTCATTATTCTGTGAAATATGTCGAATAAAGTCCGCTGCGTTTATTTGCGAAAAGTAACACTCAAGTAAAAATACTTTCTATACATTGCTTTTAAAACTTCGGAATACTTTGACGAAGAAAAGAGCGCATTATCGGAAACCGATATCCGCACAAGAAAAGCAGACAGACTGTAATTACAAGACGTTACATGATACCGGTGTACTCTGGCAAGCCATTAAGCAGGTTTTTTTACCGTAACTCATATGAAAATCGTTTCAATTTAATGATTCTCAAAATAGCACACTTTTGTCTACTACATTTGAATATTTTAAATTTTCACTAGCCAAAATTTAACGATTTTTGTATTGAATATTTCGTAACATTTTTATATTGGAAAAAGAGCATGAAATGAATATGTATAGATTATTTTTGTAAAATCTGTCATTAAAATATTATACATATATATATAATTCCATTAGTAGAATATTCTGAAATATCTTGATGCTAAAGAGCATAATACAATATACAATAAAATAATTATTAAATCTCACATTACCACATATATATATTAATTAATAATTAAATATATATTTCTAGACATCAAATTTTTCAGAAGATTTTAACAAATTATTCGATTTTTACAAAAATCGCTCAATTATTTCCAAAAGATATTAATTATCAAGATTTATTTATACCACAGATACCTAGTCGTAAATTACTTTTGTCATTTTGTATAATTTTCTCTTCGGACCTAATTTTATTAAAATGTTAAAAAAATTTTTTAAATTCCATCATGCGTACTTAAATAAATAATTCATATTAAACAATTAATTATTATTTCCAAATTTTGATTATTTTTCCAATATATATCTACAATATTATATACATCAAATCTCAGATGTCGAAAGAATTAAATAATTTTAACGAATTTTAACGGTCTTCAAATTTGTACATTACAATGTATGCTGGGTCTGAAGGAGATAACATTTTGTATTAAAATGTTGCTTTAAATTTGATAAATTAACTACAAATTTGATAATAATATTATATAACATAATATATCGCTTTTATTATTGAAATATAGCCCGTGGTAAAATGTTGATCTACAACATTAATGCAATGTAATATTAAAATCTATAATTACTAATTAAATGCTGTCAAATTTATCGATCTAATTAAAAGTTGTTAAAAGTTTTTAATAACGTTTTTAATAAAAAGTTTTAATAAGTAGAAAAAAGGTTCAAATAATTTAATAATAAATAAATAATATAAAAGGAGTATGAACCAAGCTGTTTTGTGCTAATGACTTTTTTATAAACAATCAAGATTAAACATATACGATATATCTCTCAGAGAATATTACTTCTTAGAGTCCCTCGGTTGCAAAATCTTTTGTTTCAGTTTATTAGAATATGTACATATGATTGTACTGTATAATCTTTTATCGTATTGATGTAAAATAATAGACTATAGTTATTACAAAAGGCATAAAGTAATTTTATATTTTAATTACACGTAATTTCTTCATTTCAGCTTTTGACTTTGTTGTTGGGAGTCGTTTTTATTAAAGACACACATGACAGCACTAAATGTGATTAACAAACACCTACAATTATGGTTGATGAGATTGCTTCCAAGAATTGGGTCAGATTGCATCTTCCTACTTCAGTTAATTTTTTAACATGCGAGTATTATTGCGTTATTTAAATTTTAAAATGTGAATATATAATTTATGTTATATTATCGTTACCAGTATTAATTCAAATTGTCTAACATTGAGAATCGATCGAAACGTTTATTAAATATTGTTTGTCATTAGCACAAAATATCCAGTTTGATTCTAGCCCTTTTTTTATATTATTTATTTATTTTTAATAAATTTTAAATTCGTTTCCTCATTTTTATTTTATTTAATTGCTATAATGTTTTAATTTTAAATTTAATTGAGCTCAATGTACAAAAATTGTTATAAAATAATGGACTATATAAAAAAGTCATAAAATAACATTTGTCAATGTTTCTTGGAAATCGTTTATTTATTATAAAATAATTTATCATAAAACACACACACACACACACACACACACACACACACACACACACACACACAAAATATAAGTTAGCACATTAAAAACACTATTAAAAACAAAATTTTACGGCACAAGTCTACAAAAGCGTAAAAAGTAAAAGCTAACACATTGAGCCGTAAAAATAATTACACTGAAAAAAAAGATTGATTGCTGCAACAATTTAGATAATAAAATATGGCAAATTTTTAGTTGTCTATTGAAATCATATATTGACATTGCGGATAGGCTAACGCAACTAAAAATTTGCTGCTATAACCAAAAACTGGTTGCTGCAATCGTATAAAAATGCTATGCCATATTTTATTATCTAAATGGTTGCAGCAACCAATCTTTTTTTTCAGTGTAGTCTTATCCATCACCGCGATTGATCGTGACGCGGCATAAGATGCGAGTTTTTATCTTCTCCATTTTCTTAGCCTTACGAATATATAACGCGCGTCTACCTCAGACATCCTCTTTTTTATTCATACATATATTCAATTGGCAGACTTCCATGGCTGCTTCATTAATGTCTTACTTTTGAGTGGTATATCATGTTCAACGATAGAATTCGTGCGAACGCTCGATGGAATTGTCGTTAGATTTTTGTTTAATTATTGTTCGACCAACTGACCGAGTCGGAAAGTGAACAGTATTGTAAACTGATACGAATAATAGATTGAGGTCAACATGGAGATAAAGCGGTGATTTCGAAATAAATGGCAAAATCATTCCAACGATTTCACCTAATCGGATATGCGATCGTCATCGAGTCAAACGATGTTGTCATCAACGCTCCATTAGCTACAATATCGTTCTGTTGACGAGTAAAATACAGAGTGCCGTCATCGTAATTTTTAACAAACTTTGTTATTAATAAATCTTAATCTTGAAATTTTTATTATATGAAATATGATAATATTAAATGAGATATCACAAGATGAAGGGACTACAGTTTTTAGATTATGACAGAAAAAGCTTTGTGCCATAAAGCTTAATATCTAGATAGCACAAAGAGTTCAAAAAGAATTTAGTCATATGTCATCAATTTTGAATTCATTTTCAGATGTAAAAAATTCTTTTTCTGAAAAGAATTCTTTTTACATTTGAAAATGAACTCAGAATTGATGACATACAACTGAATTCTTTTTGAATTCTTTTTGAAGATTCTATCTGGATAGCGAATAAATGGTAAATAGACGATTATAATAAGAGAATTTATTTTGTAACAATTTCAATAAAATGTTATGCTATTGTGTTAATTATACTTTTATCTCTCAAATTTGTTATCTCTTGTCAGAGACCTCTTCTGTATATGTATATTATATGTACATATACAGAGAATTACAGTTTTTAAGGATTCCGAACGCGCGATTTGTTAGAAGAGATTCTCAATCAAAGATAAATATAAAGCTCGGTTTGCCATTGCCTTCCAAGAGATGACGATCAAAGAAAATCTAATGCACTGTGCATTCTGAGTGAATTTGAATTCGGATCTTTGGCAGACCGCGCAACGTTCTACGCCTTGCGATCGCCACAAAAATTGTCACTTTTACAAATAATAAATAATTTAATTCTTAAATTATAATTTTTGAACTCGCTTCAAAATCGCTAAATAGTGACAGTTATTTGACAATTTTCTCTTATCTCAATGTGACATGTAAACAATGCACTAGTCTCAAATTTAAATATATATTTCCGATCTTAGATACTTCAACAAAAAGTTACCTAAGTCAACATTACAGATTACCTAAGAGTTGCAAAATTTCTCTATAATCTAATATTTTATACTATTACAAATATACAAACATTATATATAGGTTATAGGTATATGTTTGTAAAAAATAACAATGAATTTAGAATAAGAATAATCATGATATCTCATAATTACTTGATCAATTATTATATATCAGAGTTTATCATATTTCATATCATACAGAATTGTAAATATTTACTATATTCATCTTGAATTTTCATGATGATACACTGCCCCCCAACGTTAGCTATATGTGAAAGGCGATATTGCAGAAACTATCTAATATTTGCGAGCAGATTTCGATACGGTATTCACAGACGTTGATAAACTTGTGCTTCTTCCCGGAAGCTCACTGTCCTCCGCATGTAGACTAATGAACACTACAACGCACCTGTGGGATTCCCTTCACAACTTTGCCTTTCATTTTGCATGTTGACACGTAGTTATTGCCATGATTGAGTTAAATTCTACTGGGATGAAAGGGCCAACAAAGCAAGATGATGATCGTAGAATAATGTTTGATGAAAGGATTACGTGCAATCAATACCAATATTTTATTGCAATGTATGAAGAATAATTAGCATCAAAAAATAATTAAAATAGAATGTGTTTTATAAATGCTTATATGATAATATAGAATAATTTATATTTATGCATTGTTATGCTTATATATTATTAATGTAATTTAAATATTTTAATTTCTAAAGAAAGAGAAGAAGACAGACAAACAGATAAACATTTTCATATTTTTAAATCAAAAAATTCCTCACATTTTTCAAACATATACATTATGCGTTTTATATTCGTGAACTTTAAGATTGCTAAATATTCTCGAATTTTGGTATTCTGTAAACTATGGATTCTATTCATCACAAAGCTTCTTTAATGGACGCTTATTATTTCTTCGCTTATCATTTCTTTGTTCCTGTAGTTTCGATTCGTTCGTAAAAGTAACTTTTTTCGGATTTTCAAATATTATCTTTTATTTTTCTGTGACAAATAATACTCTCATGCTATTTAAAGTAACAAAAATTTTTCTAGAAAATACAATAACTTTGTATGTGTGTAAATTGTATACGTGTGTATATAATTACAGCAAATAACTTTTTTTTTAATTTCATGTATAAAAATCATTATTGAGTTATTTATTTCACTAAATTGTCAAAGTAATAGAAGCAATCATCGCACTCATTTATCTTAAACAACTTATCTTAAAATTTATTCAAGAATACAAAGCACGTTTGACAAATTGTTATAACTGAAATAGACAACCGAGTAATTTTTACAAATTAAAAACTATTTTAGCTTTTAAAATTTTTACTTTTTATAAAAAAATAAGCTATATGACTTTAATTAAAATCAATTCAATTTCTCGAGAAGGATGTTGAGGATACATATGTGCGTGCTTGCATTATCATGCATTTGTTCTCGCTGCACTTCCCAACTGCAATTTCTCACAACTGCCGTGCCGGGAATGCTGGCTTTACATTCGATTTACTCTATTTGTTTTCCAACGAGTCTCGTATTGATATATGAATAAAATTTGCCATAGGAAAATTATTGCCATTGAAAACTAATATCATATAGTAGTTATTCCCAATAAATTATTAAATATGTCACTGTGACACTTGGTTATAAAGTCGAAGACTTGTTATAAAAAGACATGTCATATTGTCCATGTCATATGTTCAAAAAAACTTTGTAAAGAGATTCCACGCTAAGGCTAAAAACTTTAAAAGAAGAGAAATATCATTTATGAGACTTTTATTTTTATTTACTTATAATCTTTTTTATATCTCTTCTTTAATTAATTCGGAATTCTTGATTGAATTTTAAAATAGCTTTTTTAAGTGACTTATCAAGCATAATGCATGCATTATTCATTCATAATTTTTTAATCAATATTAAAAAATATATATAAAAAAGTTCGATAAGATCAATAGCAATTTATAACGTTTCAATCAATTCAATAACCTCTCACTCGATTTTCTGTCGCTTTTCAAATTATATTTTGTTACGCTTACTTGAAGTATTATATATCACGCTACCAAAATTTTTCATGAGAGCGTAAAATCACGATTAACAAAAACTCGATAAATAATCCACGCACGTGCATCCTCACCGTCCTATCAGTCTTGTCCACATACTTGACGTAATAATTTAATCTATTTCCTTTCATTTCCTTCACCGACGACCGACCCAGTTATAACCGCAAACCCTATTTAGTTACGTCATGACGCTGACGTCGGGGCATATGATTTAGGAACCAACGGCCATTGTCCATGAGACAGAATCAGGTCGATTGCAGTGATTTCATTCGGATGTCTGACGCAAAAATATCTGATAAAAATTAGTACAACTTAATCCGACGTTGCCTTGCACAATATGCATGAGTTGAATCGTGTGGATACATCAGCATAAAATTTAGTTAAATGCGCACAGAATTTCATTATAACTTGCGAACAGACATAATATGCATTAATATGCGTGAATTATTTTACATTATTATCTTACGTAACGTAAATTAATTGAATCAGTCCAAACAGCAAAACTGAAAGTTTTTTAATTTGAGTTTAATTAATTCGTTGATCTTTCCAGTTTTACAGTTCTGTAGCAAACATGAAATATTGTTATTATTCTATTGTCTAAAACTATAGTAATTTTCAAACAAAATTAAATTTACTTTCAAAACTTTCTGTCGATAAAATTATTTTCAGAATATTAAAAAAATCTGGTTCTCTCATGATAATGCACTCTTATTGGGACATATATTATATAGATATCTACAAATTAAATAGATAAATAAATGAATGTAATGGCAAGAATTTTTTTAAAGGATTTTTGTGGGTAATTTATTTCGCGAAAATCATCACAAAAAGATGCAAAATATGCGAGATTTTTGAAAAAAGAAATTTATTATGGAAAGTAATATGAAACTCTTCTTTCTCGTTAATTATTACATGATTAAAAATCATAAAAGACAGTTCCCCCCTCATATTTTCTACCTCATTTTCAAGTTTCCTTTATCATCCTAAAAAACAATTAATTATAGAAATGCTTTGTATAAAATATTATGAAATAATTATAAATAAAATCTTTTAAAAACTTCAATATATATGAATAATGTAACAATGGAAACATCGATTCTTTATAAATGTACGTTGATGTTATTAAATGCATTTTGAGATTTAAGAAATTATTATATTCAAAATAATGATTTATATTAAATATAATTTATGTTTACATATTTTTAACTTATAATAATATTTAACATGGTTAGTTTTATTTTTTATTGTTAAGTTGCTGTACACTGTAAATTTTATGGTGCTCACGCTAATTGTACACAGTCATATATTCAATACATACAACTATATAAATTATTAATTATTATTAGATACCATACTTAAAATAAAAATTTTCCGATATCTCACATTTCTTCGCTACGAATCGTGTGTATTCTATATTCAGCATATTATTTTGATAGCAGTATTTATATTAAGCGTATCACTTGAGGTGATCTTATCCCATGTAAAGAAAAAACGTTATTCGTTTATAGTGTCTGTGTAACAATACGGACCATGTAACGGCTGACTCACGTTGAATAAAGGGAGGAAAACTAATCGATCGATCGATCGTGTCTCCTCTTCAGCGCGCGACCTCAGCTTGAGTGGCTCCAACTTCGAATAACCGCGTACACAAAAAGCCGCTTGTACCTCTGCTACGTTAATAAATATTTACCTTGTTTTCATCTGTCATCGGCATTGATATAATCGCAAGTGCAAGAATTGGTGCATAGATTCGCGGGTAGAATCGTGTCTCTCGAACGTAAGCGACCCGATCTCATTTGGCGCGACTGAGCGATAAATATTTACGGATATTACCATTTCAGTTCACAAGACCCGGCGCCATTGTACTTTGTAATATTCGCAACGGGGACACAGCGTAGAGATTTGGATTCATCATATAGATGTATAATTTCTATCGATACATATTTATTGTGCATTTACCATACACTCAGCATCATGATGACATAATGAGTGAATATCGAGGTTATCTTGAAATACAAATAAATAAATATAAATAAGTGTCTCCATAATTTTCTTATTACTTACAAGATAGTTATAAATAACTATCTCAAGTAAGTTTTTCAAATTTTTCATCTAGTATATAAAACATTTGTTTGTGAGTCTATTAATTATAGAAATACTATTACTGCTTCAATTCTTTTATGTTTTGCAAAACCAATGATAATTAATTTTATCTAACATCACAATTATTTATATAAAAATTGATTTGTAAGTTAATTCAATTCGCAGTATAACATTCTCTCTTTCTCATGCTACAAACGTTTCGATGTTATATTAAAATAAATTTTTACGTTATTAGTTCTTAAAAATAAAAGAATTTTAAAAAATTTAATAAAAATAGCAATTTTATTATTATATCTCTTTCACTAACATAGCTATATTTAATAATACTAACATATATCTTTTTTTTTAAATTTATATAAAAATATATAAAATCGATTTTATATTAAAGCATAAAAACCTTATGAAGGACAATTAATTCACAAAAAAAAAGAGAAACAAGAAGACAAATCAGAAGACAAAAACACCGTTCATAATTAAATAAGAATAAATTTTGAAAATAAGTATGTGACATAGTATTTATATTTTTCATGTAACCTTTAATTAAATTATTGACAGCATCATTTTTGAAATATTTCAAGATACTATAGTCGAAATATTTCATAGAATATCAAATAGATAGCTTCATTTATTTGGCAAATTTTACTATATAGGATATACTTTACCCTACACATTGACCACGATACAATGATTCATCATTCGCTATGAATTTGTCTACATATTAAAACTTAAATCAAATTAACAGCTAATTTCACAACATAGTAATAATTGATCTTTACTAACTTTATATATTTATAAATTGAATAAAATATTCAATTTACAATTTGCTTTTTATTTTCCAATTCGTAAATTAAACTAAAAGATAAACTATATACATAATTAAGAAATACTTAATAGTTCATACTTAATAGTTAAGCGTACGTATTCAAAAAGTAAATTATATTTTTATGAAACAATTAATGATATAACTTTTGTTCATCATATATCGCTAATATAAGATTATGAATATTTCCTACATATTTATTTTTTTAATTCATGCAATAACGAAAATAAAAGGATAGTCAATAACTGTAATTGAGAAAGTTCATTTTTTACAGTTATTGACCATTGTAATCATTCACATATTATTCACTAGATAATTATTCCTCATAAATAAAATTACTATTTTGAGATATTATAATATTGTAAGTTTAATTTTTCATCAAAATGTCTAAAGTAAGTCGTACGTGAAATACACTCAAGAGGCACTTAACAGTATTGTAGATGCCGTTCGTAAAGGGAATTAAATGAAGCGGCACGAATATGACGTACCTAAATCAACGCTTAAATTTAGAAAAGATAAATCACTGAACATCAAAATAACAATGAGTCCCTGTTCTATACTTGGAATTTCATTAAATTTATCTCCTTTTCTGAATTTTTTTCTTCATTTTGATGGTTTTCATAAATCACCTAATAATCAATCACTGTCATATTTTTCAATAACTGTAAAATGTATGGTCAATCATTTTCTGAATAAAAGTTTCTACTATTAGAAAAAATGAAAAACATTTTATTCAAAGTTTTTTGTATTTGACATATTCTTTGAACCCTACTTAACGTTCGCTTTGCATCAAATTTCAAATAATTTTAATAGTGATTACAGTTTATTATATTATATAAAATTTCAGCACTTAAGTAATCAATCACTATATATTTTATCCTATCTCTCTGTCTATACACGTACATACACATACGCACGCACGCACATATTAATATAGGTTGTAACTTGTAACACATTATTATAATGTATATAAATTTGATACATTATAAAATTATGAATAAGGTATGTCGCAATTTATAGAATTATAATTTATAGAACATAAAACTGATGTATTTACTTTATGGAACAAAAAGAACGATAATTATGCGATAATTATGCATTAATTAATTGCAGTTTTAAATAGCATTTTTGGTTTAATATAAAATTTATTAAATAAATTTATATTTGATTAAATTAAAATTTAGTAATTTATAAAAACATAATAAATAAAATTAATTGAAGAAAGGATAACATAAAAATATTTTACAGAAAATTTCAATACAAAAAATAATTCAATTTTAAGTTATATTATTACAATTTTAAGCTATATTATTGCACGTAATATTTCTAAAATATAAAATGGAAATTCACGGATATAAGAATTACACCTGAATTCCCATTCTCAAAACAAGTTTTGACGTTGGTCGTTCATTGAGCGAAGTGGCGAGAGCACTGGGAGTTGTTGCATTTAATCAGCTTTGCGGAAGATGTTATCCAATCGTCTCTTGCCGCCACTTCGGCATGGATAACCAACTAAAGCGGCCCGTCATTACTGTTGCTGGAAGTTTAGAAACTCCCAAAACGAAGGTACGCGGATCTCATCTGTTTTCGTGATACACTTATTTTGTTAAAAACTAAACATGATATACGTCGGTTCTATATAGTGTCGACATATGAAGCACGAAAATTTTGAAAAGATAACTACCCCGAGGGTAGTTAGCTGAAAGCTCAAAATTACCAGTCTTGCTTTCATCTCCTACAGCTTCTTCAATCTAGCTTTTTCGACCTAATAATTTTAACTAAAATTAACTAAAATTGTGGCATAAAGTATATTACAATTCTTTATAATGTTTTCAACATTATATATCTTGCTAAATATGTTTTAAATTAAAATCTTATTAAACTATATTTCATTTATGTGTCTTAATTTTACTAAAATATACTGAGACGTATAAGATATTTTATATTCATAGAAGAAGAGATTAAAATTAATTAATAAATAGCAAAATAAAACTTTAAGATACACAAACACATTTGTAATTTGACTATCAATAAAGAGAAACGACTTTTGAAATCTTTTTTCGAATCTCCATAAATTTCCTACTACATCTTGAGAACAGAAAGCGTTCCTAGTTCAAAAACATATAGGAGATTGAGCTTGGACACGATAAAGCTTGTTATTGAGTCTATAAAGAGAACAAATGTCTAGAAGATAGAAGAAAGCAAGGAAAGAAGGAAGTAATGTGCGATCATGCGTCTTAAGCGTTCCTCTCGATCAAATTTCTATCCGTATTCTCGCAAGATCGCCGAGTCATAAATTTTTCTCTTGTATAACCGCACAGTCTGTTTTATGTCAAATAGATTGAATATTGAATCTTTTATCTCAAAACCGACGTGAAATAACGTAATTTCCGTGTAATTTAACGAAATAAGCAGTGGCAGAGTGCACGCAATAGACTGTACTATCATGCATGAGAATAATCGGAAAACGAATATTGATCGTTAAATTTGAAAAAAAATTATATTATCGTCTTTTTTTATCACAAACGAATTATCTTGATTTGATAAAATACATAATATTTAAAATATAATTTCTGTACAAAATACGAAGTTTTTTTTTCTTATAAACTGCTGAAGATATTAGCGACTTAAAGAACATTTATCATTAGCGCTTTCTGATTACAAATTTTGCAAAAAATTTTGCGAAACTTAGCAAATTAAATACTATTATGCTGAAGAAATGATAACTTACTTGATTCATGTATGATCTAACAAACTCCATGCTTTGATCTAAAGCATAAGTGTCGCTACTGCAAGAATCGAGAATGAGAGCACCCAATGTCGTGTTCGGCAGGAGTTCTGTATCAGCGTTAATTTGGTCCAGGATGTATAACATGGCTTCCAATCGTTGTATACCCTTCTCTTCTTTCACGGCTCCGCATGGTGATTGGCCAATGGAACTTGCGACCTGGAAACAGTCAAACAAATAAATGTATACATGCTATCCAATTTATTTTATTCTCTAGTATAATAGTATATACCTTTTAGATATTATATATCTATTTATTTATTTTTACTTGTATACTTTTTAGATATTATTTATCTTTTTAAAGTTCCCCACTTTGTGTTTATACGATAAAGTAATAATATAATATCATGTAATGTACCGTGTAGTACATATCTAATATTTTGACAAAACATTATGACTTTAAATGTATCATTTCTTTCTCTTTTTTTAATTTAATTTAATGTTTTCACTATATATTTCACATTACGTTCAAATATTGCAAAAGTAGACAATTTGAATACGTCAATGCAAACGATTTTTGATCGAAATAATGTAGCTTCGAAAAAGTGATAATAAAGAATAAGATAGATGTTCAATTTCGATGGATTATTGTCTTACATTTCCCCAGAGTCATTCATTTGTACAATGTCTAGCTACAATGGCACGTGTTTGAGCACGACTTGGCGTCATGGGACCGAAAGATCAAATGACAGACTTCAACTCCTCGTATTCTCGAGCACCACGGTCGAATGCATTGCTCGACGGTGTTGACGTCGAATTCAAGGAGTATGAGGAAAGTTGTGGATACGGCGTAGTATAGTAAATCCGCATGTCGCTATGGCTATAGAAGAGATCTCGTCAAACCGAAAAATACACAGTCCAGCCAAACACGCTCGTAAATTTTGGCAACAACACAATCCCGCCACTGATTTTAATGTTTGTGAAATCAGCTGGGACCGCTGACCATTCGTTTCCGAAGTTACAAAGCTTTCCCGGAATAAAGCTTTTAATTTTAACAATCCGAAATTTGTTTGTTGAAAGTCGGAATATGTGAATATAAGGGAATAATGAATGTATGTGTATACGTGTGAGTGTGTGTGTGTGTGTGTGTGTGTACACACACACACACACACACACACACATACACACATTATTTATGTACCGTGTATCGTTGCATCAACATATTGGTCAGTATATCAGGTTATAAACGTAATATCTTTTCTAGTAGGTATTATATTTGTAAAATCGATTGATTATATTTTATAAACGTAATGTCTTCTGTAGTAAGCATTACATTTATAAAATGTAATCAATCGAGAGAGAGAGAGATTAATTTTATAAATATAATATCTGTGTACTAGAAAAAATATCATATTTATAAAATAACCTGACATATAGACCAATGTTGATGCAATACGTACATATACGATTAATATGCCAAAGAGAGGCAGCTCCGATGATCTTGACCTTGACATATGTTGTCTTGACCTCTACCTAGATTTTAGTTATCGTTCGTCGTTCATTAAAAAGTTATTAAAAAAAGTTATTAATAAAAGAAATTTAAAATATCTCTTTTCTACTATATAAAACAAAAATTCTCGACTTTAAAGTATATTTTACAAGTATACTTTCCACGCGAAGCGACTTCCATCCCATCTGCCCCCTATTTAGGGACGCACGACTTTTACACAAAACGACTGTCACCCTACCTCTCCCCCCCCCCTGCTTAGGTATGCACTTCCACGCGAAGTGAGTTCCTCCCATCTCGCGAAATTGCTTTCTCGCTAAGTTATCTGTTCTAAAAACAAAAATTATATAAGAAATTATATAAAAAAATATTTTGTTAAAGCAAAGAATTTGTTTCATGAAGCGCAGTTGTATCTTTAGGTTTTATTGATGAATTTTTTTGTTAACTTTTTAACGAATAACAAATGACAACTAAAACCTGGTTATTTAGGATTATGACTTTGACATACATTAAGGTCATCGGAGCTCCTCTTATTCGGCATATTTACCTTTTAATACTATTAAAACGTATAAATAATTAAGTTTAAAATAAAGAATATTGATTGAATATATAAACATATAACAGCAATAATAATATAAATTGTATAAATTCTATTACACAAAATTAATGTGTATAATTTTTTAATTTTTTAATTATTTATTTTCCAGAAATACACTTTATAACATTTGCAAAGTTTTTACATTATATAATAAAATTAAAATAATTGATAATTAATAAATAATTAGTATTCAAGACTTCTTTACATGATAAAATAGAATAAAATAGAATATTATATATTTAGAATGAAACACTTATATATTATACTGAAATTGTAATAGAACGATAATTTTAAAAATGAAAAGACTCTTTCTTTTTCATGATTAATTTTTGCTCATTGTTATTTATGAAGAAAAGC
>Ga0157363_1001733_pt1 | contig 18561 bp, 14 predicted proteins | sample AttsexASBM1_FD_111477 | JGI IMG/M metagenome (GOLD analysis project Ga0157363, IMG submission 111477) | Fungus gardens microbial communities from leaf cutter ant in Ribeirão Preto, State of São Paulo, Brazil - Atta sexdens ASBM1 | ecosystem: Host-associated > Fungi > Mycelium > Unclassified ... | reverse complement strand
GCTGTATTTCCAATAGGCGCTACCATACAAGATGGTGGTAAGAGGAAAAGAAGCGATGGTCACATACCTCTTTATTGTCCAAGAAATAAAAGAAATAAAAATAAAATAAAATCAAAGAAAATAGATAAAAGGAAAATAAAATCAAAATAAAAGGGTCCAAGTATACTATAACAGTATGGCAACAATATGTTAGCCTTATGGAAAGTGCATAGACTTGAGAGTAGGTTAGTTATAGTGTGTATACAAACTATGGTCTATAGTATATAAAGTAGACTAGTTTGTAATGGAAACTCCATCAAGTTTTCTTGCATTACTCAATATATCTTTTGTCTCATTTGTAAGGAAGCTCTCTTCTACCACTAAACCCCATAATGATTTTGTTTCTCACTAGTCACTCCTTAACCTTGCTAGCCTCTGCAGTCTTACTCCTTGATCCCACCAAATACTACCAAACCCTGTAAGTATACTATTAATCTCTGCTCTTGAGTCTTTCTTATGTACTTGTTGTCAATTTCCTCTTTTTTTTTTCTAGTAGTATCTTGATCATTTCCATTAGAGTTTCCAACCATCTGGCTATTATCATTTTTCTCTTTGTCAGCACTGTTCTACTGGATTAGAATGGACTATTTGGCATTTAGGAGAGTTACTACCTTCATAAGTTCCCATTCTGTTCTCTTAGAACTTCTTGGAGGTGTGTGCTAACAGAGATCAATTAGAAAAGAGGTTACATTAGGATACAACAAGAATTATGTAATACTAGCCCTTAACTGCACACTAAAGAATTCAAAGAGGATGATATCAGTATCATAAATTGAAAGAAAGGATAGAAACAATACTGTAAAAGAAGATTAGAATATATAAAATTCTTAAAAGAGCTCTTATAAATATAAAAAGATAAAGTTCAAAAAGATATTAAAAGAAATATATAAATAACATCTACTTGCAAATGCTTTTCCTTGCTAACACACTTCTAAACAGTGAACCTTACACTATATAACAAGCTCCTTTGGAAAATCTAGTAAATAGATTATAAAGCTCCTTAAAAGCTTCCAACAATACTATTCATTCTAAGTGATGAATTTCAAAGTGTTGTGGCAACTACTAGTCTAAGAATGACCAATAGACTACTAAGTAAACTTAAGAGCAAAGTTGTCAGAATAGCAAAAAGTAGACCTTATTCATTTTTCTTTTCTTTTTCATTTCCATCTTCTTTTCCTCTTATTTCTGGGAATCTAAGATTAGGGTTAATGTGACATCACAAGATGCCATCAACAACTGTCACATCATAATATGAGCATGGTCACAACATCATATGATCACATGACACAATAGAAAAGAGATAGAAGCTTCTAGATAATAATGTTATAATAATATGTCTAATACATAGTTATTTAGAGTAGGCTAAAAGTAGTAGAGCACAGACCATTAGTATTTAGTATATAAGGTAGACAATCTTGTACAGAGTTCTCTATTGAGTTCTCTTGTGTTGACCCAATATAAAGTTTACCTGCTTGACCAGCTCTTAAGTCTTGAGTTTATAATAGAAATATCTTATAGGAATCACAAGAGAACTTAATAAGGAGTCCCTGATGTATTCCTACACTATTTATACAAGTAAATGTGGTCTGTGCTAATAATAAATAATCCTACCCTAATGTTCATGCATCTTCTATAAGTATATAATATATATACCATAAGATAAACATGCTATTAACATATACCTTGATATTATTCTTCCAGTACTTTCTCCCAGAGTCTAGGCTTATGACATCATGTCATGTGACATGGTATGTGACTGTGGTCATGTGCCTTTTCATTGTCTAAGAAAAACAAAGACAAGAGAAAAGAAATGTTAAATCAAGAAAAATAGATAAAAAGAAAAAGAAAAATGTTCTCCAAGCATACTATAACACAAAGGTACCTCTCAAGTCAAATCTTATGACTGAAGATACCAACTAATATTCATCTCACCAACCTTTCCCAAACTAATAAAACTCTCTAAAACTTGCCCAAAAGTAATAGTAGGTCCTAACAATGCTCACTCAATAAAATAGAGATTAAACTGCTCTCAAGTGGGAAAATTTAGATAGGAGTCTCTCTCTTACTTTCCTCTACTTGTGGCTTATGTATTAATCTAAAAATATAGAGAATGAATCTAAAGAATAGAGACTGAAACTATAAGAAAGATTTTTGAGGTCATATAGTTCTCTCTTTATTTGTAATCTGATATCAAGCTAATAATCATTTCCTGCTTGTAAGTATCCATTTCATTTCTCCTTAGTTATTTCCATAGGCTGCTTCTACTTGTGAATCCATTCTAGACTCTATCAGCTTCTGATCCAATGTGTTTCTACCTTACCCTATTATCTAAATATTTGTAACTATATAAATTATGCTTGCTAGTACCTGTACTTTATAGCTAGTCTTTCACAAGTGTAGTAGCATTTCTTATTCTTAACAGTCTTGTTTTCCCAAGATCCAGATTAATGGCTACTATACCATCTCTCAAGTGGATGTTTGCTCAAGAGAGCCTAAGATATTATCTAGGAGTATAAAGTCTTCTCACTAATACCTTCAAAGAGGTCTTACATACTTAAAAACCCTATAAGAGTATGTTCTTTGACAAAAAAGCATATTTTGGCATAACATCTCTCCCTCACTATAAATAACTATTCTAAGTCTTTTCTGGGATTTTTAGCTAGCTCACATATGATGTAGCTCACATATGATGTCTACTTTTGTGAGCACTGCAGGTTTTGTCTTGAACTATGCTATCCTACTGTTTTCTTTCTGATTCTTCTATTAAGAAGGTTTAATTCTTATTTTGTACTTTTTTAATTAAAGCTCAACACTTCTCCCATCAAAAACCTTTTGTCTACTGTATTAAGACTGCTAACCTGTACAACTTTCTATGTTGCTTTAATTGTCAAGAACGCAAGAAGTAGACTTAATTGTTTCCTTATTTTCTTCTCTTATTTTCATTTTCATTTTGATTTATTTTCATATTTTCTATTTATAGAACTTAGAGTTAGAATGGAGGCTTGGCCACAAGATATAGGGAAAGGGGGTTCTAGGAAAAGTAATGTCATACAACATATACACCACATGTTGACCTCATGCCTCACACATGGTCATTTAGGGTAGGGTGCACAGTAACTAGTACAGACCATCAGCATTGGCATATAAGGTAGACTACTTGGTAAAGAGCTCTCTATTGAGTTCTCTTATGTTACTCAATACAAGAGTTGTCTTCTGTCTCCGCTCTAAGGGACTTAAGTCATAACATTAATAGCTTCTATTCTATACTGATCTAGATTTTCTTTATGTTTTTGGCTAAAGTCTTTATAGCTTTTAGCCTAGTTTTCTTCTATAAAGTCTGCTTTCTTTTTTATAATGTCTTCTTGGGCTCTTTTCCCTCTTTATGTAATCCACTGAGCATTTGTATCTCACTTGTCATCTAGCTTCTTTGTAATATTGGATAAATAAGCTAATATAATATTCTTTGTCAGAGGAACAGAATGATCTGATGGCCAACATGCTTGCCAAGATTCATCAGGTCTTTACCTTATTACATGCTACTTGTTAGAGTTTAAGATGGTAGACTCTAACTATTTTATTTTTCTTTTTTGGGGACTTAGAATTAGGGTTAGGGTGATGTCAATGTCACACATCAGTCACATGATGCAGTCACAGTCACAGTTACATGATCATGTATCATATGGAAGAGTGTAAAAGGTTCTGGAAGGATGATATTATACAGCATGTTTAATATATGTTGACCTTAAGACAAACACATGGATATTTAGGGTAGACTAGAAGTAGTTAGCATGGACCATGGAGTTTCATTATATAAGGTAAACAATCCTGTACTGAGTTCTCTATTGAGTTCTCTTATATTTAATCCTAATATAAGGTTTTTCTTCATTGACCCACTCTAAGGTCTTTGAATTGTAACACTACTGATGAATTCTTTTTCAGATCCCCAGCCAAGATTTCTGCCACCATACTATCCCCTTTACTACCAGTTTCTTTTCCTAATCTCAAACTTAGTAACATTGTTAAATAAAGTTAGTCTGATCTTCCTATAGCCTATCTAGCCAACCTGGCCATCTTTATAGAGGTCTTTAACTCTTTTGCTTTGCTTTCTTTTAAGCTCTCTATTTCTATTTTTTTTTCTCCTACTTATACTTCTTTCTTGTTTAATAGGTATTTTTTCTTTTATTTTTATTTATTTGTCAGCTAGCTGACAAATTTTCTCTAATTTTATTTTTAGCTTTTCTAATCTTTGCCAGACTCTATTCCTGATCCTAATTTCAATCAGACTTCAGCATCTCCTCTAGTTTCCCTTCTAGCTTCTGGATACTCTGGGCTATGACCATACTGCTTTACTCTAATGTTTTTGCTAACATTACTTTCTCCTCCTGCTGACAGCCCTCCAAAATTCACCAACTGCCTTTACTACAAGAAGTTCAATATCAGAATCTAAAATAATAGACTTTATTTTATTTTATCTTATCTTTCTATTTTGGACTTAGGTAAGAGGTGTAGTGTGACATTATATGTGATGGTCACATATGTCACACAATAATGTGACATGTGTGACCATCATATATGACATCATACTATATCTCTTATCTAAGTCCAAAATAAAGAAAAGTAAAAGTAAAAATCAAAATAAAATAAATAGAAAAATGAAAAAAAAATAAAAGATAAATAAAATAAACAAAAACCAAGTCCACTGTTCACAACTCTAGCATAGTAACTTCCCTCTTCTAAAGTCCTTTTTCTCTACCTTATCCAACTTCTCTTATTATCTTACTTCTATACTCATCTTTCTCTTAAACTTTACTACTACTTCTCTTGTATTCTTTAAATCCTCTTCTTCCAAATGTCATTTTCTGCTGTGAACCTCTTCCACTGCCCTAGAACCTTCACTATTCCTCTTATTTTCATTTTATTGAATATTTTTTCAACTTCTCTTACTACTCAACTGATATTCATAACCAGGTGAATTCTCATTGAAGTTAGCAGTCATAATTTGACCACATTGATAGAAACTATCTTGTCAATGATATATAAACTATTCTCTCAATCTACTAAATTTTTCACCACTCTTTCTTTGAACATAAGATCTTTTATACTTAACATCACCTTATCTCTCTTCTTCCACTCTTCAGCCTCTCTTCTCTCTCTGATATCTACTGCTTTATTTCTTCCTAAGCATTTCTCAATACTATCCTAGCTTTTTTTTATAATTTTATTCATTCTTTCTGCAAACTCTGTTGCTTTTTCTACTTTTCCCTTTTTTCTTATATTTACTCCCATCCTCAACTTTCTTCCATAATTTGCCATAAAAACCTTGGTCACTGAATGTATCTTATTATTTGCTATAAACTCAGCTATTGCTAACTACTCTTGCCAGTTCTTTTGTCTATGGTCAATAAAGAATTATAAGTATTGTTCTAGTTCTTGGTTTATTTGTTCAGTTTGACTATCTGTTTGTGGATAAAATGCTATTGACAACTTTGTTTCAATATCCAACATTCTATTCAACTTCTTTGTTAATTCTACTGATTACTTCAGTTCCATATCCAAAATCACACTTTTTAGCAACATATGTAACTTCCACATATTATTCCTAGACAATTATACCAACTCTTCTGCTCATATTCCTTCCATTGTTGCCATGAAGTATACTATCTTAAACAATCTATTAAATCTTTTCCAGCTACTAATGGCAACTTCATAATAAAGTCTACTGCCAGATGTGTCCATAGTGTTATAGTACACTTGGACTTTAATATTTTATTTTGATTTTCTTTTCTTTTTATCTATTTTTCTTGATTTTATTTTATTTTTTCTTTAATATCTTGGATGATGAAGAGGCATGTGACTACAGTCACATGATGCATCACATGACAAACTATATTATAGGCCTAGAACATTGTAAAAAGAACTAGAAGGAATAATATTAAGGTATATGTTTATGACATGTTAATCTTATGGTATACTTATGGATAATGTATGGACCTTAGAGTAGGGTTATTTACTATTAGCATGGATTATGTGTAAGTAGTATATATAGTATAGGAATGCATCAGAGACTCCTTGTTAAGTTCTCTTGTAATTTCCATAAGATACTTTACCTATAAGTTTACTTAAGTGGTCTATTGGTCATCTTAACTAGTAGTTGCCACAACACACAGTCTCTCCAGTACCTTACTCAACTTCAACTTTCCCACTGGTATCTCTATCTTATTCTTCATCCTTTAACATAAATCACAGCTATTGATATATTTTCTTATATCTTTCATTATTTCTGGCCACTAGTAGTTTCTTGTCACCAACTCTATTGTTTTATATCTCCCTCCATATCCTGCTACTAGCACATCATAATATAACCAGATTATCTCTACCCTTAACTCCTCATTCCTTAGTATATATATGTTTCCTCCTTTAATACTAAATCCTCCTCTACTTGCCACTCATCATCTTTTAATATCTTAACTCCAGCTTTCTTCATCACCTCTATTACTTCTTCATCTTTTCCTCTAGCTATTCTTATTTTTTCTAATATATCTACTTCAGGTCCTTCTATTACTACTACTTTAGCTAAACTACAAATCTATTCTTCTTGAATTAGTTTTTGATTTTCATTGTCTTTTTCTACTCCTACTTTCCAGTCCAGTCTCTTACTAAGCCTATCCATCTTTTCTATCTTTGTTTCTAATATATGTTTTAAGGTAAAATCAAATCTTGACAAGCAAAGACCCCATCTTGCTTGTCTATGATTTAATTTCTGCACTTTCATAAAATATTTGTGATCTGTCCAGACCTTGAACTTGAATTTTGCATCCTCTAATAAATACCTCCAGTTTTCCAATCCCCTAATTACTGCTAACATCTCCTTATTATAAATCTCATAGTTTTTCCCTGTCTTATTGAGAGATTTTGAGAGGTAAGCTACTAGTCTCCATTTCCCATCTCTGTTCTCTATAGATAAAACCCCTTCCATTGCATAGTCCAATGCATCAACTTCCATCCTTATTTAATCTAAATCTAGTGTTACTAACACTGGTTTTTTACTAGGTTGTGCAATAGTCTGGCTATAGACATAAAATATTTAATGAACTACTAATAATAATTAGCTAGTTCTAAAAACTTCTGTATGTTCTTGACTTCTTTTAGGGTTAGTCAATCTAACACTCCTTTCACTTTCTCCTCCTCTATCTTGATTCCTTCTGACCCAATTACTACTCCTAAATACCCTACTTCTATAACCTTTCACTTGGATTTTTCTAGTTTTATATATAGGTTGTTTTCTACCAACCTCTTTACTACTTCATTTACCACTTCATTGTGTTCTTTCTCTTTTTCAGTTCCCACAATTATATTATCAATGAATCTTGCTACTTCTCCAGTATTGATCAAGTTCTGTAAGATCTTGTTCATTATTGTTTGGCTAGAGAATTAGTTAGTCCAAAGAACATAACTGTAGGTTCAAATAACCCTTGTGGAGTTATCAATACTACCTTCCACTCATTACTCTCCTTTATCCATATATTAAGTCTTATCAGGTAAGAGATATTTATTTTTAATTGTCCATTCATTTAGATACTGATAGTACTGAACTATTCTCTTCTTACTGTCCTTCTTTTTTACAAAGAACATAGAAGCTGTTTGAGATGACTTCAAGCATTTGATATACTCTTTCCTCAATTGTTATTTAATAAACTCTTACACATCTTCCCTTTCTTTCCTTAACAACAGATAAATTCTGATTATATAAGCAAGGAATAATGATTATCAAGTAATCAGAAACAGTTTAGAATAAAGAAACTGAATTGAAAGAGAGTAGAGTACTTAGCAAGTACTTCTAAAGCACAGGAAAACAGATAGGCAGATAAGCAAATGACACTAGCAGACTTCTGAGGAGCATAGAACATTGCAGGAGAGCAAGGAAGTTAAACAACATATCTGGATGGTTAGAAGTATTGGTATGTAGCTTGAAGAGATCTAGAGCATAGAAAATTAAATAAGCAGATGAGTATGGATATGGAAAACAATCACAGAATATGGATCAGCTAAGAAACATAGAAGAGAAAAGTCTTGAAAAAGCCAGTTCCCTTATAGTAACTAACTAAAGTCCATAAAGTTTAGCAGAGTTTGTACTTCAAGAGATATTATCTTAAATATAATATACTCTCCAGACTACATTGTAATCTAGTAGAACAATGCTGACATAACCAGAGAATTATTGGAGCCAAATGGTTAGAAAATCTAATAAAAACAGATAAAATATTATTCAGAAACAAAAGTGAATATAGAACAATGATTACTTCAAATATAGTAGGATACTTTACCCAATTACTACCAAAGTTCCTAGATATTTATAACTTCATAAGTAAAATTTATTCTTATATTTATGAGTTGGGAGAAGTGGGAACTCTATGAAGTTGTGGTATTATTTCAGCCTTAAGATGTTATAAAATGACAGGTTCTCTGATAGCTACTAACAGTCTCTAGTCATATACAAACTCCATAGTTATAATTTTATTACCTACTTATATATTATAGCAACTTGTCATATGCTAAGTTTATCCATCCTGAAGACATATCTCTGTGACAGTGATGTCTTTACAATATATCTGACAAAATCTTATCTTCTATGATAAAGATATTTCCTACAACACATTTCCATGGTGGTAATACAACTATCTCCTAGTCTTTTAAGTATTTAGTCTTCCATGACAGATATACTCCTATTGATCTTGGTCTTTCATAGTAGAGTTCTCCTATCTAGTCCCTTTCAGTATTGAAACACTGAAATCTGAAACCTCTACTTAGAGCTATACACTAAAACTCCTGAGTATTTCCTAATTATCTCACTTGTTTATAAGACTAGTAGTTACACTATAATTTACTAGTCTAATAATTGATAAAAATAATTATTATTGAACTCAATTCCCAGTATTCAATGGTAATATACCACTATCAGTACTTAACTCTCTTTTGAACTCCATTCAATTATCTGAAGTTGCAACTACTCAGCAGAAAAACAGTATAGCATATAAGCTATTGTTCTGACAAGTTTGTATCACTAAGCTTATCATATGGAGTTTTTGCACTCTATATATCTCTAAGCTAATCCCTTGGGCTTTTACCTTCTAGGGTGAACCATGCCTGATACAACTATACAGTTGTAATAATATTGCAGATTTGGCAAGAGAATCAACAAGAAGTAAGAAGTTCTGTTGGTTTTGGTCTATTACTTATATGTTTTGTTCTGAGTCTGTGCACAGTATTTCCACTTCTACTTTCAAGTCTATGATGCAATTAATCAACTATATTCTTCTATTCTATTATAGAAAAAAATATTAATCAAACTATAAAATTATAAGTAATTCAAACTCTATAAGTCTATGTCTTTGGATATTGATCCACTCTCTATTTTCGAATATATACTCTATTTTTGGCAGTTTTTAACCATGCTAGCATCATTATTCTACTTATGTTAGCTGATCTGAGAGGTTGGAGTATATGCTAGGATATATAAAATAGCTACTACCTCCAGAAATCTTATTGAATTCTTTAAGGTCTTTTTTTTAATTTTTAAAAAATCAACAATCTATTACATGGGATATGATGGTAGATTATGATAGCTACATGCAGTAACTATTTAAATACAAGAAGAAATATGAAAAGTAAGAAATATAAAACTATATAATAAAATACAAAACTAAGAATCTAAATCAATGTAATATCTTCTTGAAAGTAAAATACACCTAGATTAAACTTGAAAAAAGTGAGAAAATCTTTGAAGGATTCTTGCTTTGGATTCTATGACTTCTTGTATTGTTTGCAGTCATGTAAAATATGTGATCTTGTTTTAATAGAAGAATTACCATATAAGCATGTAATTAATGAATTAGGAAAAAACCTTTACCTATATTTGCCAGTGGGAGTGTGATTGGTAATCAGTCTAGTGATATGAGTGAACAGAAAATTGGAAAGACTGAAAATTTTCAGCCATGCTCTATCTTTTGAATAAGTGGGATAGATAGAATTGTTATTGTTTTCATTTAGACTGAGGAAATTTCTTTCCTTGTAGTTGGATGGTTGAAAATACATCTGCCATTTCTTGACAATGGAATCACATTCTTTTTTTTTGCCAAAGTCCCATGATGTTTAAAAGGGTAAAATAGGGCTGATTTTGTAGAGTTTTGATTTCTTGTCAACTAGTAAATATAGAGACCATTTATCATCACTAGGATAGTCCCAAAATGAGATCATATTACTCAAGTTCTTGTTAAAGAACTTCTTTAAGTCATTGAATATTACAATAGAGTATAGTTCATATGGATAAAGAGATGTGCCAAAGATTTTTTTGGCAGCTGGAATAGTATCAGTAACAATGATAATATATGTGATGCCTTGTATTTGAGATGCTTGACCAATACTATACCTCATGGCAAATAGTTTTTCTTTAGTGGACATGATATTCATTCCATGATGTATGATTTCCATAATAATTTTATATTCTCTTTTAACATATGAGACTGATGTAACAATGTTGTTTTTAACACCTGTATTAGAAATGATGAGTATAGTGTCATTGTTTTGGGATGAATATTTGAAGATATTCTTGAGTTTATTACAATGAGTGGTTCTTGTTTTAGCATCTTGTAATCTACTATATGAAAGGAAAAACAATTAGAATTTTTTTTTATTAAACAAAATCCCAAGAAAGTTCTTTGTTTAGATTGTTAAAGGCTAGTAAGACTTAATTGAGATAGTTATTAGTATTCATTATGGGACTTTCAATCTTCAAACATTGCTTGGAATTAAAATAACTTGTGACCATACAATGAGAATCAGCCTGTTTGGAATGATATGTGTCCAAAAGAGAGTTCAGTGCACATTGTTTAGGAAGAGATACTACTCCAAGATGATGACATCTTATACTTTTATTGAGATGAAAGTGAATAGAAATGAGACTAGTAATAGTCTTAACTCCCCATAAAAGAAATATACAAAAAGCTCCTATAATCCATAGGGCTGCTCTTCTTTCCATTTTCTTCAATTCCTTGATAGGTTAATATATTGGTACTCATTTGAAATACCATAGCTGAAAACTGTACAGAATAATGGAAAGGATACAAGTTCTATATAAAAGATGCTTGTGTATAGGAGAGGGTTCTCTTGTTAAGTTGCCAAGTATTTTTATATCTTTAATAGTGGATAAAGCTTTATCAGCATAATAATAAATATGGTCTCAAAAAGAGAGTTTCTTATTAAAGAAAAATCCTAGATATCATCATATATCTTTAGGTTTGAGTATAGTACCATCTATAGGTCTAAGGTCTAGTAGAGAAGAATTAGTATTCTTCTTTGACCTAGAGAAGTGAAAGACCTCTAATTTGCTGTGTTCAATTTCCAGACTAAATTGGTTGAAGAGAGATAAAATAGTACTATAACTATAGTAAAGGTTCACATTAGATTTTTTGTAACTCTTCTCCTAAGAAACAAAAAGACCATCATTAACAAAGGAAAGAATAGAAACCAGGATAGAAATTAAAAGGTTTTCAGTTTTTTTTTTCAAATATATGAAAAAGAGGAGCAATATACAAAGCTAAGAGAATAGGAGAAAGAGTGAATTCTTGTCCAATACCAACATCTGCTTTGAAATATGATAATATGAAATAATTATGTATTGTCTATGCTATGCAGCAAACATCTGTGAGATATAAGATATCAATTATAACATATCTTGAGCTAAATTATAGAATTAATGTAGAGCTTACCACAAATTATCCAGATAATTGTAAAGAAGTCCATTAAATTTGATGGCTTCCATTGCTGGTAGTTTTTTTTTCTTAACCCAATTCATAAGATCCCATGGTCTCTTGTTAGTTCAAGCAATTTCTTAAATTCTATTTATTGTGAAAAAAGACTTGTTTAGCTATTCTTACCAACTTCTCATAATTGATCCAGTCCATTCTTCTTCTGGATGCTCAATATGTAGCTAAGTCTCTGTTGTACCCCTTGTTCTACTATACTTTAAAATATTTAGTAATATTGACAAATTTAGAATACTTGTTCTAAAGATCTTCTGCAATAGTAGCAAATTTTTGAGTCACATATTCTAGTATGTCACAGCTAAGAATATTATTCATATCAACATTGCTTATTCTGTTTCTAAGTTTATTAATGAAATTTCTTTCTTTTTTACTATTCTTAACAATAAACTATTTTTTTTCTTGAATAAATTCTTCTTTGATAATGATTGGTACTAATAAAGAAGTATGGTTGGAAGAACTTTATAAGTCAGGTGAGATATGATAATTATTGAATTTCTCCATATCTGCTTGGAGAAATATTAGATCTAAAATCAAATTTGAATCTTGAGGGTTATCTGTATATCAAGAGATACTAGATTGATAGGCATTAATAAATCTAGATTAAGGTCCTCTATCATAATTAGAACATTATTCAAATTTACTTCAGTATTCTTTAGATACTTTAAGATGGTCTGCTGATCATCTGAATAAATATTAAGAATAAAACATATACATATAATACCACAATTGAAAGATAAAATAAAGTTAATATCTCAATGATTAAAAATATAGCTTGACCAACTTGGTGTTAATGTAGGTAATAATCTTATAAATATAATCCAAGAATGATAGAATACTCCTATAATATCTTCTTCTTCAGACATAGAACTTAGAATTTGATGGATAATTGATAAAGAAGGTTTTTAAATAAATGAAATGTCAAAATTTTTATTATTTTCTAAAATTATATCAGTAAAAAGCTTGTTCTTTTAAACATTCTGTGAAAATTTTTTTAGGGATTTTATAATTATTGTTTACCCCTATCTACATGTAAGTAAATTGAGTTGGCTTTGATTTCTTGGAGCTCTTGAGATTTATTCATATACTACTACCACAAAACATACTACTTACTTGTTTATAATATCTGAATCTTAGATGTACTCTCAGAGGTTTAGAAGTGATCCAGAAGTTCAATAATAATGACAATAATGATTAAGATTAATACAGATGTTAATGATGAAAAGATGAATATTGATGATAAATAATAAAGATTAATGTTATTAAGTCTAAGGTCTAATTCTCAGATATAGAGATATTTATATAAAATAGTAATAGTCTGTGTACAAGCTGTTTCCATTATATGATCAAAACTTGTATCTAATGGGACTGTTATTTGTCATAGCAGATGTCAGGCTAATTTTAGAAGGCAACTAATTATGTTACTATATTAATATGCTTGTATCTCTATCAATACTTATTGTTTTGATATATACTATAAATCATCAGAAACAGTTTGATAAGCACTTTCCAATGCAAGTTCAATCATATGAATCTGTCCAGCTATTCATGAGATATTAGCCAACAAAGCTTTTGCATTTACTGATGGCCTGATATCCTGGTTGTTTGTTATCACTTTTGTACATTCTGCATATATGCAGATAGGCAAAATTTGGAACTTTCCAGTACAACTTAGTTTGTGAAAATTAGTCTACTGGTTGTGGAGATACAAGCTGAATAAAGTTTGTGACAGCTACTTTCTATTGAACTTATATTTCCAAAAAGGGCAGTCATAGCTATCTTCTTGATATTTGCATTTACAGTTAATACACTTGAATGAGTGCACAGTTCTTCTTTCTTAATTTTAAGCCTAAGAAAGTTAGTTTTGATATTGGCCTTACAACATCATGCCATCTTTCTGTGATGATCGATTTGATGAGGACCATTACACTTCTAGTACTTGGTACTATGTGTATGGTAAGCAAATGTAATATGTTCTCACTTCCAACAGTTCTTGTATTAGAGAATACTAGGGTTTATATTGGTACCTCTAATAGTTGTGATATACTATCCTATGTTTAAACATCTATTAATAAAAATTTTGGCCTTTGTATCACTTTGAGAATCCCAAATGTCAATCTATATAATAGCTATGTCTGACTTAGAGGAAGCTTTAATAATATAAGAGTGAGATGCTAAAATAACATTATTGAAAATATGAATGTTCTTGATTATCTTTTCCATTACATCAGATGTAATATAAGAATTTGTATTAGCCAAGTAATAGGATATCTCTAGGAGTTTGAGATACTATTTGGATTGGGGGAGTCAAGGGCTTATAACATTATTTGAATTAGTATTGTTCAATGTTTTGATGTATTTCTTGATAACATTCAGGTATGAAGCAGCTGTAGCTTTGTTAGTAGTGATGATGATATTTTTATTGTTAAAGTGAATGAAATCAGCTAAAACTTCAGATTTTATGCCTTTCAAAAGTCTGTTGATGTTTGAGACATATATGTTTGCTTGGGATATAATTGTGTTGGAATTAATTTTGCTCATTGGTATGATGACCTGTTTTCTAAAAGGTTTTTTAGTAGTTATATTGAGTTTTGGTCTATCCTTTACTCCATTATTGTATATGATATTGTTAATTTTGATGATGATTTTGCTAAAGGGCAACTTTGGAAATACATTGTTGATTTTGAGAATATTCTCAATGTTGCCTTTAGTAACCTAAGTGAATAATCAGATTTCTGAGACAGAAGACTGGGTTTTCTTGTAATATTTGGACTTAGCCAAAATACTTTTATATGGTCTAGAAGTGATAGATAGGAGAATTCTAGAAATATCAGCTTGTTTACTTTTATCAGTCTTTATGCCTTCAGTTGTTTTTGGAGTGGTTGTTCTATTTTTGTTAAACTGGTAGAAAATACATTGCTGGAAAGTCTTGTCTTTACCATTGACTGTTATATTATCCCATCTAGGCTCATAGATAGAATTAATAAAGTCTTAAGCTATAGAGCCAAATTACACAATCTGAGAGATATTGTTAGAGGTTCTATTACCTAATGGTCTTTGTTTTATGAATGCAGCTATCCTTTGTAAGGAACACACAATATTTTTTACATTACCAGCTAAAAACTTGTCAATACTAAACAAGGAAATTAGAGAAAAGTTACCATCCTACAGTTATGGGTCCACAGGTTGGTTTGTCTGGTATAGTATGACCAAATTTTCCAAATTAGGGAAAGCCAATGTGTTTTCCATGTTGTTAGTATCATTACTATAAGGTACATATACAGAGATTCCTGTATATTCCAAAAGCATATTGGTTTGAGAGTGATCTGCTTGTTCCCCCCTCTCTACTTGTTCAGCCTATGTTAATTTTCCAGACTGAGCTTCAATGTGTTCTGCATAATCCATCAAAGATGCAGATAATCTAACAAACATGTCTCTTTGGCTGTTGATACTAGGAGATGGAGATTGTCCTCTAGGTGGAATGATTTCAAGATTTATTGAGGAATGCTTATAATGACTTGGTTGATTGTTATGAGGTTGAGAAGTGGAAAGATTTAGTGTATTTGCTAATTCTCTTCTGGGTGCTACCATACAAGATGGTGTATGAGAGAAAGAAGCAATGTTCTCTGAGGTCTTTCTGAAGGTAAGTTGTGTCTTTATTGTATATTCCCAATAAATATTAGGTTTTTGAAGCATACTCTATGCTTCTATCCTGATCACCCTCACAATTATCTTCCAGTTTCTTTGTAATTATGTTGGTTCCAGAGGTTCTTTCTAGTTCTCTTTTGAAGGGTCACAAGTTCTACTCCAATGATTAATCCAAAAGTCATTCTGAGTATCACTTCAGACATAAGAGCCATAAAGATTGTTAAGGTGGTTGCCAAGACAGATAGCATCATCATCATCATCAAATTTTTCATGGTAGTTATCTTCTATACTGGGGGTTTTCTTTTTTCTGAGTAGTCAACAAAGGTGCATGACAAATCCTGTCTTAGTTTGAGTTCAGGCCTAGAGTGAGTGTCATTTAAGTATTATCTACATCCATCTCCTCACCAACATATACCAAGGATGGTATTAAGGATGATAGCCGTTCAGCTTTGTTCTTATGTTACAAAACCTGAGACCTAGTTTTTGGAGTTAAAGATGTATGTAACTAGAGCAAAGCTGAGGTACAAAGGTAGTAAATTTGTAACAATCACTCGACCCGATCAGCCATTGTCCTAATATCCCTTACGATGGCTTTCATCCTTTCAAACCCACCCTGAGATAAAACATCTAGCGCCCATTCTCCTTCTAAGAACGTGGGAGGAAGGACATGAATTTGAGATGGTCGATGTGTGGGTGGTGGCTCCACCAAGAAAGTCTCCACATTTCCGGAATACACCCTCATTCCTGTCCCTAGAAAGCTAATGGCGTATAGGCGTGGGAGAGGGCACTGTACAAGAAGCTCATCGAATCTGGAATGGATTTGTGCGTCAGCGGAGTGGCGAGTACTGGGAAGGGCATTATGGGAGCCATCTTTGATCTCGACGATCAGAACTGGTTTGTCTTGGTCATCTCTAACAATCAACTCAACTTGGAAGTCGATAGCATCTCGTTTGTCGAAAGTAGTCGGTTGCTGGGGAGAAACAAAGAACCGATAGGTGTCGTCCGCTGTATCGAAACATCGATTGAGCATGGTATTGTAAGGGCCGTAGAACCTGCTTTCCAGGTTGCCGTCCTTCGCCATTTTGATCTGGAATAGTCGTACCATACGCTCGGGCCACTGCTGGAGAGTCAAGAACGACATTTTTGGCTTTTCTGTGTGGGATGAGTAGCTGCCGCAGGGTACTGCTGACCAACTCACCCAGTTCGTGGGAGGACGGAGATATTTGGAGATATTTGGCAGATGGAGATGGCTCCGGCACATTTCTACCCCACTGACAAAGCACCTCTCGTGATCTGAGATTGTTCAAGACATGCACATAACCATAACCTGGTGAGACAAGTGTTCAACGTAGGCTGCTTGCCTGTTGAGATGTTGGGATTCCACGGGTAGGTGAAGATGGTCAGCGAGAGTGCGAGGGCATGAGTGAAAGATTCTGTTATAAAGAGACCACAAAACGAAATCATTACTTGGTATACAAGAAATGGTACGTGCCGTCAGTCTCCTGCATTCGGCTAGTCTCCATGTCATGAGCCCACGATAATATGCAACGCAGGCTCCATTCTTCGTAAGTATATAATAAACGAGTGCTCTTGCTGGACACCTCTTTCACTACTATAACTTGTCAATAAAATGAGCGGCAATGGTGCAGTAGGGTTAAAATAAAGTATCAGTTTCTCCATCTATATAGTAAACTATTTCTTACAATCTTCTAGATCATTGCCTCATATATAGACATTAGCCTCATAGGTTTTAGTTATTGGATGTAGATTGGGGATCATTTCATATCTTGTTTCATATAAGATGTCTGATTTGATTCAAGTCTTTATCTTAGTTACAATGTGAGCCAAGCTTAAGGTCACAAAATTTAGTAAATATGAACTACCTAATCTAAGGACTTGTCACATAAGAGACATTGTTGGATAGTGGGGCTACAGGGTTGGTGATGAATATAGAGTTTGCAAAGAAGCATGAATCTAAGTTGAAGATTTTTGAAAGTACCAATACAGCATACTGTAGATATTTTCTAGAAAGAACACAAAAAAAGCTGGAAATTGATAATGTGGGAGAAAAGAAGTGGAGTGTAATTTTGGGGCTTGCTCACTATAATCTAGAGATTAACTGGAAAATAGGAGGAGTCAAGATGACAAGATGTGTGGAAGGCAATGGATATTGAAGCAAGGGAAGCTAGTGCTACAATCACTACTTCATGTTCTACATCTGTTCATCTTGTGTTTGCTATAACTCATACATGTGTTGGGGTTTGTTTCATTTCTGACTCATATTTACTGCACCTTGCATTCTCCTCATGTTTCATCAGTCAGTGCCTTATGTAGTAATAAAGGTATCCTCATGTTTTCCTCCCTTCCTCCTTATCATTTCCTCAAGGATGCCATATATTCCTCATATTCATTAGGTATATATAATAGTAGACACAGACATGTATCCTTACACTTTACCAATTGATCTTCTTCTTCCTTACTCAAGTCTTTGCCTAGGTTGCAACCTGAGCCAAGCTTAGGATTGTAATAGCTAGAATGGTAAAAGTAGAAGAAGAGAAATAGAAAGAGAAAGTGCAGAATAAGAAACCAAAGAAGAGAATACCAGGAAATAGAAATGTAGATATAAAGAGATTAATAGAATAGTATGGGAGAAAGAGGTAATAAAGCCAAAGAAGAAAACAAAAAAGATGGTGTCAGAGTACTTTTACAAGTGGCTCAAAGTATTTAGAATGAAATAGAGTGAGTGAATGTATACTAAAAAAAGTATGGAATCATGCAATAGATTTGAAGAAGGTATTTGTATTAAGAAAGATAAAAATATATCCTCTATCTAGAGAAGAAAGAAAGGAGGTATAAGTTTGTAGAAGAATAGTCACCACTGTTATGATCAGTACCTCCTAGAAGCAACATGGTGAAGGGCAAAGAGTATGATGATATAATTGGCTGTGCCAAAGTAGTCTCAGTCAGCACCTTATGTAGTAGGTGCTGTAATCTTGCTTCATCCTAATGCTCTCCTCATGTTTTTCTATGTGTACACTTTATGGACTGTTTGTTG
>Ga0157363_1001731_pt1 | contig 18577 bp, 21 predicted proteins | sample AttsexASBM1_FD_111477 | JGI IMG/M metagenome (GOLD analysis project Ga0157363, IMG submission 111477) | Fungus gardens microbial communities from leaf cutter ant in Ribeirão Preto, State of São Paulo, Brazil - Atta sexdens ASBM1 | ecosystem: Host-associated > Fungi > Mycelium > Unclassified ... | reverse complement strand
TTACAAAGTAGTCTATCTTATATACCTATCCACATGGTCCATGCTAGCCACTGTGCATCCTACCCTAACATACCATGTGTAAGACGAGAGGTCAACATGTAATGTATATGTTATATATTGACACTTCTTCTAGAACCTTCTACATCCTTCCATGTATCATGTGACTTGTGACTGAGTGATGTTGTCACTAACCCTAATTCTAAGTTCTAAAAATAGAATAAATTAAAAGGAAATGAGAATAGGAATAAGAAAATAAGAAAAAGCTAAGTCCACTTTCTGTGATCTTGACAAATAGGGGTAAAATCAATACTTTATCCTTTATAGATATACTAGTTATTATTAGCTACTTGGCATATCTTGCAAGAGAAAGGAAAGTAGAACAAATTTGCTTTTTCTTAGCATAATATACAGCAGAGTTTTGCCCAATTCCCAAAACTTTTGGATGTTGTTAAATTGCTAGCTAACATTCAAAAGAAGTAGCTTAAGTCTTGTCTCAAGGAGCTAAAATTACTCAAAGACAAAAATGTCTATAAGGTTGTAGACTTCTTAAAGAAATAAAAAGCAATCAAGAATTACTAGGTGTTTAATATTAAGTCTGATGGTTATTACAAATTTTAATTTGTTATAAAAGAATTTTTTCAGGTTAAAGAAATCAACTTTAATAAATTACTTTCTCTAGTTGTCTGCTATGAGACAACACATCTGCTTTTGGCTATTATTGTCCTTAAAGATTGGAATATCCATAGTATTGATATAAAAACTACCTACCTATATAGTGATCTAGATAAAGAAATATATATAGAGCAGCCTAAAGGTTTTAGGCTACCTGGCAAAGAAAAGAAAAATCTGATAACTCTACAAAGCATTGTATGATTTTAAACAAGCTAGCCTATTTTAGTAGTGGATTATAACTAATTTAATATTAGTCTTAGGATTTATTATAATCCTAAGTTTGGCTTAGGTTGTAACTTAGGTAAAGACTTGAAAAAAGAGTAAGGAAATAATCAATTGGTAAAGTGTAAAGATATAGAACTATATTTACTACTATATATATATAGATTATGAGAAATAGTTAAGATATCTTTGAGAAAACAATAAGAAAAAGAATGAGAAAACCTCTACTGTTACAGTAACATAAGGTGCTGACTAATATTATATAAAGAGAATATAAGACATAGTAACTATGAGTCAAGGATGAAATAAATCCTAACACATGTCTAAGTTATGTCAAATATAAGATAGTAATTATAACAATATCCTCATTTTAATGTTTATATTTCTATAAACTCATTTAATCTAGAAATGCTAAGTTTCCAACCATATATGATGCTATCCACTTTTTGATAGATCCAATAATTATTGTTTCTTATCAAGTTAATACTATGAAAAATAGTTTGTGTGATAGTTCTCCTAAATACATTTCAATTGGAAATCTTTGACAACTTGTATCTGAATTATGCTTCTGTTTTATAAATTCAGTTATAATTTTGTTCTATTATTAAGTATTCTTTTCTCTATCTGGTCAAATAGATTTATAGTAAGCTAGAGAATGGTATGTTTTGGTCTTTACTAGAGATTATAGTATCTTGATTATTTTTTCTAGATTGTTGATTTCTTCTTTTAATAAGACTGGCTCTGACATTAGTAGTCTGCTTAGTCCTGATAATATAACATATGGTTTGTAAAGAAACACTTCCTTGTCTTGAATAATGTTTTCTTTTTGTTTTTGTTTTTCTTGAGGTATTTCTTGAGGTATTTAATATATTTCTTAATAAGTTTCTTATAACACTTTGATATATTTATCTGTTACTTTTATTCTCTTTCTTTTGTATTAATCCAATTTATTGGCTAATAGTACTTGAGTATAGTAGGCTTGTTATTCAGTATCTGCATGAATAATATTCCTCAATTCTTATAATGAAACACTTGTTGTTGTTGCCTTAAGTCAAATCATCATTGTAAATCAGTCTACTATAACCACAATAGCATTTTTTCCATTTGATCTTGGAAGTGGTCTGATAATATCAATACTCATTTCTTGCCATGGTCCTTTTGGTGTTTCCAATAGGTAAAGTTCTCCAGTCTTTTTTATGTGTTATATTTTGTTCTACTGGTATTTTATACATTCTTAGACATATTTCTCAATATATCCTTTGATTTCTAGCTACCAGTAATTTCTTTTAATCAAGTTGAGCATTTGTTGTTGTTCTGAGTATCCTATATCTGCTGGGTTATGATTTTCTTGTAGAATTTGCTCTCATATTCTTCTGTTGTTTGGAACATATATTCTTTCTTCAACACAGACAATTCTGTCTTTTTCCCAAGATTGACCATCTTTCTTCTCAAGTTCCTTTAGTACTTCCTGTTCCTTGGTACCATTCTTTTGTATTTTCTCTAGTAATGTGGTTTCTTCTACTACTTGGTTTCTCCATATTATTGTTACTTTTGCTATTATTTGTCATCTTAATCATATTTCATTCTTGAGTATCTGAACATTCTTGTTCTCATCCTTGGTATCCATCTGATCTTTTCTTGATAAAACATCAGCTTTGGTATTTGTTTTTCCAGGAATATGTTGTAATATAAAGTTGTAGTCCTATAATTTTGGATATTATCTTGCTTCTTGTCTGTTCAACTTGTGAGGTTCTTGGAAATACTTGAGATTTTCATGGTCTGTCCAAACTTCAAATTTCTTGATGGCATTCAACAAATATTGTCTCTATTTTATTAAGGCTTCCACTATAGCAAGCAGTTTCTTGTCATAGATCTCATAGTTTCTTTCTGCTAGTTGTATTGTTCTGGACAAAAATACAATAGGCCTCCATTTTCCTTCTTGTTCCTGAGATAAAACTCCTCCTATTATATGTTCTGAAGTGTCTACTTTTACTTGGAATTTACCTTCTCTTTTTGGAAGGGTAAGCACTAGTTGACTTGTTATCTTGTCTTTTAACTCTTCAAATGCTTTTTGATATTCTTCTTCCCATTTCCAGTCTTTCTTCTTTTTGAGTTTGTTGAGAGGTCTTGTTGTATGACTAAAGTTCTTGATAAATAGTCTGTAAAAGTTTGTAAACCCCAAGAAACTTTCAACTTCTTTTATCTTGGTAGGAGTTTTCCATTCTTTGACTACTTTGACTTTATTGTTTTCCATTTGTATGTGTCCTCTTCCAATGATTAATCCTAGAATTGGGATTTCTTCTATGTTGAAGTCATATTTTGACTGTTTGAAACACAAATTGTGCTTCTCTGCTATTTTCAAAAAGCAAATTGTTTATTCTTCTAGTTCCTCTATTGTCTTGGCTAGAATTACAACTTTAAGTTGTCCATATAATCTGCAAGTACTCCTTCATGTAGCAATTCTCAGAATATACTGTTCATCATCCTTTGGAAGGTTCCTGGTAAATTGCAAAGTCCAAAATATATTACTTGAGGTTCAAATATGCCTTTATTTGTTAAGAAGGCTGCCTTCCATTTGTCTTCTTCTTTGATTTGTACATTATTGTATCTCCAGATAAGGTTCAATTTGTTGAAATATCATGCCTCTTTTAGTTTATCAATAACTTCCCCAATTGAGGGTAATGGTGTTTTGTCTTTTATTGTAAACTGATTCAGTTTCCAGTAATCCTATACTAATCACAATGATCTATCCTTCTTTGGAATGTAAAAACATGGTGCCATGTATCTTGACTTGGATTTTATAATTAACCCTGCTTTCAACTGTTTATCTAGCCATTGGTTCAAAGATTCTTCTTCCTTGATTGTCATTGCATAGGCTTTTGCATTCAATTCCTTAGACATATCTTCTATTAAGTTGATTTTGTGATCCCATTCTTGTTATTCTAGTAGTTGTTTGAACTTCTTTTTATTGAACAAGTGTATAAAAGGTTGAATATACTCTGGAAAATCCTCTGGGTTTGTTAGATCTGGTTCCTTTCCTATTTCATGTTGTCTGTTGTCTTGGTTTTCTATTGTCTATATCTATCTTGTTTTTGAACGTAATATCCTGATGACTTGTCCTGCACAATCTTGGGCATCTTGTAAATTGTATTGTTTCTTCTTTCCAGTTCACTTCTGGATTGTATCTAACCAACCAGTTGTGTCCCAAAAACATGTCTGTGCCATTTGGATCTGTTACTACTATATCAATTTGCTCCTTATGTCCATTAACCTTGACTTTGAGTGGTGAAATTCTTGTTACTTCTCCATTCTTGGTACCATTGGTATTGAATACTTCAAAAGAGATTTCTGCTGGTTTTGTTTTAATCTTTTCTTCTTTGACTAGTTGTTTGTCTATTTCCATATGTATGCATCCAGAGTCTACCAATGTCTTTGGCCATAATTCTTTTCTATTCTTTATCTTGACGTTTGCTTACACATTTAGTTCTCTCTCTTTGTTGTTCCATTGATGAGGAATAACATATCAATTGTGAACTTGAGTTACAGAGGTCCTTTATACTATGCATACTTAGAACTGTCTCCAAAACCCTACTCTTTATTGTCATTTTCTATGTCTGTGTTCTCCTAAACACTTTAGTTCTTTATATTTTGTCCTGATTTGTAGTCCTTGGTGATGTGTCTTATCTTTTTCCATTTGTAACACTTCCTAGTGTCTTGTTCTTTCTTTGTTTTCTTGCAGTCTTTTGCTATGTGTTCATATACATTGCAATTGAAGCATTTAGGCTTTTTATCCTTGTTAAAGTTATCTTTAGCTTTCCCAATGTCCATAGGTATTCCTTATCCTCCATATGTTGTTTCTAATCCTGTTCTATCATCTTGTCATTCTTCAGTAGGCTTGTATTCTTGTTTTACTAAGATAATTGCTATCTTCTATTCTTTGAGTATCTCTGGCACTATTATTGGTGAGTATTCCAATATTGTTTTGATAATATCCACTCACACATTCTTCTTTAGTAAGAAGATGTCATGTAACTTGTCTGTATTAGCCTTTATGGCTAATGCTTTGAATTCTATCATAAAGTCTATTATATGTTTCTTTTTTTGCTTGAATGTTTCAATCTTCCATCTGTTGCCTTGCTCTTGTTACTGAATGTAGTCTTGATCTTATTCCAGCTATGCCCTCTCTAAGATAGGCAAGAATCACTGTGTTCTTATCATTTGTTTCTATAACTCTGTTACTTTTGAGAAATAATCTCATTCCTCTCCACCAGTCCTCAAATTTTGTTCTGTCCCTATTGAATTATCCCAGATCTGGGATTATATTTTTAGGCAATTCTGTCTATACATTATTCTTGTTTACTGGTGCTATTGACATTTTGTCTGTATACTTTGTGTTTCATTCTGAAGCTTCTTCTGTAATCTGCAAAGATTTTATTTATTCTAATAATGCCTTTATCTTGTGTTCTCAATGTTGATATGTCCTACTGTCTATAGACTATACTACAAGTTTTATTTGTCTTCCAACAGTTAAACTATCAATCATTCCAGTAGTCTAACTACTATGCACTCTTCTTTTGCAAAGTAAGCCTAGTAACACTTTACCAAATGTTATGACTTTATACTTGGTTTAGATTGCAACTTAAGCAAAGGCTTGAGTAAGAGTGGAGAAAGAAGTCAATTAGTAAAGCATGAAGATACAGGATAGTATCTACAACTATATATACCTATTGATAATAAGGATCATGCATAATAATAGTATATCAGATGAGTTACAAAACATGAGAAAGATGAAAGAAAAGAACACCTTTTACATAAGACACTGACTGAAATGACTATAGCACAGCCAATCATTACATCATAAAGAATTAATCCTCAACCCAATAAAACATGCTGCAGCCATATTGTAAACATGAGGAATCAATCATAAAACCTCAATCATAAAACCTAGCTACTGATATATTATAGTGCAACTAGATGATTTCTAACCTTAACTTCTCATCCTTTGATATATATATTTTTTCTTCTTTTCAATACTAAGTCTCTCTCTATATCCTACTCATTATCAGACATGGTTCATACTAGGAGATAAAAGTCTGTAGAGTTGGCTTGAAAATATGCAGAGTGTGTAAACTCTGTAGTAAGAGCTTAGTAATGTGAACTTGTAGAATGACCTTGGCTTTATTCTTACTATAACATTATCAATAAAACTTATTACTTCTCTAGTATTAATCAAGTCCTGCAGAATTTCATTCATCATTGTTTGAAATATTGTTAGTGAACTTATAAGCCCAAAGAATATTACAGTAGGTTTAAAAAACTCTTCTGAGGTCATAAACACTATCTTCCACTTGTTTCCTTTCTTTGTTCATATATTATTACACTCCCATCATAGATCTAATTTAGTAAATACTTTTTTGTACCTATATTTTCTACTATGTCTGAAATCAAAGATAAAGGATAATTATTTTAATGGTTTATTCATTTAAATACCTATAGTTCTGAACCTTTTTCTTCTTACTGCTCTTCTTTCCTACAAAGAATACAGATGCCATTTAAGACAACTTCAAGAATCTAATATATATCTTTTTTAATTGTTTATTAATGAACTTATACACCTTTCCTCTCTTCTTTCTTGACAAGAGATAAATCTTTCTTTTTCTTATTATAAATACTTCCTTCAATTCAATCATATGATCCTACATCTTTTTCACCAGTATTCTCTCACTCACTTTTTTTCTAAAGACATAGATCTATCTATAAAATCTTGGAGAAACTAATTTCTTGGTATCTTCTTCTAATTTTGCTACTTCCTTTTCTTTATCTCAGATCTTCCACTTTTCTGCTACTTTTACTTCCATTGCTTTTCTTTTTTTTATTTCTTTCTCTTTTATTTCTTTTCTTTTTCTTCTCATTTCTCTTATTTCTCTTCTTTTCTCTCTTCTCCTTTCTACTTCTACTACTCCAGTTTCCTCTGCTTTGACCTTCTTTACTTCCCATACTCCTTTGAATATCTTGTTATCTTTACCTTTCCTGTTTTCCAATAAATCTCAGAATTATAATGTATAAGCCATAATATTCCCAAAATTACTTTTGACTTTTGCCCTCCTATCACATTTATTTCTGTCCTCTTCCTATATCTCTGGTAATAAATATTTATCTTTATTGTATACTCTATAGGTTTTTTCTTGTTGAAAGAACTATCTACATTCTACATATAAATAGGCTTCTCAATTTTTTTTCAATTTAAACCCCTACTTTCTTGTAAACTCTGAACTTATCACCAAGTCTATCACCTCACTATCCAACAGTGCTTCCACAGTAATCATCTTCTATGTATCTATTAAGCTAATCTTTACTGTTATCTCTTTTAATGCTTCCTCTTCATCTGTCTTTCTTACTTCTACTGGTTTCTTCTTCTTTTCTTTTCTTTTTTATTTGCTTTTATTTCTTCACTTTCTCTTCTCTCAAAATTATTTTCCTATTTCTTTTTATTTCCCCTTCACTTAGTATCCCCACATTCATCATCCTACTTAATAATACTTCAAATTTATTTGAAAACTACTGTGTTGTGACCTCCTTCTCATTCTTTTTCCTGTAATTTCTCACAATATGTTCAAATTCTCCACACCTAAAACACTTCTTCTCTTGCATTGCTCTTTCTCTGTTTATCTGTCTTTCCTACCTTTCCTACCATCTCCATTCTATTTCTGTTTCTTTCTCTATTCTGATTTTCATCTCTTCAATTTTCCTCCATTCTTTTTCTATTCTCTTTTCTTCTTTCTTTCTCTTCCATCTTTCCTCTTCATCTTTTCTCATCTCTTTGACTCTTCCTATAATGTTGGTCCAATCTTGCTACTTTCATATACTATTGTTTGATACTTTTAGGAGAGCATTCTGCCTCTATCAACTTTCTTCTTATTCTTCCATCTATCTCTTTCTTGAATTTTTCCATCAATTATCTCTCTTTATGTCCAATACTTCTACTTTCAAATCTTCCAAAACATTTTTCTTCTACTTATTCTTACATATAACTTGCATACTGTCCCAAAATCTCTAACTTTGTTAGCTTTTCTATCAAATCAAGACAGTATTGCCATTTCTGCTTGAGATTCATTTCTAGGCTTTAGTTTAGCTTCTCTCTTCAATACTGTCAGCTGCTTCTGCATTCTCACAATCTGCTTATTTCATTGTTCTAATAAAATTAATATTTGTTTGACTAAGTTGTGTTGACCCAAGTCAAAGCTAGATAAGAAATCAGGGCTAGTGTTGGCTCTATCCTGGCTTTTAAACCAAGAATAACTAATGATTGTGTTAACTATTGGTTAAGAATGATAAAAGAGTAAAGAAAAGAATAGAAAGGGCTCTGAGCTGGACAGTCTCAAGAATAGCTATTGAGTTCTAATGTTACAATTAAAGACTCAAAGTATTAAGTCAACAAAAGATTCTTGTATTAAAGTTAATACAAGAGAACTTAATAGAGTTCTTAAGTATAATATATTATATAATTGTGTGACTGTGATATATGTGACTTAATGTGTGACATGTGTGACAGTCACATTAAACTCTAATCCTAAGTTCAAAAATAAAATAAAATAGAAAAGAAAAGAAATAAATTAAGTCTAATGTTTACAACTCTGACAAAGATATTGTAGAAGTTGGAGAATAGTAGAACAAAGAAAGAGAATTGAGTATGAGAACAATCATAATTATACGGACAACTAAAAGTAGAGAAAAATATAATAGTTCTTGACTAGATTCTAACTACAATAAGTTTGCAATACTCTGTAATAGGATACTAGACAATGAGAATTTGTCTCAAAGCAGCTCAAGAGACTTGTTAATAATGTGGATAGAATTTTTAATGAAGAGACTGATATAAAATACTGTGAAAGTAAATATATTCTATAAAGGATATCAAAAGAGAATAGAGATTAATATTATTAAAGAGTAGAAGCAGAATATAATTTTGGAAATACCATAGCTTACTTACTATAATTCTGAGATTGACTGAAAAACAGGAGAAGTATAAACAATAAGATGTTTAGAAAAATAAGGAAAATAGTAGAGACCAAAGCAGAAAAGATCAAAATAGCAAAAACAGAAGAAAAATAAAAGAAAGAAAGAAGAAAGAATAAAATAAGAAGAAAAAACCAAATAAGGAAAGAACTATGAAAGTAAAAAAAAAATAGTAAAAGAATAGAAAATTTGGAATAAAAAAATGAAGTAGTAAGATTGTAAAAAGAAGCAAAGAAGTTAGTATTCCACAAGTAGATAAAGATTTTTGGAAATCAAGTAAGTAAGAGAATGCTAGTAAAGAAAATGTGAGATTACATAATAGAGTTAAAGAAAGAATTTGTACTAAGAAAGAGAAGAATTAAACTATTATATTCTAATCTAGCCATATTTATCCCAACCTATGAATAACACTGCTCTCCTTATCTGTACTTCCTAATCTCTTTTATTGTAGATTACAATTCCTATTTTATATTCTTACTAGACCCTTAATAACTTTATAAATCTTCAATCCAGACATTTGAGAATCATCTAGAACTAGGGTAACTCATATGAAAGTCTTTATTCTTATATAATATCAGATCTGAAGATAGTGAACTTGTTTCTTTTTTATCTTTCTTCTATTATTTAAGTTTCTTTTATTTTTCTACTTTTATTTTTCTCTAGTTTCTCTATTTTCCTTCTTATTCTAGACTTAAAAAAGAAAAACAATGTGATGTTACACATAATTGTCACAACTATCACAGTAACATAACAAGATGTGATAGCTGTCACAAGTTAGTTATATATATATCATAGCTATGGTTACAACATCATGTAATGTATAAAGAGAGTGATGTTATATATTATATAATATGATAACTCTTATATACATAACTCATAATATTTAGAATAGGCTAGATATATAATATATTGTCAGAGTTTAAAACAGTGAACTCTAAATATTTTCTTTTCTTTTCTTATTTTCATTTTCATTTCCTTTATTTTGGGAACTTAGAATTAGAGGTTAACATGATGTTACAGTTACACTATCACATCAGTCACAGATCACCTGACACTGTCATAGTTACAGTTCCATGATCACATGCCACACTGGAAGGATGAGGTTATACAACATATATAACACATATTGACCTTAAGGAGAACACATGGTTATTTAGGGTAGACTAGAAGTAGAGTAGCATGGACCATGGGGTTTTAGTATATAAGGTAGACAATCCTATACAGAGTTCTCTATTGAGTTCTCTTGTGTTAACCCTAATATAAAGTTTTTCCTCTTAAACTACTCTAAGTTCTCGAAGTTGTAATATATATAGTAATTACACTGTAAAGTCTTACTTTGAAAATTGATTAAAAATATTACTATCTTTTAGTGTTAGTAACAACATATCTTCTATCTTTTGGTAAATTTATCTTCTAAAGACATCCTAAATACCTTTTTGTTAAGACTTAGGCTCAAAAGATAAAGTAAAAAAAATAACCTTGTATAAGGTTTATACAAGAAAACTCAATATAGTACCTAGTACAATTTATTTTATATATATACTAGCTAGTTGGTCTATATGAGACTAATACTAACCTACTCTAAAGATTATATATTATCTGTAAATATATTATATGATATTATTATTCTGAAATCTTCTATGTTCTTTTATATAACTATAACTGTAATATGTGACTAACTTTTTTATTTTTTAAAATCAACAATTTATAATATAGGGCATAATGATAGACTATAGTAACTACTTAGTAGCTACAATATATTGATGGGCAAATAACATGTAAATTGAAAAAGAAATGAAAAAGAAGAAAGAAACAACTAATCTAAAGATGACAGGATTGCTACATTACTATACTCTACCATTAGAGAGTTCCTGTCATTTTCTACCATGCCACTCTTTGTTGAAACAGTTATACCAATAGTCACCTTTACAGTTGACACACTTGAAGGAATGAGGGCAAGGCTTGCCATCTTTTGTAGCAAGCCTTGGAGGAGTTGATTTATCATTTTCTTTACAGCACCACAATTTATCTCTGTGATACTTGGTTTTATGTGGACTATACTATAGCATAAAATACACCTGGTTACATGCAATCAACACCCAAAGGTTAAATATCCTCATTTCTAACAGTTCTTACACTGTGAAATGCCCAAGCTAACTCTGGTACCACAGATAATAGCAATGAAACTACCAATGTTGAACTGTCAATTGATAATGCTCTTTAATTTTGAGCCACCTTGAGAATTTCAGATGTTAACCCAGATAACAGCTGAATTATAATTGGGAGAAGCCTTAATGACTCATGGTTTTGAAGGAAATTTGATATCTTTGAAGATATGAGACTCCTTGAGAACTTTTTCAGCTATTTGAGAAGTAATTGGTTCATTCATATTTTTTGCAAAATAAGACAGTCCTAAAATCTTGAGGTAAGATTTTGATTGAGGCAGGTGAGGACTTTCAACAGAATCCTTGTTAATCTTTTTGCTATTCTTTATAACTTTCTCAGTAGTCTTCATGTCTTGTTCAGAAATAGTAAATCTTATGGTAATAATAATACCAACTTTGTCTATGCAAATAAAGTCAGCCAAATTATTTGAGTTAGCATCTTTTAAATGCCTATTGATGTTAATATGAAAGCTTACATTGCTTCCAATGATGTTAGAGTTGTTTAGATTCATCAGGATGATGACCTGCTTTCTTGAAGGTCCCTTGGTAGTTATGTTGATTTTTGGTTTGACCATACTCAATTTGTTGAGAATGTTACTAGCTTCAATGATTTTCTTAGAAGATAAAGTCAGAAAACTGTTCTTGATGTGGATGATATCTTCAACATTGATTTTGGAAGCCTAAGCATATGACTTCCTAGTAGTGGTTATGATCAAATTATTTTCTTTTGACTTCAATGAGTTTTGAAGTGAGCTCATATTGAGATTTAGCATTAATTTGGGAGTTTTGGCAAAGTATTCTGATATGCTTTGTCAAATTGATTTTTCATTGTTATCAGTGCTAAGCCTATTCCAGCCCAACTTATAAATAGTATTAATAAGGTGCCATGTTGCAAAGCCAAAGCCAACTTCTGCTAGATTAAGGAAGCCCTTTATTGGTTTATTACCTAAGAGACATTGTTTAATGAATGTCCCTATATGTATAAGTGAGCATGTGATATTTTAAGCATCATAACTCTAGAATTTGTTGACCTCAAGTAAAGAAGTCAGAGTGAATACACTGTCCCAAAGATCTAGATCAGCTAGCTAGTTGTTATTGTAAGGAAGTGCTGAAGTTTTCAAAGTAGGTTCAGTGCTAAAAATAGGACTATTGTCTTGAGACATAGACACATTTGAAGTAGCAGGTTGATTAGCTGCTGACATATCATTTCCTGCAGTTTGAATATAAGAACTGTACAAGAAAGTTGTATTGACCACATCAATTCCTGCTGAATAAATAGGAGGTTGAAGAAAGGGCATATTGTTGACAGTTCCAGAGGAAGACTTTGAAGTCCTCAATGTTTCTGTTGTTGATTGAGAATCCACAGCCATGGATAATTTCTTAGCTATAGGATTTACACATTAACTACCAGCAGTTAGATTGTTAGAAGTGTCTGAGATATCATTATACCAGAAATCATTTCAAGGAGGGGTATCTTGAGAAGGAGAAGAGAAATAAGAGATGAAAGACCCCTTCTTTTTGGAGCTAAAAGATTTAGATTCCATAGTGTTGTTGACTGGAGATAAAGAATACAATATATTTGCTATTATTTCTATGAGCACTAACCACACAAGATGGTGGTAGGAGGAAAAAAGCATGTGTTTTGTGTGTGACTAACTTGTAACAGCTATCATACCTTATTAAAATATATAATAGAAAAACAAAGTCTACTCGCTTCAACTCTGATACTCTTCCAAAATATATAACTAGTATAACTAGTAGAGGTGTAGTATATAAGCTAAAGTCAAAGGTTGTTTTGACTTCTGTATTCTATATATCTAAAAAATGCAAGTTGCTATCTAAACTTCCAAAAGCTTACTATTAGGTCCTAAATAATAAGATATAAACTACATCTAATATAAACTCTTAAATTTACCTCTAATAGTACTTATATTTTTTGTAGAAAAAAAGAATAATGTCATATACTATCTAACTACATTGTCATATCCTGTCTTTCAGCCATATCTACTTTCATCCATAGATAATCTTCTTTCTCTCATTTATACTTTCTAGCATTTTCTAGTATAGATTATACCTCTCTATTTCATCTTGGATATTCTTAACCTTAGTTAAAATTTATAGACTTTCTCCTCTAACATCTAAGGGTCATTAGTATCTAAGGTAACTCACTTAATAGTTTATATTCCAGATAATTATCTTAAATAGTATACTTAGTATATAATATAGTAGTTTATACTATAGTAGTTATTCTGAAAATTGACTAAAACTAGTGTTCACTTCTAGTGTTAGTAATGATATACTTCACTATCTGCTAAGTTCCCAAGTTCTATTCCAAAATATACAACTAGTATGTAAAATTTACAGCTGAAAATTGTTCTGATTTATCTTCCATATTCTCAGATAACATACAACTCACTTATTAGAACTTCTGAGATATCTCTACTAGATCTTAGATAATAAGTTGTAAACTATGTTTAATATATATCTGATATTTGTTCTAGATAATATTTATTTCATCTATACTCTTTTACTTTCTTTCAGAATAAATTATGTTCTATTCCAATCACTTATCAATCCAAGAACAAAAGTCTCTTTATTTTACATACAATTTCATAGAGTTTCAAATGATAACTCAGAGTGTATATAATAGTCTTATTATTAAAAAGACATTTTCTGTATTTAAGAATAATAGTTACCATATGTAGTTTCTTAATCTGATAATCAACTTGGATTAAGTGCCATACTTATTTTAAGTTCCTATCTAAACTATTTTCTTTGAAAATATGACTACATAATAAAGTTAAGCTAAGTGCAATATTTTACATTGAAGCCAAGATCATTTATTTGTATAGTATTACTTTCAAGTCTACTTTCATCTTTATATCTACTAAGTTATATTATCTATTTCTGTCTTCCATGTCATATTTACAGATATTTTAGCAAGTGTTCCCTTCCATTTTTTCTCCAACTTCCTCAAGTATTCATTCTTAAATATCATCTCAACCATATAATATCTTTACTATATATTTATATTTTCTTGGTAACTCTCCCCTTCTAAAGTCTCTTTCTTCTGCCCTATCTAATTTTTCCTGTCTTCTTACTTCTATATTTATACTCCTCTCAAATTCTGCTACTATTTCCTTTATATTCTCTAAATCTTCCTTCCTTTCCTAGCTATTATGTTCTACTGTAAACCCCTTCCATTGTACCAAATACTTCACTACTCCCCTGACTTTTCTTTGTTTTAATACTTTTTCAACTTCTCATTCTTTGACTCCTTTCACTTCTACTGGTTTTACCTCTTCCACTTTCTACTCTTCTACTTGTTTCTTGTATCATACTACTTGACTGACATTCACAACCAGATGAATTCTTATCAAAGTTGGCAACTGTAATTTGATTGCATTAGTAGAAACTACATTATCAATAATGTATAGGCTAATATATTGGTCCACTAATTTCTTCATTAGCCTTTTTTTGAATACTAAATCTTTCATACTCAACAATACTTTATCCCCTACTTTTCATACTTATTTTTCTTTTCTTCCTCTATCTGCTTGTTGCTTTATCTCCTCCTGTACTCTCTTTAATGTTACTTCTGCTTTCTTTTGTACTTTCTTTATTCTTTCTGTAAACTTTGTTGCTTTCTCCATTTTTCCTTTTCTTCTTATATCTATCCCCATTCTCAGCTCCTTCTCATAATTTGCTCTAAACAGAGACACTTTAGTTGTTGATTATACCTTGTTATTAATTGCAAACTTTGCTGATACTAGCCATTCTAGCCAGTCCTTTTGCCTGTAGTTCACATAAAATCAAAGATATTGTTCTAACTCCTGATTCATTTGTTCTGTCTATCTATCTGTTTGGGAATAGAATGATGTTGATAGTTTTGTTTCAATTTTTAATATTTTATTCAACTTCTTTGTCATCTCTGCTGCAAACTGTGGACCCCTATCTGACACAATACTTTCCAGTAACCTATGCAACTTCCATATGCTATCTCTAAATAGCCTTGCTAACCTTTCTGTCAATATTTCTTCTGTTGTTGCTATAAAATGTATCATCTTGGACAATCTATTGCAGACCACTAGGATTATATCTTTTCCAGCTACTAACAGTAACTTTGTAATAAAGTTCACTGTCAAATGTGTCCACAGTTTTTCCAAAACCTTGCTCAGCTTCAGCTTCTTTACTGGTACTTCCATCTATTCTTTATCTTCTGACACATATCACATCTTTCTACTTATTTTCCCATATCTCTCATTACTTCTAGCCACCAGTAGTTTCTTGTCATCAACTCTGTTATCTTTCACTTCTCTTTATGTCCTGCTACTAGTATATCATGGTGTAACTAGATTATCTCCACTCTTAATGCTTTATCTTTCAGTACATACACTTTTCCTTTCTTCAGTATAAAATTCTCTTCTATCTGCCACTCCTCTCTTCTTAATGCTTTTATTCCTACTTTCTTCATCTTTTTTACTACTCTAACTATTTCTCTGTCTTTACCTCTAGCTATTTTTATTTTTATAATATATCTACCTCTGGTTTTTCTATTACTACTTCTGATAAGTTATAAAGCCAATGGTCCATAATAAATATTTGATTGTCATTGTCCTTTTCTACTCTTACTTTCTAGTCTTGTCTTCTACTCAATCTATCTGCCTTCTCTATTTTTGTTCCTAAGACATGTTGCAAGATAAAATTAAATCTTGACAAATATAAAGCTCATCTTGCTTGTCTTCTGTTCAATTTCTATACTTTTATGAAATATTCTTAAGTTCTTATGATCTGTCCAGACCTCAAACTTGAACTTTGTGCTCTTTAGTAAATGCCTCCAGTTTTTCAACCCCCTTATTACTACTAACATCTCCTTATTATAAATCTTATAGTTTCTTTCTATTTAATTTAGAGATTTTGAGAGAAATACTACTGATCTTCATTTTCCATTCTCACACTCTATAGATAATACTCCTCCTATTGCACAATCTGACACATCTACTTTTATTCTCATTTTTTTGTCCAAGTCCAGTGTTTTTAATACTAGTTCTTTTGTAAATTTCTTCTTCAATTTCTTAAATACCTTCTTTTACTTTTCTGTTTATTCCCACTTCTGATCCTTCCTCATCATATTATGTAATAGTCTAGCTATCACTGTGAAATTTTTAATAAATCAACAATAATAATTCACCAATCCCAAAAACTTCTGTACATCTTTAACTCTTTTCAGAGCTGGCTAATCTAAGATATCTTTTATCTTTTTTTCTTCCATCATGATTCCTCCAGTCCTATTACTACTCATAAGAAGCCTACTTCCTTGATTTTCCACTTGCACTTTTCTGGTTTTATGTACAAATCATTTTTTATCAATCTCTTCACTACTTTCTTCACTATCTTGTCATATCCTTTATCTGTCTCTGTCTCTACTATCATATCATCTATAAAGCTCACCACCTTCTCAGTATTGATAAGACCCCACAGGACTTTGTTCATCATAATCTGAAACATTGCTGAAGAGTTCATAAGTCCAAAAAACATTACTGTTGGCTTGAATGACTCTTCTAGTGTAGTAAATGCCACTTTTCACTTATCTCCCTTCTTTATCTGTACATTATTATATCCCCATCTCAAGTCCATCTTTGTAAATACATTCTTGGTACCTATGTTCTCTAAAATGTCCAAAATTAAAGGTAAAGGATAATTATTTTTTATAGTCCACTCATTTAAATATCTATAGTCCTGTACTATTTACTTCTTCTCAACATTCTTTCCTACAAAAAACACTGGTGCTGTTTGAGACAATTTTGAGAATCTGATATACCCTTTTCTCAGTTGTTCTGATATGAACTTACACATCTCTTCTTTCTCCTCTCTTGACAATGGATATATCTTCCTCTTCCTCAATACAAACTCTTTCTTCATATCAATAGCATGATCCCATAACTTCCTGGTAGGCATCCTTTCACTGGCTTTCTTGCCAAAAATATGAATCTACTTGTAAAAACATTTTGGTACCATCTTCTTTGCTTCTTCTTCTGACTTTGCTGTCTCCTCTTCCTTGTCTTATATTTCCTACTCTTCTACTACCCTTTTTACTTCCATCATTCTCTTCTTTTTTGGTTTTTTCTTTTCTTTTCTTTTTTGTTCTTTCTCTTCTCACCTTTTTCTCTCGTTTTCCTTCCTCTCTTCTTCTTTTTGTTTTTCCCATTCTTATTTTCCTTATTTTGATCCCTACTGCTTCCCATATTACTCTAGGCACCTTGTTATCTTTACTTTTCCTATTCTATAGTCATTCCCAGGATTATGACAAGTAAGCCATGGCATTTCTAAAATTATATTCTACTTTTGCTTTCTAATCATATTTATCTCTATCCTTTCTCTATATTCCTAATAATAAATATTGACCTCCACTATATGTTCTATCAGTTCCTTCTTATTAAATGTTCCATTTATATTTCTTATATATATTGGTCTTTCTATTTTCTTCAACTTGAACCTCTGCTTTCTTGTGAACTCTGAACTCATCACTATTCCCATAGATTTACTATCTAACAATGCCTCCACTATCACTTCTTCCTATGTATCAATTTTATTCAGCATAATTCTCACTATTACTTTTCTTAATATATCTCTATTATCCAGATTGTAGTAGGATATATTATTTACTACTTTAGAGAGTATTACAAATTTGTTGTAGCTGCTAAGACCTAATTGAGAACTATTAGATCTATATTCCCATTTAAATTACTTGATTTGTTTCCTCCTTCAATCATCCTTCTTTGTCCATTATTCCTATATTCCAGTCTTCTATTCTTCCCAATTCTGCCTCCTGTTCCTCTATTTCTACAATTTCTAGCTAAGTGTCCAAATCTTCCATAATTATAACAATTTCCATTTCCACAATTTACCTCTATAGCATATGAATCTCATCAAGATGCAAACACTACCCATTAATTTGGGTATACTATCACTGTATTAGTTCTCTCAACTCTCTCCATTAAAGCAGATTCTAATAGAACCTGCTGTTGAGGAGTCTCTTGTCTCTTTGGCTAAACTTGAGGCTATGGCATTTGTTGCCATTGTGCCACCTAATTGTTTAACCTTGAAGTCTGTAGCTTTTATCACAAAATGAACTACTTACTTATTTGTAATATCTGAGTCTTGGGTGCACTCTCAGAGGTTTAGAAGTGATTTAGAAGTTCAATAATAACAATGATGATTAAGATTAATACAGATAATAAAGAATAAAGATTGATGTTGTTGAGTCTAAGGTTTAATCCTCAAATATAGAAGTATATATACAAAAGAGTAATGGTCTATGCGCAAGCTATTCTCATATCTGATAGGAGCTATCATCTGTTATAGCAGCTGTCAGGCTAATTTTAGAAGATAACTAATTATGTCATTATATTGATATGCTTGTATCTCTATAAATACTTATTGCTATATGATATACTATATATTATTGGAAACAGTTTGATAAGCACTTTCAAAAGCAAGTT
>Ga0157363_1001730_pt1 | contig 18585 bp, 6 predicted proteins | sample AttsexASBM1_FD_111477 | JGI IMG/M metagenome (GOLD analysis project Ga0157363, IMG submission 111477) | Fungus gardens microbial communities from leaf cutter ant in Ribeirão Preto, State of São Paulo, Brazil - Atta sexdens ASBM1 | ecosystem: Host-associated > Fungi > Mycelium > Unclassified ... | reverse complement strand
GTCCAAAGTCTGTCCATACTCTCATACTATAACAGTGGGGATCACAAGAGAACTCAACAAGGAGTCCCCAATGTATTGCTACTCTATTTATACAAAGTTCTTATGGTCTGTGCTAACAATAAATATCACTACCCTAATGTCCATGTGTAGTCTATGCTTCCACCATGTGTCAACCTTATGTCTTCCATAAGGACACCATGCTATATACATATGCCCTGACATTATTCTTCTAGTATTTTCTCCCAGATTCTAGGCCTATGATCTCACATCATGTGACATGTCATATGACTGCAGTCATGTGTCTCTTCATTGTCAAATTATAAAAGAAAAAGAAAAGAAAAGAAAAGTCAAAAGAAAAGAAATGTTAAATCAAGAAAAATAGATAAAAGCAAAGAAAAATGTTAGTGTCCAAGTGCATCATAACAGTGGATTTAACTTGAACTAGTTAACAACAGTATATCTACTGAGATTCACATATCCTATAAGATGTGTCTATTAGGGTGACTGGGCAGAAGTGTGGAAGACACTTCAAAAAAACCTATGCATATTGTCTAACATCTACCATGTACATAAATTATCTCCAGGAAGAACTTAAAACAGCTGTTAGGGTGACTGAGGCATAGGCATGGAGTTTGTACTCCAGAAGAAATCTAAAAGAATAAAATGAGATCATCTGAAGATAGTAAATATTCTAGAATATATTCCAATCTGGCAGAACAACACTAATATAACAAAGGAATGATAGTATTTAAGTGGTTAAGAACTCCAATAGAAGTATCTAGAATATCAGCTAGAAATAGCAAAAACTTCTCAAATGATAGCAGAGGGCACAGAACAATGATATACTTGGAAATAGTAGATTTGACTTGGTAGACTCTATGGGCTTGACAACAGTGCTTTGTTACATCCCAATCTAGCCACATCCATTCCAACCCATAAATAACACCTCTTGTCAGACATGCAAAGCTTAGATGCTAATTTCTTTATTTAATTCTCTTTTCTTTTTTTCTTTTATTTATATGTGGAACTAGAGTTAGGTTTGGAGTGACATTATGATCACACTGTCACACATCAGTCACATCAGATGACATGGTCACAGTAATGGTCACAGATCATGAGGTCACAGAGAAAGATATAGAAGATTCTGGAAGAATAATGACATACAATGTGTGTAATATATAGTTGTTTAGGGTAGGCTAAAGAAGTAGTAGCATGGACCATGGTAGTTCAGTATATAAGGTAGACAATCTTGTACAGAGTTCTCTATTGAGTTCTCATGTGTTAACCCAATACAAGGTTCATTTGCTTAACCAACTCTAAGGTCTTGAGTTTGTAATACCTATTTTCTTATCTACACTTCTTGATCTTTTCTTGTTACAACTTAAATCTCAAAGTGTTAAGATAAAAAAGAAATCTTATATTGGATTAACATAAGAACTTAATAGAGTTTTTAGTACAAAGTATCTCTCTTATATATGTTGGACTAATAGTCTATGCTATACTAAACCTAGCCTACTCTAAAGAGTATATATCATCTATAAGATCAATATGTAGTGAATATGCTGTATAATATTATTGTTCCAGAACCTTCTATGTTCTTTTATGTGATATGTAATCATATGACAGTGATAGTGACATGTGACAGATACATGATATTATGCTAATCCCTAACCCTAAGTCAGTAATATACTTAGTATATAAGCTGGTAGTTTACACTATAAAGCCTCATTCTGAAAATTAACTAAAACTATTATCAATTTCTAGTATTAGTAGTAAAATATCTCCTGTCTTTCAGTAGACTTGTCTGTCCATTATGTTCTGAATATCTCTTCCAAAATATGCAACTAATACAACTAGTAAAGATATAGCATACAAGCTAAAGCCAAAGGTCATTTTGTATTACAATTGATATCTCATGTTTGATAGGTAGGTGATAGATGAGTGACTCATGGACAATATATACTGGGGTTACTTCATTATGACTCAATGATCAGCTATGCTATATATATTCCTCATTGTAAAATCAGTCAGTATCTCATGTAAGAGTGGAGGTTGCCTTATATTTTTCTTATTCTTTTTTCATGTCTAACATATGTATTACTTATGATCATAGGTATATATAGCTGTAGATACTATCCAGTATTCTTATGCTTTACCAATTGATTATTCTCTCTCTTATCTACTCAAGTCTTGCCTAAGTTACAACCTAAGCTAAGCTTAACATTGTAACATTCTGACTTCCATATTCTATGTACTCAGATAACATACAAATGACTTATTTGGACTTCTGAGAGCCTATTATTGGATCTTGAATAATAAGATATAAACTATGTCTATATACTTAGGGTTTGTAGTCTGGGAAAAATAGAGAACTCTAAGAATTTAACAATAGTCATTAGTAGTGTTTGTGTTATAGAATTTTGTAAAGTGACAAGTTTCCTTACAACAACTATTCTAAATACTCTAGTAGTCTATCTTAATCAGATAGAGTATTACTAGCAAAACTATAGAATGATTGTACTAATATAGTTAGAAACAGCTAGAAATAATAGAACACTCTAAAAGTATAAGCTTGGAGATGATAAACACTTATCAAATAATGTGAAAATTGAGTAAATAACAGACAACAAGGTAGGGGCAGTGAATAGCAAGATAGATAATAGATATAAATAAATTTTAGTAATATACTATGAACTTCTATATTTTATTCTGATTTTATTTTGATTTTATTTATTTTCCTTAATTTGATTTTTATTTTCTCTTTTCTTTTATTTAAACAATAAAAGATCACATAACTATAGAGGGCATGTAAAATTACCAGATAAGATGTGTGATGATAATTGTTAGGATAACTGAATGAAGTCTACAGAGATATATAGGGTTTATAACTTTAGGAAAACCTAAGTATGTATTATAGAGTCTAATACATTAAATTTGATCTATTAGAACAACTGGGAAGAAATGTAAAGAATACTTCAAAATTCTAGAAAATTCTAAGTTCATTGTTCAAGAAATAGCAACTATACAACTTATCTCCTATTATAACTTAGGCTTAAGAGTTAGAACAAAAAAGAAATGTTGTATTTGTAAGGATAAATGGTAAGGTCTATGAGTGTTAAAAATAGACTAGCCACTGAACCAATTATGCTAAAAGTGTGTAATGTCAAGCTTAGCTTTGATATCTGGCTAGTACTATATATGTACTTCATACTATACTCCTAACAGTAAGGTTTAGTGAGGTTTATGATCTTTAGAAAGGTTCTAAGAGAATAAATTGAAGTTTTCTAGAAATGATAGCTACTCTAAGTATCCAAATAATCCATACTAATCAAGTAGAACATCAGACAGATATCAAAGTTAAAGACAGTAGACTTTATTTATATTTATTTATTTTCTTATAGACTTAGGTTTAGAGGTTAGCATGATGTCACATATGAATGTCACAAAATGTCACAAGTCACAGTCACATAATCACATATTATATAGAAAGTTGTAAAAGATTCTAGAATAATAATATTGTACTATATATTAACAGCATGTAGTACACACGTCCTTTAGGATAAACTAGGTTTAATATAGTATAGACCATTAGCCAAGTGTATATAAGGTAGACACTTTGTACTTGGAACTCCATTGAGTTCTCTTGTATTAATCCTAATATAAAGTTTTTTTCTTAACTTTACTCTATAAGTCTTAAATTGTAACAGCAGAACATTGCTGATATAATCTAAGAATGGTATTACTGAATAGTTGGAAGCTTGAATAAAGTAGTCTAGAATATTGATCAGATAGTTGTAAGCTGAAGATATTCTGAGATAGTAGTGGCAATAATGACTTAATAAAAGGTTAATATAAGAGAACCTATTCTTTTGGCTCCAGCATTGCTGTCAAAGCCTGTGGAGCTCTAAACCACAGACTAAATACTACCAACAAAGCCTATAAAATCTGCTTCCTTGACCTAAGGCAAAATACTACTATCAAAGCTTATAATACTTACTTCTCTAACTCTACTACTTTCTGCTGCTAATCTCTGAGTTCAATTTCAACTATTGTCCTAGTCATCTTCTATCTGTTGCTAATGGTAACCTTCTTTCCTTTCTAGGCTAACATTAGAAATATCCCTGGTCATACTGTCTTCATCATTTTCTCTCAAGTAAGCTGATCTAGAAGATTAGAATATATTCCATAGTTATATAAGATGTTTGTTGTTTCTAAAATCCTTACTCTATTCTCTTGGGTTCTCTTTAAGATAAGCAGTGTATTTACAGTACTATGTTGATAAAACTTAGATTCTCTTGGAGATTGTGAAAAATCTACAAAACCATGCAAAAGAATCCAATTTTTCATTAATACTAAACTCCAAATTCTATAGTCTTTTCTATAGACTTTTCTACCTTGCATACCACTAGAGAATACTGTAAAATCTACAGACTTTTCTAACCACTGCTACTGAACTCTATTCTTGTACACTGTCTCTGCAAATAACCTCTAAAATCATTACTAGCTATCTCTTATTAATATTAAGTACACTCTGCCTTTTTGGGTAATTTTCTAGACAATTCTGCCTATGTTTCTAACCATCTATACACTATTATTCTGATGGTTAGCTCAGCATCTGTTCTACTAGATTACAATAGACAGTAGGATATTTAGAATAGCAACCATTTTCAGAAAACCTCATTCTGTTCTCTTAGATTTTTCCAAAAATACAATAACTATGTGAACTTTATTCAGTTGTTTTAATAGACTCCACTAGTCACCCTAATAGTTAGTAACATTGTTTTATGCTTGCATACAGGAGGATAGAAAGGCTATTATAGACTTCAGTAGTATTTGAGACTTAAGTCTTGATAAAGTAGCTAGTTTCCTTATATCTATTCTCTTTTCCAGTTTGTTGTAACTTGAAGTAAGAGATATTAGATAAAAATCAATGCTCTGGAAGTCAGTCAAATAAATAAACTACAAGGTTTCAGAGTTGAAATAGTAAAATTCAGCTATTTTGTCTAGAGTAAACACATCTGTGATATTTTTCTATAAGTTTGCCTTTTATCCAAAACTCTTCTATTTGATAAAATACTGGTATCTTTTCTAATGCTAGCAGCTATTTAAAATACTCTCTATCTCCTACTCTTTTTTTCCATCAATGATAATTAGGTCCCAAGAGGTACTAGAGCATTTTCTAGAAATATGATTACTAGAAGTAGTAGTAAGCTTTACCATGAAGAACACCAGATGTAGTCTTTTATTATGACTCAGAGTTCTTAAGGTTGGACAATAAGATAAAAATCTTGTATTAGGGTTTAATACAAGAGAACTCAATAGAGAACTCTGTATAAGATGGTCTACCTTATATACTAACTACTCATGGTCTATGCTCTACTACTTTAGCCTACTCTAAGTGACCATGTGTATGCCTTAAGGCTAACATGTGTTAAATACATGTTATAACATCATTGTTCTAGATTCTTTTACTTCCTTCTATCATATTACATGATTGTGTGATTGTATGACCATAACAGCATCATATTGTGACAGTTTGTGATGGTAACTTGTGACATCACGTTAGATCCTAATCCTAGTTTAAAGTAGAAAATAAATTAAAAAGAGAAAATGAAAAGATATTAGAAAAAACTTGAGTTCAGGATTTGTAACTCTGACATCTTTATGATGTAAGGGGAAGCTTGAGACAATATGATATAGGTCCTACTTGTTTTTTACTATATAAGATCTGAGATACCAATGAAACAACTTAACAGAGGAATGTATTATGTAGATGTCTACAGAGTTCAGAAACATCTTATCATTGAGCTTAAATACTGGAGTGGGGGTATGTCATTGATTGTAATACTTGGCCATGTCATCATGGGACTTGTAGATAACAGATTTTGCTTCTTTTGGAGCATATTTCATTTAATCATTAAACTTTAATACTATCTCCAGCTTTAACTCTCTCTGGTAAGGCTTAAATTATATTTGTGGCAATTGCTTTGTGTTGAGAAAGAACAGTGATTGTTGTATAGAGAATCACACATGGTTTTTGTGCTAAAACTCTGTCAATAGCAGAAATTTGTGCTAATTGCTCTATTATTTATTAATAAATATTTGAAGGTATTGTTTGAGCTCTTGATTCAGTTACTCCATCTGACTATCTAACTGGGAATACTATTGTGGCAACCACTAGTCACAAAGACTAATAATCACACAAGGTAGCAAAGCTCTCAGTAGGCTATTGATGTGAAGATCACAAGAGAACTCAACAAGAAGTCCCTGCTATATTGCTATACTATTTATACTATTACATGTGGTCCATGCTACAACTACGCTTCTACTATGCATCCTACTCTAAAGTCCATGCATCATCCATGAGTACACCATATGTACACTATATAGTAGTAATGTGGTTAATATGCTCCTTGACATCATTATCCAGACTTTTCTAGCCCATAGACTTTTCTAGGCCCTTCTAGACCACTCTAGGCTTTATGACATAATGTTATGTAACTTCCAGGTTATGTGCCTTCTTTCTCTTGCTATAGACTAATAAAATAATATTCTTCCACTAATATATAAGGAAATCTTTTCCCATACTTCTTTGTCTCATAACAAATACTAGACTATAGATAAGCCAATCTTAACACTGAGCAAATAGTAGAGTTTCTTTGTAAAGAGTACTATAAACTGTAGTTCTCTGTCTAAAACCACATGAGTGGAAAGGCTATAAAGTTTCCAAGTGTTGTATAAGAAGAGTCTTGTAATACCTTTCACAGTGACTGTAGTGTAGGTGAGAATGAAGTGAGCTCTCTTAGAAACAGAATCCACCACCATTATTACTACATCAAACTTCACAGAGTTTATAAGATTTACAATGAAGTCAATACTGATAGTTTCCTATCTTGTATCTGGGACTAATAGTAGATATAGTTCTTTCAATAGTAAATGTTGAATGGGCTTGGTCTATAAATAGAGATCACAAGTAGCAACATATTGACTAATATACCTAGATATCTGAGGCAACTAGTAACTTTATAATACCAGCTTCAGAGTCTTCCAATATCCTGTATGTTCTATAACTCTTGAATCATGATAGAAAGAGACAATGTGATATTTCAAGTCTGTGACATTAGAAACATAGATCTTGTCTCAAAATAAGCAACTCATCTATCTCTGACCACTCAGAAGTCTATATCAACTTAGACAAAGTTCTTTAGTTATACAAGCTACCAGTTCTTTTTACTGACTAGCTCAGTTACTAGACTATATTCTTCTTTGAATACCAGTTCTTTTATTACACATACCACTGAAAACTCTGGCTTGATCAAGACCATATCTTTATTGTCACATGAACTATTACTATGGTCTAATTCTCAAGACAGCACATCAGGCTTCCTCATAAACTTACCAGGATAGTAGTAAAGGACAAAGTTGAACCTTGCCAGGTATAACAACCACTATGCTTGTCTGTAGTTAAGTTTTTTGGCCATCATGAAGTACTCTAGGTTTCTGTAGTTTGTTTAGATTTTTTATAGGGTTTACTTGTACCTTTCAGAAAGTATTGACATTCTTTGAAAGCTCAAATAATCATCAATATTTCCTTGTTGTGGATTTTATGGTTGTACTCAACAGGGAAGAAAGACTTGCTAAAGAATGTTATTGGATGATACTTACTATCTACTTTCAACTCTTGGGGGAGAATTAAACTAGTTACAAAATCTAAGCTATTAGCTTCAATGTGGAATAAGGCAGTGGTATTAGAAGAGACTAGCACTAGTATTGGAGTAATGGTAGTTTTTAGGGTGTTGAATGCTATCTGTTAGTTTGTGCTTCATGCCTATATACTGTTATTTCCTATGAGATTAAAGAGAGGGCAGGCAATAGTGGAAAATCCATAGATAAATTACCAGTAAAAGTTAGTGAAATCAAGAAAAGCCTATAATTCAGTACAATTTTGTGGAATAGGCTAGTCACAAACTCTAGCTACTATCACAGGATTCATCTCAGCTTAGTTCTCAAAGATGATTAGATCTAGATACTCAATCTGTCAGAGTTGAAGACAGTAGACTCTATTTATTTTTCATTTCATTTCATATTTCTATTTTCATTTTCATTTATTTTCTTATTTTGGAACTTAAGATTAGGGATTAGCATGATATCATATATAACTGTCACACAATCATATGACACATGGAAGAACATAAAAGATTCTAGAATAATAATATTATACCACATATCAATAGCATGTAATATGCATGGTCTTTAGAATAGACTAGAATTTATGTAACATAGACCATTAGTCTAGCATATATAAGGTAGATACATCATACTAGGAACTCTATTGAGTTCTCCTATATAAACCCTATATAAGGTTCCTCTTTTGCCTAACTCTTTGGCTCAAGTTATAACACAATCTACTATCTGTTATATTTTTATTTTTCTGGGCAAAGAAACAACTTATGCTTAGCTAGGATTTCCATAATATTGTAGACCCCTCTATAATACTCTTCTAATATTTCAGTAAAGATAGGGATGTTATTTAAGTATATTATTATAATTAACTTAGACTCAAGTGTTTAAGTAAAAGAGAAATCTTATATTGGTTAATAGTTATGTAGATAAGAGTTATTATCTCCTATAATGTATGATATCACATCATTTCTCTTTTACTAAGCCCAAAAGTAAGAGATCAAAAATAGCAAAATAGAAAATAAGAGAGACTTAAATAAGAGAAGAGAAATAAAAATAAGTCCACTATATTCAATTCTGACATATAGACATTATCAAAGGTTCAAAGAATCTACAGTTTATATAGAAGGCTACTAGAAGACAGCCTTCTACTCATTACTAGATTTGATATAAATGTTGAAACTCCAACAGAGATTGAGTTTAATAAAGTTGTAAGACATGGTTCATACCTTGTTATCTAAAATCTGATGAGGGTCTCTCAGAAGTCCAAATGGGTTAGTTAAATGTTATCTGAAATGCTGATAGGGATCAAGCAGAAAAGAGATTATGTTAGAATGCAACAAGAACTCAAAGGGGATCATATCATTGTTAGAAACTGAGAGAAGAGATGGAAACAATAATATAAGAGAAGAATGGAACACATAAAATCTTTAAAAGAGCTTTTGGGAATATAGTTAAGAAGTATACTAAAAGAAGTATACAAATAACATCTGTTCATGAACACTTTTTCTTGCTAATACACTTCTAAACAGTGATTTTTACACTGTGTAACAAGGTTTTTTGGAAAATCTAGTTAATAGATTGCAAAGCTTCTGAAGAGCCTCCAACAACACTATATATTCCAAGTGATATATGTTATAACTCAGAAAGTGTAGACAGACATTTAGAGTTAGGACCCTAGTAATAATTATTAGTCTACAGCTAGAGAGAGATACGGGCACATGACTGGGAAGTCATATGACATTACATCATAGGCCTGGAGTAGTCTAGAGCAGTCTGGAAGGACTTAGGGTCTAGAAGGATTGGGAAGAGTCTAGAGTAGAGTTAGGGTTAGAGATGACGTCAAGGGACAATGGTTCCTCATGGTGTACACATGTACAGCGGAGATTAAAGAGTATGATGTCAAGGCACATGTAGATGGTATGGTGGCTTTATGGTAGATGAGTAATAGGACATGAGGTAGAAGCATAGACTTTAGGGTAGAAGTAGCACAGTCATAGCATGGACCAAGGACATAACTATATAAGTAGGGATAGATCTTGTAAAGAGGCCCCCATCAAGTTCTCTTGTGTTTACCCTATACAAGGTTCTTCTCTTAAGTCAACACTAAGGCTTTTGAGTTGTAACAATATACCCTGAAGGCATCTTTCAAGTCAAACCTTATAACTGAACATACCAACTGATACTTATCTTGCTAGCCTTTCCCAAGCTATTAGAACTCTTTTAAACTTGTCCAAAAGTAATTGAAGGTACTAATGACACTCACTCAATGAAATAGTGATTAAATTACTCACAAGTAGATATTTTGAATAGAAGACTTCTCCCCTACTCTCCTCTACTCATAGTTTATATATTAGTCTAAAAATACAAAGAATGGACATAGAGAATAGAAACCAAAACCATAAGAAAAACTGCTGAAGTCTTGTAAGCACATAGTCCTCTCTCTATTTACAACCTAACATCAACCCAATAATTATTTTTTACTTGCAAGTACCAATTCCATTCCTCCTTAGTCAGTTTCACTAGTTGCCTCTATTCATAAGTTCATTCTAGACTCTTCTGGCTTCTAATCCAGTGTGTTCTTGTTTTATCTTGCTGTCTAAATATTTGTGGCTATACAGATTGTGCTTATGAATACTCATACTTTGTAGCTAGTCTTTTGTGAGTATGGTGGCATTTCTTATTCATAAAGACCTCATCTTTCTAAGATTTACTTTGATTAATAGCTATCACACTGTCTCTTGAGTGGATTTTTGCTCAAGAGAGCCTAAGATATTACCTAGGAGTGTTAAGTCTTCTCACTCTTAAATAGGTCTAAAATGCTTGAAAACTCAGTAAGAGTATATCTTTTTGCAAAAAAACATTTTCTAGCATAACAATGTAAACAGCAGGAGTCAGGATGACCTTTGGCTTCAGCTTATATATTATGGCTCTACAAGTTGCACTAGTCATATATTTTGGATAAGGTACTCAAGGATAGAAGGTGGTTAAGTCTACCAGAAGATGGGAGATGTATCATTCCTAATACTGGAAATTGGTGGTAGTTTTAGTTGATTTTCAGAATAAGACTTTTACAGTATACACTACCAGTATATATACAAAATATGTTATCTAGAGTAGTTATCTGGAATAGAGACTGCTAATTGTTGCCCTAGTTACTAGTGATTCTCAAATGTCAGGGATGGTGATCCATAGAGTTAGCAAGAGTCCAGTGAGAACATCTGAGGTAAAATAGAGACAATTGATCTACAATAGAAGAGGTTGGAATGGATATAGTCAGAAATAGAATATGACAGAAGTAGCAAGCTCCTTGAAGCTTAGTAACAAGTTTAAAGATTAGTAGAAGTGAGTATTTGTTCTTAATGGTCATTGCACTGAAAGTCTTATAGTCTTATACCAACTAGAGAAAGCTATTATTTTTTGATAAAGAATACCAGCATAGCTATAGAAGACTTGGAAGACTATATCTACCTAGTGCAGAAGTTTTTAGCAATAAAAACATTCAGCTCTGACTACTCTACAGAAAATAAAAGATATATTTTGGATGTCTTGAGCTTAACACTAGAGATCAATTCAATAGTATGGTCTTACTTGCAGTAGTCTGGGAACATATCAAAGTCTTTCTTGAAAAAGATAGATTTGAACTGCTGAACATGTAAGGAGAGAACCAATATGTTGTTTTTAATCTGGTTTCTGTGGAAAATCTTCAAGAGATACTCAGAGGGAGTAGTTGTTACATGGAGATCAAGAGCTGTTAGTTCAGAATCTAATTAGATCATATAGAAACAATCTCCCAACTCTTTTTGATACTTATTAGAAGTCTATGGAAGTTGAGTCATATTAATATTGTCAGCTAAGATAGGAAAAGGACTAGATCTATATATATTAAGGGTATGTCTCTCAGCCATATAGATATCTTAACAACCAGAGCAATGTATGGGATATTGCATCATGACTACTTCTCCTTTATCTTAGTTCATCTTGGGGTTATGCTTCTTGAGCCATATAAAGCCAAGTTTGAGGTCTTGCTTATCTAGCTGAGATACTACAAGCAAAGTCTGCTCTGAATGTGTCTGATAGCAGAGTATAACATTCATTACTTCTGAAATCTGCCCATCTTTGTTAGTGGTTCTATCAATATTGTAAATAAGTATAGGCTTAGAAAGATTACAGATGTTCAGATAGTAACTTTCTATAAAGCCTTAATATACAAAGATTACTGTGACTCCAGAGTTTACCAAAATATATACAGAGAAAGATTCAGCAATATCAATGGTTTCAAGAGAAATAGGGAGATACAAGAAAGTTCTGTAAGCATTGAGAGAATTAATAGTGAAATACCAGAAAAGTCTCTTTTTCTATTTGGGATAACAAAAAGTCAGACTTTGATAGTCATGGAATAGAGGTACAGATGTATCTGAAGAGACACTATTATTTTTATATTCTTCTATAGGAAGTATAATGAACCTATTTACAAGCAGCTGGAGCATACAATTTATCAGTCACTCTATGCAAAATCCTCAATGTTAAATCTTCTATCAGCTCCTCTCATTGCTCCATAGTCAATTGTCTAATATCTAGTTTTATCAGGTACTCACAAACTATATAATTGAGATTTCTACAGTAGTATCATTCTAGTTAGTATAGTATAAGACTTGTAAACAGTGTCTATGTCTATAAAAATACCTGGGGAAAGTACTGGCAGTGGCAGGCATAAAGATATGGAGGAGACTAAAGACTACTGATGAGGAATAGGATGATATAAGAATCTTATGGGGCTCACAGATTAATCAAAAAGAAAAAAACAGTGTGTTGGATAGATTGGAAAGTCTTATTAGTCCTTTTTACTGGGTTGATTCATTATACAGCTTTGAACCATACTTTGGAATTAGTATCATTAGGTTGACTTATAGATAATATTACTATCTGATTTTGAATAGACATTCTAAGGCTATAACAAAACTAACTACTATAATACTGGGATCATTATAGCTAGTTTCTAAAATTAAGGCTTGAAATTCATCTAAATACTTCTCAACTGTGTAGCAGTCTTAGTAATAGGCAGTTCTCTTTAGTTTGTTAACTGCTTCAGCTATAGTATTAATAAGGAAGGAGTCTTTTTACTTTCTGAAGAGCTTTTTGAACTCTGGCCATGATGTGATAGAAACCTTAAAGGTTCTTGTATCTAAATTTTGATGAAAGATGTTCTCAAGCCATTTGGAGATGTGATGTAAGAGAACTTAATTTCCCAGACTCTTCAGGACATTTACTCAGACAGAGCTCCTTAATACTAAACTCTGTAGACTTTTCTATAAACTTTCCTATTTTAGAATACTACCTAACTTTACCACAAGATCTATGGAATTTTTTGCTATTAATCTCTGGACCTTATACTTATATACTATCATTATCATTATAGAAAACCTTCAAGATTGCCACTAGCTATCTTCTATCATCATCTATCATCATCAAGTATACTTTGCATTCTCATGTAATATTCTAGATACTTCTACTTAGGTATCTGATCATTTGCATGCCATTATTCTAATGGTTAGCTCATTATTGTTCTACTAGATTATAATAAACTGTAGGATATTTAGAATAGAAGCCACCTTCAAAAACCTTATCCTGTTCTCTTATATTTTCCTAAAAATTGTAAGTTTCATATATTTCCATGAACTTCACTCAGTTGCCCTAATATGTGACTACTTCTTAGAAAAACAAAGTTCAAAGAATCTCCAGCCAGCTTTATAAATAACACTAATGAGTTTCTAAGCAGTTACACTAAAGTCTAAGATGGGAGGAATATCTTTAGTATTTTTATTGCCAAGAAGATATTAACTCATGAATTTAACAATTCTATTCAAAGAATACATGATGTTTTGAACATTACCCTTAATGTAAAAGAATCTTGTTCTAGTTGTAAGTAAACTAGTTTATGAATAACTAAATATAAAGAGAGCAGAAGCTAAGGAAGGAAGGCTCTTCTTGTTTGTTAATCACTGTAGAAATTCTGCAAAGGTAGAATATTAGGTCAGAAATAGCAAGGAGAGTTTTTAAATGTAGAGTGCCAGTAGAAAAATGAGGTCTAGAGATTAGATACTAATGTATATGGATTTTGGAGTTGGCTTACAAGACTGGTAAAAATATTGATATTATGCTCTAAAACACACTAATGCTGAGCTATCTTTTGTAAATTGTACTGAAGGAGGCTTAGAACTTTGTTGATGTTGATAGGATTCATAAGATGGTCACTTGAAGTAAGCATTATTTGAGAAGTAAGAAAAGGAAGAGAAAATCAAAATATAAAGATGAATAATTGTCATAAACTGACTTCTGAGACATCTAATTTCTGACTTCTGGTTAAGTCTCTAACTATATCTAGGTGTACTTTCATATCTGTACTTATTTGTACATGGATTAGCCTTTTGCATTTTATTTCTTAGCAACTCATTACTTAGACTCCCAGTCATCTTATATCTTAGAAACTGTCTCTATAATGTTCTTTTAGTTATCTCCTATACTGCTATTCCCTAGCCACAGTTCCAATTACAAACTTAGTACATAAGACCAAGTAAATAATCTGTAGTATTCAGTCTGGAAATCAACTAAGCTTTGACTAAGCTTTGACTAAGATTTGACTAAGAATCCACCTAGAATCTTTGAAAAACCTCCTCTCACTTTTGTAAGAAGATGACAAATCTTAAACTCTGAATCTTCAACAACAGAGTTTATAAAGCCTAATGTCTAACACAAGACTATAGAGTTTGTCATACCCTCTCCAGCACTACACCTGTCAAACTCCAACCCCTACCAACACTCTCCTAAGTATTGTTCTATATTCCTAATTGTTATCAGATGAGTATCTACTATTTATGGATATTATTCTAGATGTTTCCATCAGAGTGTCTGACTATCTGGATACTATTGTTCCTGGCTTGTTCAGTACTCATCTGTTAGATTGAAATGTATTTTAGAAGTATTTAGTAAAGCCATCATTTCTAGGAGACTTTATTCTGTTCTCTTAGGTTTCCTGGAGTGAACTTTGTGAACTCTATGGACTTTCATCAGTTACCCTAACAACTTCTCTCTGATATCTCAATATCTAAAATTACAACTATATGACAGACAATGGGCACAACATATAAGTTAAGACTAAGGTTATTACTTCAGATCATATTTTTAATCTGTAGATAAGTTTTCAAGCTTGATCTACAACTTAGATATTCTATCTAGTCTCATATATATCTATATCTGTTACTAGATAAGTTTCTATACCTAATGTAACTTCTTCCTACATAAATAATCATGAATATTACTTGAAATAAGTTAATATTTTGAGATTTTAGAAGAAGGATTTTGTTCTACTATTAGGATGACTAGCAAGGTCTATGGTGTTTAGCAGAGTTTATAATTTTTAGAAAGATTCTAAGAGAACAGAATGAAATTTTCTAGAAGTGACAGCTACTCTAAGTATCTAAACAGTTTATACTAATTAAGTGGAATATCAAACAGAATACTACTAATCTAGTCTAGAAATAATAATACTAGATAGTATATATAAAGCCAACATACTATCACAAATTGAACTACTCACTTATTTGTGATATCTGAGTCTTGGGTATACTCTTAGAGGTTTAGAAGTAACTTAGAAGTTCAATAATGATGACAATGATGATGATGATCAATATGGATCTCAATTATAATGAGGGATAATGAATGATAATAATTGATGTTATTAAGTTTAAGGTCTAATTCTCGGACACAAAAGTATATATACAAAATAGTAATGATCTATACATAAGCTGTTTCTATCATATGATCAAAACTCATATCTAATAGGGGCTGTTATTTGTCATAGTAGATGTCAGGCTAATTTTAGAAGATAACTAATATCTCTATGAATACTTATTGCTATAAGATATAATATATATTATCAGAAACAGTTTGATGAACACTTTCCAATGCAAGTTCAATCATATAAATCTGTCCAGCTGTTCATGAGATATCAGCCAGTAAAGCTTTTATAGTTACTGATGGCCTGATATCTCAGTTGTTTGTTATTGTTTTTATACATTCCATATATATGTAGATAGTTCTTATTTGGGGCTTTCCAGTGCAACTTAGTTTGTAAAAATCAGTCTACTTGTTATGGAGATATAAGCTAAATAAAGTTTGTGATATATACTATAGCTATATTGCTATAATATTATTCTTTTGAGATATTTTATATCTTTCTCTATAATATAACCATGAATGTGATATGTGTAACAAACATGTGACCATTATGACAGTTATATATAATATTATATCACTACTAAGTCCAAATAAGAAAAATAAAAATAGAAAATGAAAGAAAAAGTTTCTTCTTTAAAAAAACAGACTATTATCTCCACTAATTCTTCTCTAACTTCTTCAAATATTCTTTTTTAAATTTCTTATCATTCCATTCATACAATATCTTTGTTGTATATTTCTCTAGTAAATTTCCTCTATTATATTTAAATTCTTCTATTCTTTCATGTATTATTATTATAATATACTTGAACTTTTATATTTTATTTTGATTTTATTTTTCTTTTATCTATTTTCTTTGATTTTATTTTTATTTTTTATTTCTTTTCTTTTTCTTTTTTTTCTTGGATAAAAGACATGTGACTGTGATTACCTAACATTATGTTATAAATCTAGAATGTGGTGAAAAGAACTTGAAGAAATGATGTCAAGATACATGTTCACAGCATCTTTATCTCATAGCTGATACATGGACTTGAAAAGGTTATTTAAGGCTAGCACAAACCATGTATCACTAGTATATATATTTCTACACTATATTGGGAACTCTTTGTTGAGTTCTCTTGTAATTCCCATAAGACTCTTTGTAATATAAAACTACTTAGTGTACTATTGACCATCTTAATTAGTAATTGCTATAACAATTATATTCTGCTATAAACTTCTTTCATCACACCAGATACTTCACTGCTTCTTGCATTTCCTTTTGTTTAATATTTTTTCTATTTCTTATTCTTCTACTTCTTCTACTTTTATTAGTTTTACTTCTTTTACTTTCTGTTCCTCTACCAATTCCTTATATCTTACTATTTGGATAGTTGTTAGATGTGGTTCACATCTTATTATTCAAGATCTGGAAGAAGCCTCTCAAATATCAAGATCCAAGTAAAAATATATATTATCTGAGAATGTAAAAGTCAGAGTGAAACAACATTCAGCTTCAGCATATGTGCTACATCTCTACAAATCATACTAGTTACATATTTTGAACCAGAACTGGGAACTTTAGAAGGTGGTGAGACATGGTGTTGCTAATACTGGAAGAGCAGTGCTAGTTTTAGTTGATTTTCAGAATGAAGAAATACAGAGTATCTAGCCATCTTAAATATTATGTTCTATAACTAAGACTATATCTGAGAATCCATAGAGATAAGTATCTACTATGTGTACACTAAAAGTCCTTAGAATAGTGTTTGGAGTTCCATGGAGAGCAGAAGAAAGTTATATACTTGATTATAGAGTGACTAATCCTGAATGGAGCCAGATTAATTTGCACTGGAAGAGTAATGCAGACCAGAAGAGAGATATCTATTTCCACAGATGTTTGAGTGAAGTGGAAGTGGATTTTGGTGAGCATTATCTGTGATAATGTCAAATGGGTTTTGGTGGTATGTAACACTAATTTTTACTACTGGGTGAATTCTCATTGAAGTTGGCAGCCTTATTTTGATTGCATTGGCAAATATTACTTCCTTAATGATGTATAAATCCATATATTTTTTCATCAGCTTCTTAGCTAGCCTATCCTTGAACAACAAATCCTTCATACTCAACATTACCTCTCTTTTTCTATACTTCTACTTCTCTCTGCTCTTTATCTGCTTGTCTCTCTATTTTCTCCTATACTTTCTTCAATACTGCTTCTACTTTCTCCTATGCCTTTCTCATTCTTTCTGTAAACTTTATTACTTTATTACTTTTACTTTTCTTCTAATATCTGTTTCCATTCTCAACTCTTTTTCATAATTCACCATGAATAGAGACACTTTTGTTGCTGAATAAACTTTGTTATTTACTGCAAACTCTGCCATTGCCAACTATTCTGGTCAATCCTTCTACTAATGATTCATAAATAACTTCAAGTACTATTCCTGTTTGAGGATAGAATGTCACTGACAACTTTGTTGCAATACCCAACATTCTATTCAACTCTTTTGTTAAATCTGCTGTAATCTGTGATCTCTTATCTGATATCCTACTCTCCAGTAACATATGCAACTTCCACACATTGTCTCTGAATAACCTTGCTAGTTCTTTAGCTGATGTTTCCTCTATTTTTATTGAAAAATATACTATCTTGGACAATATATCACATACAACTAAGATTGTATTCTTATTTGCTTCTATTGGTAACTCTTTAATGAAGTTCACTGTCAGATATATCTATGATTCCTCTGGCATATTATTAGCCATTAGTTTCTCTGCCAGTGTTTTCATACAGTTCTTTATTGTCTGGCACAAATCACACCTGTCTACATACTTCTACATATCTTTTATCACTCCTGGCTACCAATAATTTCTTGTCATCAACTCTGTTATCTTTTATTGTTCTCCATATTTTGCTATCAGTATATCAGAATGTAACTGAATAATTTATACTCTTAACTCCTTATTCTTTGGCACATACATCTTTCCTTTAACATCTTTCCTTTAACACTAGTTCTCTTTAACCCCAGCCTTCTTTATTTCCTCTACTACTCTAACTATCTCTTTGTCTTCTGCTCTTATCCTTTTTATTTTTTCATTAGTTCTACTTCTAGTCCCTCTACCACTATCTCTGTTAGACTCTAAACTTATTTCTCTTATATTTTATTTTCATTATCATTCTCT
>Ga0157363_1001729_pt1 | contig 18588 bp, 8 predicted proteins | sample AttsexASBM1_FD_111477 | JGI IMG/M metagenome (GOLD analysis project Ga0157363, IMG submission 111477) | Fungus gardens microbial communities from leaf cutter ant in Ribeirão Preto, State of São Paulo, Brazil - Atta sexdens ASBM1 | ecosystem: Host-associated > Fungi > Mycelium > Unclassified ... | reverse complement strand
GGGAAAAAATGTTATAAAGGATTCTTTCAATAAGGACACTCGATTTTTAAATGTAAATAATTTTTAAATGTAAATGTAAATAAAAGTTGTATGTGAGATATCCACTCAATTTTTTTTTTATTTGAAAGAATATTTTATGGCATTAAGTATGGAATATAACATCGCTCAAATGTCCACCGCGGCTTCGCTTGGACACGTATTCGGGCAGTCCAATTTTCGATGACTTTCTCGCATAAATCTGGCTGAATTTGCTGGATGGCGTTATGTTGACTTTGAGAGCATCAATTGTTTACGGTTTATTCGTATAGACCTGCGATTTAAGATAGCTCCAAAAGAAGAAGTCTAAAGGCGTTAAATCGCACGATCTCGGTGGCCAGTTCACGTCACCGCCGCGCGAGATAATCATGCCCTCAAATCGCTTATGCAGAATGTCCATCATGGCATGCGGTGCGTGGCACGTAGCGCCATCCTATTGGAACCACATGTTATCCATATCATCCATTTTAGGCCACAAGAAGTTGCTTATCATCGATCTAGCGCTCGCCGTTGACGGTTATGGCAACGCCCGCTTCGTTTTGGAAAAAGTACGGACCGATGAATCCGCCAGACCAAAATCCACATCAAACAGTGACTTTCTCGGGATGCATTTGGAGCTGGTGTATCTCGCGTGGATTGGTATCGTCTCAAATTCGACAATTTTGCTTGTTCACATATCCATTCATCAAAAAATGGATCTTATCGCTAAAGATGATTTGTTTGGCAAAATTTGGGTTAACTTCCAACTGCTCCAGAACCCAATCAGCGCACGGCGTTGTCTATGGTCGTTTACCTTAAGTTCCTGGGTCAGTTGAATTTTATAGGGATGCAGACCCAAGTCCCGTCGCAAAATTCGCCAAGTTGAAGTCGCAGAAAGGCCAAGTTCTTGTGAACGACGAGAAATTGATCGCCGGGTTTTCCCGTATCCTCTCACGCACAGCAGCGATGTTTTCAGCAGACCTTGCGTTTCGGCGACATACTGGTGTTGGTTGATTATTTATCGAACCGATTGATTCGAATTTAGCCACCAAACGTCAAATAGTCGACTTGGCAGGACGGTTGTGGCGAGGATAAAAATCACATAATGCGCGGAACGTTTCTCGAACGGAGCACTGATTTTGATAATAAAATTTTATGATTTGCACACGTTGCTCAACATTATGACCTTCCATGGTGATTTGCCATACATTACTAAACAATTCACAACAAATTTCAGATGTCACTTTAACAACATGGCTACTATGATCTAACAAATTTCGAGCGTCTCTATTAAAAGACCCTATATATATGGACCCTATATATATTTCCCATACAGCACAGAAATTTACAATAACATTACAGAAATGTTGCAGATTGCGCAGTAATATTGTAGATATTATGAATTATAATATAATATAATATCGTGTAATATAATATAATACCGTAATAATATATAATACATAAGGAACCACGGTAGTGTCTTGCGCTTGACTTAGTCAAGATACACTACTATTGTGCCTTCTGATTACGACGTAAAATTTTACAAAATCTTGTAGCATTTTAGACTCAACAGTTGAGTGAGCGTTCGCTGCTATTGATATATTCTTCCAGATTTAGCTGATTAGATGATCTAAAAGAGTACATCAATAACGCTCTCTCAACTGTTGAGTCCGCTGAACGTAGCCAATGTTGTTACAGAAGGATATTGTTAATTTTTTATTGTGATGTTGCAAATACTTTAAAGCGTTTTCTAACTGATCAATTTGTAAAATTTTATTCTTTCTTCTAATTGATCCATCAAATGCTTCAAAGCATTTGTAGCGAGACTTTGATCAGCCAGAAATATTAAAAGACATTTTGGCCTTTTGAGTAACGAATTGCTGTCACATGTAGAAACATACATCATTAACACGTTATGTGATTGTTAATTATTTTCAGTGATTTAATCCGACTTCTATAAACTTAAAACCGTAAAACAGTTGCCGCGTTACAAAATGTAACGCGGTAATCAATGAACATATTAGGAGTTGTAAGCTTATTGGTATTAATTAAAACATTTGTTGTCGCCGACGCGCGACAAGATTTTTCAAACTTTATGATCAATTTTCATAATTTTTTGGAATACTTGATTTTAAAAAATTCTTTGAATATTGCAAAGAACATAAAATAAAATGCGTGGAGTTTCTTATTATTTTCGTTTCATTAATTAAGAATATGTACAAAACAGACATATACTTCTATAAAATATAAAATATATATCTACATAAAAAACAAATGTAAAATTTAAAAAATATATATACCTGCATATACAATTTACAATTAGGTATAAAATATAATAATTATAATATAAATTAAAATATACATTGATTGAGTTTTTTTTCTGCAATTTTTAAATTTATATCAAATTGTATTTCAAATTATATTCAGTAATAACAAAAGAATTATTTTTAATAATAGTTGCAAAAATACATTGCGCTGTAACATTGTTATGACATTATAGCGTAAGCTTGTTAAAGACGGATATTTTTATGATGCTATGACATTGCAATGTTGCAAATACATTGCGCAATCTGTTTGCAATAATACATTGCAATGAGATATCTGCAATTATTTTGCAATCTTTCTGTGCTGTATGGGTATGGACATATTTTATATGTAATTATATATGAAACTCTTTTCCCAAGTGATTATTTGATGTTCCTTTTTTCGAAAAAAAGAAATGTGCAGGACGTGAAAAATCCAGCCGTATTAGAAAAAAATTGAGATTAAAAAAAGATAATCATGCGTGAAATAGAATAGGAACGTATTTTTAAATCTTAAATACTCTGTTTATCCATCATACGTCATCGTCTGCACATGCGCAGTGACACGCGCCTCGCTCGTATCATCTATAGTCCATATTCCATCACTCCATCACTCCATGGTCAATGATGTCGAACGCGATGGTCAAACCGGGTCGAACACGGTCAAACTGAACGAGCGCTATAGATTTGCTCCGTAGTGGTGGTTCATAATTTCGTAAACACGGAACTCATGGAAAATTCCAGAATCATTCCCAGCTAAAATCGTCGCCCGCGTCAACATGTGAAACCGGTGTCTCTTAGATCCCCGTGATCGTCGCAATCCCTCCGTAACGAAAATCTAACCTAACCTAACAGTGATACTTCTGCGACGATCTTATGATCGGCACTGTTGCCACTATCACTGCTGTAGTTATTCTAATTCTTTGTTTAGTACTCGTTTCGCTTCGATAGCAAAAAACGGTATCTTAGCGAAGTCAGATTCGCGATAACCTTGAGTCGCGAAGGCGCAATTGCGTTTGATGACAGGGCATCATAGGAGCGGCTCGTGTCGCGGTGATCTGACAGGAACAGGCTAATCAGGCATGCATCTAATGCATGCGACGCAATTATACGCGGGCGATCATCTTCGGGTGTGTGTACTTTCCTACGTCGTGCTATCATGAGCGAAGAGTCTAGAAAAATAGTAACCAGGTTCCACTCCATCCACGGTGAGAACATTCTCCTGTGCGAGGACAGCACGGTCGCGGTACGGACTACGAGCTTTGCCAATTCGGTGGCCTTCAGCGAGAAACCGTTACAGCCAGGCGAGATCTTTCTCGTAGAGATCGAGAAGACTGAAAGAGGATGGAGCGGACACATGCGACTGGGTCTCACTTTGATCGATCCAGCTTCGGTCAACAACAATCTGCCTCAATATGCAATGCCCAATCTGGTTAGATTAGGCAACACATGGATCCTCGCTATAACTAGGAATCAAACTATCTGGGATAATTTTGATGGTCTATCTTCCACATACACCTCTATCACAGGTTAATATGAAATTACTATGATAATTTTATAAAAATTCTCTTTATCAATATTACAGTTAATTTTAGAAATTAAAGAGGAAGTTTATTAAAAATGATACACTATGTCTGTTTTTTTTAACTAAACTTCTTGCAAGATTTATCTTTTTTTTCATGTTGAAAAGAAAAAGATAAAAAAACTGCAAGAAGTTTAGTTAGAAAGACAGATTTACTATTTATATATATATGTATATACATATATATATATATTACTATTATATATATATTTTAATATTAATATAAAAATTGATATGAGTTTTAAAACATATAATTAGGAAAATATCTAGACAATAAAAGAGCATGAACAATAATATGTATTAGATGAATTAAAAATTTATATATGTTATACACTTGCTGAATGTTACATACTTGTTCATAAAAAGGACTACCACCAGGAATACCAGCCAGAGAGAAGAAATTGGTCACAGATGGAGTCAACGTGCAAACGTCACGCGGTGTTATTCCTTTTAATGCTCTAAAACCAAATATAGACGGTTCTTCTCAATGCATCCTGCCTACAGATGCAGGTAGTCGTATTGGTATCATGTATGTACCGCAGGCCGGTTGTCCTGATAAAGCAGAAATGCATTTTATCATTAACGGTGAGGATCAAGGCGTATGCGGCAAGGATATTCCTTATAAAGCGGGACCTTTGCGTGCAGTTGTGGATGTTTACGGTACCACAAAACAAGTTCGAATAGTTCAACTGTATGGAGGTAAGTATCTATGTCCTAAATCATATCCTGTTTCTTTATTCAGCACAGTTTCTAGATTGTTTCTGTATGTTTCAGCAGTATCAACATTACAGAGTGCATGCCGTGATGCTATATTACAATACACCAAGAGAAACGCAGTCAATCTGCTCCCTTTGCCGAGACTGCTGAAAGATTATCTCTTATATCAATCGCAGTGAGAATCAGCTCATTCCGCATTTGCATATGTTAGGAAACATTACCTGTCAATTTCTATATCTTTTCCCAGTGATATATCTTCAGTGTTTATATATGCGTAACATATATGTTCTATTCATTATTGAAGACTGCCGAATCATGTCGATTCAAAGCGTTGGTACGAATATTCATTTCTATAAACATATCTTTTCGCAATGTATACGATAGAAATGATTGACTATGTTTAATAATGAAGAATTCTTTTTACTTGCGCGTTTTGAAGATTTTTCTGAGGCAGAAACGCTAAATCATAACGTGTATATAGTGTAACGAAATGTTGATCGCTGCAAAATCGAAAAATTCAGCGAGATCATATTGAAAGTTTAAATATACATAACTATTATTTGGAAATGACATATGGGGCATAACAATGCCATATATATATATAAAAGTTAGATATATTTTCAGGTAGTTACTTTTATTTTACTTATATTTCCTGATTTCTCTATTTATGAGATATGTAGATTAAGTTACAATTGGCACTGTTGTTAAACAAATAAAAACGAACAATGTTAGTATAAATGTCCAAAGCAAACTTGTTTTACAAAATAAAGGTATTTATAGAAGAGAACAAGAAGAAAACAAAAATATATCGATATCAGAATCCAGTCTGTCCATATATATTTGTACACACACACACACACACACACACACACACACACATATATATATATATATATATATATATATATATATATATATATATATATATATATATATATATATATATATATAAACTGATATATATTTTTCTAAATTTATATTCCTTGTTGTATAATCATGTCACTTAACAACAAGATACATATCCTTAACATCATTTAAAATAAATTTATTTCGTATATTAAAGAGAGAGTTAATGTTATATGGTATAGTACGTAGGGAAACATGTACTCAACAGTATAATATAAGTGAGAAATACGCTTAGGAATGCTAACCATCCTATGAGCACTATAATATATTTCCATGGTGATCTTTTGCTATTCGATTGCACGAGATCGGTATTATCGTCCATGTCTGCTTCTATTTTGGCTGTCACGGCTGGGTCTAGAATGCTAATTAGAAGAATTTGTCCAACTCGACTGCGCAAAATGGATGTCGTGACGGTTGAGATCCACATGGGTGGCTCGGTAGTCAATTCTTGCAGATGCCGCAAAATACTGGTAACAATGAGAGCGAACGTTGCTATCCCAAGAGAGCTCTCGTAAAAGAAGACTAAAATAAAAAATTTCAGATTGTTTTCCTTCTTTTCTTTTTCTCTCTATTACACGTAATTAAACTGAAAAAAAATTATCTAAAAAGCTAGCGGTCAGATGTTTACGATTTAAATATATAAGTGGGTGAATTAATTTTTCAGAAATTGATATATTAGGTGTAATAAAAAGAAATCCATTATTTTTCCATTCAATTTCATGCAAAAATAATGGATTTCTTTTTACTACACCTAATATTATAATATTAGTTGCGTAAGATATTAAGAATTGTAGATTTAAGATGAATGATATTATAAATAATTTTTTAAACGATTTTTTAAATTATTGTCTTATTAAATATACTTACGTATTTTGGGAATGTTAAAGCCACTTTTTGGTACTTCCCAATGCACGCCTTGTATACACAATAAATGACAAATAAAATTGAGATTAGCAATCACCATTCGCTCGAAAGATTTCGGTTCTAACCACAGTGTCATCAGAGTCATCACCATTAGTACTGTGAACAGGTATAAAATGCATTTAGATATTAAAATTAATAAAAATTAATAAAAAAACAAAAATTAATTTATTTGTTAAAAATTAAATTATTATCTATCAACATGTATACCAAATTTAAATTATCAAAAAATTGTACAAAATTTGACCGCTTTTATATATGCTTTGGATAATAAGAATAGTTTGATAATAAAATAATATTAATTAAAATTAAAGTAAAATACAACGAACCTATAGCAGGTGATAAAAATACAATGCGTATTATGCCCGAATGACTCCTCAGAATAAAGTGAAAAGAAATCATTTTGATGATCGAATCTGAATTGTACTTATATCTATTTTCCCATTTTGTTATATAAATTTTCTCTAAATTCCACTCGGTATGCTTTATTTCTATATTGGACTGTAAAATTTTTCAATAAGTATAAAAGTATTATTTAAAAAATCAATTGTTTTTGTACATATCGTGCAAGGCATACTATCTAGATACAAAAATTAATTTGTTTTCATAGAAAAAGAATAAAATTATACCAAATTCTGGTTGGAAACAAGCTCGATTTCATCACCAGAATGTGACCATGATCCGAATTGTATAGTACAGTTTAAGGTATTGTATGGCCACCACGTATAATCTGTAAAACAACTTGAGGTATATTTTGCTGCCACAAACCATCTAACTGTCCCTTGTCTCGAGACCCAACATTTTGAATGTTCATTATTCAATGAGCTTTCTCCAAATTGTCTAAACATACAAATAACTTTATAAATTCTACTTAAATCTAATATTACATATTCCGTAATTTAAACATTAGAAGTTAGGAAATATCAAGATATTTTTTACAATCTCAGATTTATTTTAACTTTCCGATATAATCTTATTGATGCTTGTTGAAATTGTACGATTTTTCTGCCAGATGTCAATAGAAATCTTTTAACTGGCATAATACATTATTTGCTATAGTATTTTAATACGTGTAGTATTTAAAATGTAAATTATAAGAATAGAATTCTCGGATATTAGAAAATTAATATATTTACATTAAAAAATGGCAGCAGATATTAATATAATTATTGATAAATTTAAATGATAATCAATTACATAAATATAAAAATATCAATAAGAATTCTCATTCTTAAAAACAATAATTAAAACATTAGAACAAGGCTAATGAGAATCTAATGTAAGAGCAAAGAATTAAGAAACGTAGATAATACTTAAGTGTTGGCGGTTGTCTTCATTTATATCGAACGTTTCAAACCATTTGACACGATATTAATCCGAGAAACGATTTGTGTTAATTTATATCTCATGAAAATTGTGAATCGATGTTGAACTTCTTTGTTTTTCCGTTGAACGTATTGATTACTGCATTTCTGCCAATCTGTGAGTGACTTACTTTCAACGAGGTATTATATTCTACTTTTTCGCTGAAGATTACTCCAAAGTGAGCCGCAACGTTCGATATAATAAATGAAGATAACCATCAATACTTGAATATTATCTACATTATCTCCTAACTCTTCGCTCTTACATCAGCGTTAGATTCTTATTAGTGTCTCCTTGTTTTAATGTTCTAATTATTGTTTTTAAATGATAATATTTTTAATTAGTAAAAGAATATATCGCTTACCCGTTATGCATCAAAACGTCGGGAATCCAAATTTGATAGCCTATTACAGGTATCCATTTAATGTTATCGTATTGTGCAGGATCCCATGTCAAATGCGAATCATTCCACATCTGTCCAAACAAAAATATAAATATCAAACTTAAACTTTATGTTTTGTTTAGAAACTTATAAAGTAATTATTAAAAGTGCATTCAAAAATTATTCATCAATTAGACATTTGAATAATCGATAGATATATTACTTTTCTTAAACTCATTTCTTAAATACATTTATACGAATGTACTATCTACGCAATTATGTAGACTTACCATTGACATCCACGTATGCAACACGAACATTTCACTTTCGTGAGTCTAAAAAATAAATAGATGATATTTTTCGCAATAAGAATTTATTATTTACGGATTTTGATTCATTCATCATTATTAAAATCGTTTCGAAGATGCGAATAAGCATCAAAATTTGTTAAATTGCTAGTCAACATGATGTTATTGCGATAATTTAGAGTTATCTTTTTTAGATCGAAAAATCATTTCGGCGCGCGTTTCTGAGACTACATATATAGTAGATTTTCAATTCATGCAAGCATTAAGATTCAGCTAGATCGTTTAAAGCTTTTATTTTTATAGTTTATAAAAAATAAATTACAATTTTAAATTCGATTTTCTGAATCTTGGTTTGTAAATTAAAACTAATTTTTTTGTTTTTAAAATTACAAAAAGATATTAATTCTTCACATTTTTTAATATTGCGCACATTTTGACTGATATTATTATTATTATCACAATTTTATTATTATTATTACTTACATATTCAAAGAATTGTGGCTTCAGATAGAAATTCACACGCGTCATGTTATTGTTATGTTGGACCGGTCTTACATCTGGATCATATTCGCATAGGAGATGTCTTTTTAATTGCACCATGGGCGATATGTTTTCAGAGCTACAACTGTTTTCTGCTATCACATCGGTACATGCAATGAGACTAAATAGGAAGACGGAACAGAAACTGTTTCTACCCATTTTGAATATCTATATGACGAATGGATCTACAATGACTGAATCGCTTAGCAATGGATTATGTGAGAGCAAATGATAATTATACGCCCAGTGAAACGTAAAACTGCAGACTATGAAGACCGCCCCTTTAGGAACAAGCTCTTATCAACAATAGAAATAATTTCATTTTTTTTTAAATAAGAAACGATAAATACATTTTTTGGATGGAATGTATTATCTTAATTGTATTAATTTTTTTATTATTTTACGTTATTTCGTCTATTTTGAACTTGAAACTAGAAGATGCAGCATATATGTATAATATTTGTAATGTTTTTCATAATTATGATAATTTTGATAATTATATACAATTACGATTATTACAATTGCGATAATAATATTTGAATTTATGATAAATAAACAATTTTCGAGCAGATAAGAATAATGAAGATAAAAATCATCTAATTATTCAGAAAATCGAATTAAAAACCAGCTTATTTTTATATTAATAACTTTTTATTGATTATTTCATTGATTCTTTATTATTATAGCATTTTTAGCAAATTTTGTACATATTATTCATTTTAAATAACGTAGGCTCACAAAAAAAATATCCTGTACTGTGACATAAAAATAGAACCATTCAGGGCAAATTTTCAATCTAGAGTGAAAAAATGATTCATTTTTTTTCATTTTTAATCCATTTTTTCACTTTAGATTGAAAATTTGCCGTAGATGATCCTATTTTTATCAGATTCGTATTCAGCTCAAAATACATAAGAATAACTGGATCTCCACCCCAATACAGTAATTTTTCTTTCCTAACTTTTCTTAAACTTTTTTAAATTTATTTATAGTTACAAATGTAATTATTAAATGCTATAAATTATTCGTAAGTTATTTCTATAAAAAATATGATTAACAAGGTTTAACAGAAGGAGAAAAAACAAATAGATAACATTTTAATTAAAAATAACACAAATAATTATTTATTTTAATTATTTACAAAAGAGTAAATAGAACAAATTGTTTAAAAGGATGTTGGATATTATGAAAAATATTTTGACAGTGTTATGAATTAATTCGTAGCTCCTGAAAGTACAAGAGTGATTAAGATGATGACATAGGTGAGGATCACACAGAAGAATGACAACCATTCAATAATAGCGGCAAAATGTCTCCAGGATTCTTTCTTCATTTCAGACTTTGGAGTATCCAAGTTGTCTTCAATCACTATACCTCCATCTGCTATCTTGGATTTCTCATCGTTCAGGACCAGGAATCGACCAGCCTTGTTGCTCAAAATGAATGTCGTCGTAGAAGATATCCAATTTGGCATCTCCATTCTTATGTTTTGCAGTTTACGTAACAATGCTGTCAGAATTAACGCAAAAGTAGCCAACATCAAGGAGTCGCGGTAGAACAGCACTATAGGATATAGGAAATAAAGAAGTATAACTTGTTATTTGTAACTTAAATTATGATTTTAATTATATGATTCTAATTACATAATTCTAATCTATATATTTTTCGTATTTTAATTTATATATCTACTTTTTCTTCTTTTTTTTTATGTATCTATTTTATTTCTATCACATTAAATAATATTTATACACACAACATTTAATTGTATATATTTTATATATTATTAAAAAAATTGCTGGTATGAGTAGATTTTATCATAAATGATACGAAATTTTAAATATCTCTCTCAAGTTTAAGATATTTTTTTATCTATAATTACTCTTTGTGGTTTTGATACTCACTTATATGAGGAGAATTAACGCCATTGAATGGCACCATCCAGTACAAATCGAATATGCAGAGTAGGTGACAAATAAAATTTATACTCGCCATCGCTACTCGTTCAACCGATCTTGAATCCAACCAGAGCACCGTTAAGGTGAGGAATATCAAAGCTAGAAAAGGCATTCATAATCTAGATTTGTTAACTATGCATTTGCTTTTGCAAGCAATTGCTTACCGATAGCTGGCGCAATATAAGCTCTATAATGTATGCTATAGTGCCGAGTCAGTAAAAATGTGTAATCAATTCTAGGAAAAGTATCGTTTGGACAACATTTATACTTCTTAACAATTTTTTCTGCGTTTAGAAGTTTCATGTCCCACTGTGTATTATTTTCGTAACCGTTCATGTCAACCTGTGAAATAAATGTAGTGAGTTATTTTTATTTTTGTAATATAATGAAATATTATAATTTTTGTAATATAATGAAATAATAAGATAATTATATTTACTTTTAGTTAAAATAAAAAATAAATAAATAAACAGAATAAATAGAGAATAAAAGCGAAAATTGCGCAAACTTTCAAAATTAAATTAAAATGTAAAAAGATAAATAATTTAATAATTTTGAATCAGAATTTTTATTTAGCAATTTTACAATATTGCATTAATATAAAGCGTCATTAAATTAATAATTTTACAATACACAATTTTTCATCAAAAATAAGATTTGGAGAAAAGTATATAAAGAAAAGATTGATCATTGCAAGTTTATAATAAGTCGAACAATTTACGTACTCCGGTACCGTCTAGATGGACATCCATTTCCTCTCCTATATGTGACCATGAACCGAGTGTGATAAGACATGTGTGCTGATCATAAGGCCAATAAGTGTAATCGGGATCACATTTTGACACAATTTTTATAGGTGGCACGCAAATGACAGAACCATTATTAAAGACTAAACATTCCGTGTTGAAAATTGTCTCGTAATCGTTACTCGTCATATCGCCACTAAAAATACACGAAAAATAACCGAAATATTTATAGTCGGATTTATATCACATAACTGAATACTAATATAAAATTAATACATAAAAAAATAATACATAACTAATATAAAACTGAGAATTAAAACGTTTATCTTAAAGTTAACAATTTATAAAAAATAGAAAAATGATAATAAAAATTTTAGATATGAATTTCTCTAATTTAAAAGAGATATATAAATTAGATTATTTTTCCATTGTATTATTTCCTTATATTTGATCAGATCTCTTTTGCAATCGTATTCTTCATTCATCCTTCATTCAAAAATATTTTACATTTTGCTTCAATTTTTAATATTAACAATGAGTAATATTATTTATATATTTTTAATTAAAATTTTTAATATTAATATTAACAATGAGTAATAATTATACGAAGCTATTTACGAATTGTAGACATAAATATCAGGCATCCAAAGATAGAAAGGTTGCACGTGAATATAAGTAAGTCCATTATAATTACTCGGTGTCCAAATTAGAAATGCGTCCGTCCAAAACTATTAATTAAATAACTTATTAAAATAGAAATATAATATAATAAAGAAAATATTCTAGACTTACAAATGACATCCAGCTGTGAAGTGTTAGTACACCGTCCTCAGTCTACAAATGAAATTGATTAATTTTTCTTACGTATAGTTATATATTGTTTAATAATTGTCTAATAAAAATAAAAAATTACTAACAATAATTTCGATATAAAACATGTTTTATATCAAAAAATAAAAACTGTACGATAAGATTGCTAAAATATGATAATTTAAATAATAAAATAAATAATAAAAAAATTTACAATTACTAAATATATAAATATATAATACATTATGCTATCTCGAAATATTATATTTAAAATATGATGCAAGCTTAGCACATTATAGCACTATTTATTTACAATTAAATACTATAATCAATAACGATGCACTTACGAATTCCATCATTTTCGGCATCAGTCTGAGAGTTATATTGGTAACTACTTTATGATGATTTGGACGAACAGTGCTATCATAATCGCAAAAGAGATACTTTTTAAGACGCAATAGAGGGGTTGTATTTTCCAATTTTTTGCACCCTCCTGTTATAATATCTTCTGTTTCCTTCATCCTAAAACCTAAAAATAATATAGAAATTTATATTAAAATTCAATTAATATCAAATTTAACATAAATTAAAATATTTTAATTTATATATTTTTAAATATATTTTAATATATTTTACTTAATATATTTTTTAATATATATATTTTTTGCGATTTTGAAATGCTTTTATAATAATATAAAGATTATTTTTAAATGATAGATAATATAGAATTAACTATCTACCATACAGCAGTCAGCATAGAATTTGCAACAAAATCTCTGCAATATTACAGCAACTTTTGTACTTTGTGCTGTAGGGATGCTACATTACTGAATGTAGAAAAATATATGTAATAATAATAGTTGCTTTAATAAAGATTATTTAACGTACCAAATTGACCATGCCAAAGGATTACGAAAAATCCAAATACTTGTAGTATTCTCATCCTGATCGAAACGAGCCAACGGCTCTGATATAACTAATTCTCTTCGTTGTAGTAACGTAATAATTAGACGCCTCATGAAATTCAAAACTACTGATATATTGGACGCCCCCAGAGGTATAATCAACACTGTTAGAAATACTTTCTTTACATGTAAATGAAGTTTATGGTTATGAACGAAATTAAAAATAATGAATGATTTAAAATTGATGACTGAAAATTAAGTTATAGTAGTTACTTAAATGTAATGAACATGTACATTAAATTTCATAAAATTTTGTGAAAAGTACATTAAATTTCATGTACATGTATACACATATATTTTTCAGTTACAAATATATTAAGTTTAATGTAATGTCATGAAATTAAATTCAAATTGTGTAACTTAAAAATAGGAAAAAGGAGATAAGATGATGAATAATTAAAGTTTGTCGATTTTTTCTAATTTTTGTGAAGAGATAAAGAAACTGATTTATTTTTTTTTAAGTTCACTAGTCTTAGTTATCATTTGTAAAAATTATAAAATTATTAAATAAATTACAATTCTTTAAAATTTAATTTTTTTAAGGACATATCAATTTCATCATCTTACTCCCATATGTGGGTAAAGATGACTTTTAGTAGTGAATAAGATGACGAAAAGTGACAATTTAAGTTAAAAATATACTTTTTATGAATAAAAAAAAATTTATTATGATAATGTTTATATTGTTTTAATTTATTATAAGAAATTTTAGAGCAAAATATAAAACTTTTAATTTATGAAAATATAATTGTTGAAATGTTAACATTAACATAATTATATTAACATAATTATATTTTTGTATTATGTGTATTGTATGTAATAATTACATAATGAACTTATTAGTAAAATATATCTACTTACTACTGTGTAATAAAAATAAAATAAGATTTTAAAAAATTATTAAAAGACATTAGAACTAAATTTGTATATCACAATTATATCACATGAAATCTAATATCTTAATATCACACAGAAAAATGTTTATAATTAGTCTTATTTTTAAACAAGTAGATATTTTATATGACATAAACATGAAAGTTATATTATTAATAAAATATAAATATTTTTGATTGTGATATTATGAAGCCCAGCAAACGAAAATGAATTAAAATGAATTAAACTTTTTTTAATGCGAACTTTAAATCCATGAAAATAGATTGAATGGATTGAAATGGATTGAATACGAACTGACACTAGTTTAATATTCGAAAAAAAAAATATTCATATTTAAGTCAAATTTTATTCTTAAGATTTATAATAATTATACCTAAAATTAACTATTTAAAATTGGTATTAAAAAACGCACCTTAGTGGGATTCGAACCTGGGACTCGAACTCTGGATTTTGAATCTTCTACGTTATCCGCTATCACTTCAATTGGTAAATGTGTTTATTCAATTACAGCTAGTAACGAAATTATATAGATATAATAAAAATATCATCATTTAATAGATATAATAAAGTATAAACAATTTACATCACCATGAGACAGCATTGAGTGTCGAATAATCTAATCTCGCTTGACCGATGTCCCGTGATTAGCCTAATATTCGGGCTGTGTTCGACTTGGTTTGTGAGTGTTCACATTGATCATTCATTTTACTTCTAATCAAAGAGAAACAAAAGAATCTTGCTCAATTATTTTTACGTTAATTTTTTTAACTTACAATTAGTTGAATTAAAAATGACAAAAAATTTTCTTTATAATTTTAAATTTAAGTAGCATTTATGGTCTATTTAAAAAAATTTTTTTTATTCAATTAGATTGCTGCATTTCATTTTCATTTTTAGAATATTGAATTGAGCAGTATTCACATCGCACAGAAATTGCTGATATTATTTTTTAATTTAACTAAATTAAAAAAACTGTACTTCCTATTCACAATTCTGAATTCAGTAGTATTCACGATATACAGAAAATGCTAATATTAGATTGAAAGGCATAGAGATATGCTCTATATAATTTTTATAAATGAATAAAAATGCATTCAGGATTAAAAAAGATTCATTTTAACATTCGTAAATCCGTATTTCTGAAAATCTGAATCCATTTCAATCTAATCATCAATTTCAATCATTTCAATCTGAATCATTTCGTTTGTTTGGAGATATTATAAAAAACTATGTAACATACAGGAAAACAATATGTACATATTATATAATTCTTCTTTTCTTCATAGAAAGTCTATATTAGTCATATTGATTGTATTGTGGGAAGAAAGATTTGAATCATGAGATAATTTGAATCATCAAATTATTTATTATTTGAGTTGCGAAATTATTTATTATTTGAGTTACGTGTGAGTACATAATCTATAATCTGCCTCCATGACAGCGTCATCTTTCCCATACACGACATTGGTTATCTTTTACTCACAGTTACCTTATATTTTTATTTGATTAATAAAATCATTGTAATGTGAAAAATAAAAAAATATTAATATGTTATTGTACTTTACGTACTTGAAGTACATGCGATACTAGCAAGCGTCAGTCGCTATTGTAATAAATATAACTAAATCAAACAATAGAAATTGCCGCTAGCAAGCCAACATGCGACAATTGGCCGAGCTATATACCTGCGGAATTCCATAATGCGCACATGAACACATAGAAGCTACAACGTTCTAGTGCAGCACGAACGAATCCAATCGTGTATGTATAAAGAGAGAAAACGCGAAAACTGTCGCTATTGTGATATTGTTCGGCATTAACAATTTTTGAACAATTCTGAGTTTTTTCGTGAAAATAATGTCACTTGACCGAATATTCTAGAACAGTGCTCGTTACTATAAATTATAGTACATGTAGTGACACCCCTTTACCGCAAGACGTTACCTCTTTTTTTTCTTCTGCTTCTCAGTTTTTCGCAATCCATTCCTGGGCCACAGGCCTCTTCCATTTCGCTCCATGTCTCCCTTTCCCGTGCAACCCGCATCCAATTTGACCCGCGTGCCTTCTAATGTCGTCGTGCCAGCGCGATTGCGGCCGGCTCAGCTCCTCATCGACGCCCTGGGTCTCACAACACAATAGACGTTTATTCCACCTCTCATCCTTACATCTGACCACATGGCTTGTCCATCTCCACTTCAGCGTCGCCACTTGTCCGACAACGTCGGAGACACCTGTCTTCGATCTTATGATATCTTTTCTCATTTTGTCTCTAAGATTGATCCCCAGCATTGATCTTTCCATTGTTCTTTGATATATCTTCAGCGAATTTGCCTTGCGCTGGATCAGCATTATAGTTTCAAGACGGTATGTTGTCTATGGCAATATACATCTCATACACTTTTCGCTTAAGATTTTTGGGGATTTTGGGATCTCTGATGATATATCTCAGATTGCCCAACTCAAACCGACTCGTCTCGCAATCTCCGTTGTCTGGTTTTACTTTCTTAGTTTAATAGTGGCCCAAGTACATATCCTTCTACGTTTTGAATGGTTACTTTATCAATAGTTAATTTTATATTATTTATGGACATGATCTTGGTTTTTTGTAGATTCATACTTAGGCCCACCTGTCTGGATGCACAATTTAGCTCTTGTAACATCTCTTCTAGCTCTGCAGCTACTAAAGACTATAATGTCGTTTGCGCAGCTGACTCAGATATGTTCCGCAACTTTTTTCTCTCCTAAGGAAGCCCTTTGAAAATGTATTTCAATACCAGAGTGAACAATTTTAGGGAAACCTTATCTAATTCCTCTTTTCACCTGAATTTTTTCGATATACATGTCATCGTTGATTCGAGAGTGGCTTGTCTATAGATGTATTTTATAAAGTTCAAATACCTTGAGTCAATTCTCACCAGATCCATTGCCTCCAGAATCAAGTCTCCATTGAGTCGAATTCTTTCTGGTAGTCCACGAATGCCATATTAAGAGAGATATTATATTCCGTGCATTTCTCCACCAGCGTGCGTATAACTTAGAGATGATCGATGGTACTATTAACCCTTCCTAAATCCAGTCTATTCAATTGGTTGAAAGAAGTTTGTTGGTGAGATGGTTTGTAACTATTTTTATCTTTATAAAGGATGTAAAGTAAACTGATGATTAAGTAAACTGATTGGCCTGTAATTTGCAATGTTAGCTGGGTCTCCCTTCTTAAGTAAAAGAATGACCTCGGCGTTTTGTCAAGCCTCTGGGATTTTTTCTTCCTCCAAGGATTTTTTCTTCCTCCATTTATTGAACAGTGCACACAGTGCGACTTCTAGTCCAGTTCCTCCTGCTTTCAGCATTTCTCCTATTATTTGGTTCGGACCCAGGCTTTTACAGCTTTTTAATTCCTTCAGCGTTGCTCTGAACTCAGCTCTCGATATTTCCCGAATCTCCTCCAAACTCACATTTCTGATTTAGTGTTTCTTGTTAAGGTGTAACAATTTAGGAATTGTACAATTCTTTGTACAATTTTTTGTAGAAAGTCTTGTGACGGACAATGGTCATCACATCGTTTCTCTCATGCACAATCTCACCATTGATGTTTTTCATGCAGTTGATTCTCGCTCTTCCCCTGGAAGCTAATTTTGATCTGAGGGATTTATATTGTCCTAGATTATTCGCTCTATTTTCCTCGTTTATTTGTTTTTATGTCCTTTCGGATTGTCTTTCTTATTTCTATGTTGAGCTGCATATATCTTATAGTCTCTATTGATGTTCCTTCTTTTTTCAATGAGTCTCTCTGTAGCCGGTGTGATCTTAAAGGTCTTTATTTTTGAGTGCGCATGTTTGTTTTTTTTTACTGCAGATTTAATGCGGTTGGATTTTTAAGTTTAGTGCATTTAGTTCCAAACGGCCGAGTTCGCTGGGCCCAATTTCTCCTCCAGATGGCTCTGGTATTTCCGCTCTTCGGTTTTCAAACTCTCTCTGCATGGTTATAGATATCAACATCAATTTTTTTCTTTCGAGTCTTGTATCAATCCGAAAACACGCTCTTACCAGCCGGTGATCACTACCAGTGTCAAAGCGATATAAGACGGAGATGTCGGTACATATATGTTTGTTTGAACTAAGGATGTAACTTATTTCATTTTTTATTGTGACATCTAGGTTTATCCAGGTCCATTTTTTCTG
>Ga0157363_1001728_pt1 | contig 18591 bp, 6 predicted proteins | sample AttsexASBM1_FD_111477 | JGI IMG/M metagenome (GOLD analysis project Ga0157363, IMG submission 111477) | Fungus gardens microbial communities from leaf cutter ant in Ribeirão Preto, State of São Paulo, Brazil - Atta sexdens ASBM1 | ecosystem: Host-associated > Fungi > Mycelium > Unclassified ... | reverse complement strand
TATATTTTTAAATTATATATATATTTAAATATATATATATATATATATATATATATATATATATATAATTATATATATATATTCTCTTATATTCTTTTATAAATCTTGTATAATTCTTTTATAATTAATTTTTCTTTTCAAAAAATATTATATAATAACATTTGTAATAATATCTTTGTAAAACCAATGTCGATCTTTCTCAAATCTTTTAAACAGATTTTTTAAAAATAATTTTATAAAAGTACAGTCGAAGAATTTAAAAACTTATACAACACGAAGTTTTATCGACGAAGAATTATTCACAGCTCATATGTTTCATTCGAACAGTTTCAGATATTTTTTTCAAAGTACGTGGGCGTCTACTGATTACGAATACATAACCAGGTTGTTGAATTTCAAATTATCACTTGTCATCCAGACAGTGACGGCATTCAGTCGTGGGACGTACGATTAGGAAAACAATATCGCGCGGTTGCTGCTAGAGAGAAACCGACCTTTATTGTTCCAGCTAGCTTGATCAGAATTTCTCAGTGGCGATTAGCATTAAACGTTCGCAGAAAAGTGTCTTTGTGGCGAAACTTCGTTTAACCATGTCACGAACGAGTAACCTGGCAGAAGTCCTAGACAGGAAACAGTCAAGCAGCAACTATCACTGGCATGACAAGATTCCGGCGTCTGTCTCTGATATGCACAACTTGTTAAACAGGAGAATGTTCAAAGTCTGCTTTTGGGACGAGCACAAAACGACCAAGTGACACGCTATTTTCAGAGATGTGCCGTGTGACCAAAAATAATGAAATTCTACATTATTTGAAATTGCTAATAGTTGTACACATTTAATTACAGTTAACTGTTAAAATATGTCAAGCTGTGTATGCAGTTACATATATATATATATATATATTACTATGATATGAGCTTTGAAATGCTTAATTAATTCATTTTCATATTTAAACATTTACTTCTAGTAATGTCTATACATATAGTCAAAAGTAAATATTAGTTTATTAACAACAAGCATTCATATGATGCGATGAATAAGTTGCAGCATGAAGAAACAAATTTCGCTTGACTGCACTCTTATGAAAATTGACTGAGCGATTTATGACGCGCGAGAGGACACGCGATAATCGAAAAGTTCACTCAATCGCAACACTCTGCACTCTAATGAAATTCACGGATGCATTAGGAGCATTTAGAACCTGGAAAAGGGAATGACTTTTCCCAGAAGCTCTCTAGTAATACTGTACGTTCCTAAACCACACACATATATGCGCTAAACCAGTGCATCTTTCGACGTAGGTGTATGCGGCCCACATAATTCCTAAGCATACCTGAATTCACGCGCGTGTATGTGTGCACCGAGTGTTTATAGATACGTGCACACAGAGCGAGTATATATGGGGTAGAAAGCTGGGGCACGGTGGTAACGTCCCGGAAGCCAGGATCGATATCCAGACACGCCATCACCACCCTCGATTCTCCCTCTTCTCTTGTCTCCTTCTCCTTCTCGCTCTTCTACCCTTCATTCTCCATCCTAGAAATTCTCGTCTGTTTATTTTTCCTTTCTGCCGTTTACCCCACCGTCAGAAGGGTTAATGGACCCACTGGGATGTCTTCGACGATGCGAACGGACTCGCCGCTCGTGAGAATCAGATTTTTCCTTCCGCTGCATGTAACGGAAGAGTCCTTTTACTTCCGCGACCACGCCAAGAAAACATAATGAACCCGTATTCGGTGGAACAATACGTAAGAATTTGAGCTTTCGACAAAGTGACGATCAATTCCTAATGCAACCTAAAATGGGATTCATAAGAAATATATTGAGGAAAATAGATACAAAATAGATACAAAATTAATTACATAATTAAAGAATAAGTGATATTATCTATATACTATTATAATAAAATTACATTTATTATAGTGAGAAATTACATTTAGTAGTGAAATAAGATTGCAATAGCGATATGCTGTTTCATATTTAAAATAATTCGCTGGCTTCCATTTTAATTACTGCAAAATTTGCTCAACTCTTTTATTTATTTATAAATTCTTCTTGCAAAATAAACAAAAAATTATTTATGAATAAATATGAACAAATCGTGGATAATTAAATGCTATATCACTTTTGTAAAAATTAATATTTAGAGACTAACTTTATAAACTCTTGTAAAATTATTATTTATTATTGATTAACTTTTTCACAGTATCAATTTTTCTTTATTTCTGCATATGTATATTATCTATATTAATATAATTAAATTCAATTTTTTCCAAATATATTTTACATATATTTTTTAGCTTATATTAAAACTAATGTATATTTGTGTTGATAAAAAATCATTGCAAAAATATAAAATCTAAAATATTATATTTCAAAACTAGTACGAACAATCGCATTTTCGATCAGTTAAAGTACCCACTCTGGATTTTTATAACGTCATAAACTATCCTGTATAACACAAGGTACGGCTGGAAGGAAACAAAGGAAGTCAAGGGTGAAGCAGATAATAGCGCCTGCCTCTTTTTCAAACGAACTCGAAGTACTCCGTAAATTGGATTTAACCAACTGCATTGTGAATTGCCTTGCAATCGATTTTGGGTCCGAACAACGGCAAATGCACTATTTTCTCTACGTTCTATTCAGGCTAAGAAATCACCACGTAAAAACTGATATTGGTATTTTTAATAATGGCTCTTTTTTCACTCTCTATTTTAATCAGAGTAAAATTGCAGTATATTTAATTTAAAATAAATCTACGCAGACTAATATTAAAATAGTAGTAATATTATTATAGCGCTGCACTTTCAATTATAATTATATTTAAAATTTTACGCGTGGATATATTTTTATGCATTCTATTATATTAACGATATTTTGGAAAACTCAAGAAAATTCTTTTATATCCATTCATTTGTTTTAGACTGAATTAATTAAAATTCGTTTCACAATTAATTTCCGTGTATAAAAGATACAATATATTATAAATTCTTTCTGCATCACAAAAATCCTTCTGCATTCTTCTGCATTGACTATAACATTGACTATAACGTTGTATAGCAATTTCCGGAGAAATGAAACACGGCATATAATGGATCTGATAATAAAAATAACGTAAGATTAACGTGAAGCGTTAAAAGATGATCACGTCAGATAACGTCGACGAAAGTAATCACCATACAATAATTCATAATGCCATTATGGAGGAGGAATGTTGAGAGAAGTAGTTAATAGTTCAGAGATAATCATTATTCAGGTATATAATGCAATGAAAATTTTTGTTTATAACAAAAAACTACTAAAGTGTATAAAACGCAAGTTGTATATTTTTGAGAATCATGCTAAAAAATGGCTATAACTTTACAACCTTAACTCGTAAGCGTGAAAGATCGTTCCTCAGGGGAAGCGCTAAGTTTGGCGGAAATTCAATCTTCTCGTCGAAACGCGAAGCGATACCAGTTCCGCGTACCAGACTTCGCGATCTAAACGATCAAGTATTCATTTCCAATTACGTTCTCGAAACAAGATGTTACAGGCGTATAGTGGATCATAAAGTATAGTCTACATATGCGTAAACATACTCCATACAATGAATGTGCAATCCGCTCGGCAAATTAAATTACAATCTGAGGTACATACAACTGATGATTCTTATCACTTATAGTCGGAGAAATACGGAATTCATTATTGCCATTATATCATTATTATGTTCAATTAAAATATAAAATTATTATTAAAACAAATTTACATTATGTTTCATACAAAACGAATTTTATTTAAATACATTAATTCAAATTTAATTCAATATTTATTATTATTTTTAAATAATTATTAATAAATCTAAATCGTTCTCATTAAATTTGCTTGATAAAATATATTCTTCAGTTGACTATATGTTCATCATCAAAAGGATTGATTATCTTTTTCATGTTTGATATTCGATATATTTATATCAAATATGATGAAACATAAATACATTTTTAATATTTTCTCTTTAAAAAAATAATTTTGATATTAAATTCTAATCGATTAAAAACGTAAATTGACAGCCTACAAATGTTAATAGAAATCATGACAAAATGCTTCAGTTAATTAGAATCTCAAGAGATATGACAAAGATCCATTTGAGTGAATTTTAAATTAGCATAGATATTTGTCTAACTCGATATTGACACAAATAATGGATTTGTATGATATTGTAAATCGAAATGATTCTCAATTTGATATGGAATATTTTGGAATCGTTTATCACAAAATTCGGAAGAAATAATCGCGTTTTCCACTTATAAAAATATTTCTACACGTACCACACGTACACTCAGACAGATCGACGGTAATTTGAAAGCGAGCAAAAATAATTACGTCGCTGCAAAATTCATGCGCTGGCGTTATGCGGGTGGATAAAACAACTCTCGGAAACGTCCGCCGCGCACGCACCCTTGCATATTAAATTTCTCTCTGCAAAACCCGCGTATCGTTAACAACGCTGATTCTTTGTCCAAATTAACGAACGCTTATCTGCATTGCGCTCAAAAAAGTACCTCCGTCTGCGCGAGCAGTTCTTTCATTTAAATAAGCAAATAAGCTTACTATTTAATTTTGAATACGTATCAAAAAATAAATTATAATAAAAACAAGTCTAAATTAGATTTAACACAAGTCAAAATAAATGCTGTTTGTTAGCGATTTTAACAAAAAATATACAGAGAAAATCAATAAAATCAATAAAATTTATTATGATGTTTATTAAAAACAAATATCAATGCATTAAGAATATATTCGATCGAATGTAGTTCAAGTCGAATCTCTGCTATTATAAAAAATGCACGTTGTAAAAAATATATATGCAGATCCAGAAAAATAGAAGATTATTCGAAATTCGAAAAAAATAATTTATTAAAGTATAGAAGTAAAATCAGAAAAAGAACTATAAAAGGACAAAATATCAATTTAATTCCTGTCGCTTAGTATTTAAATTCTTATATTGAAATTCTTATATTTCTATAAATTTCACGAGGATAAAAGAAAGGCAGAATTACGGATTAACGGAATGCGACGGATAAATCACTAAGTGATCTTCTTGACTGCGATAACGTCAAGTTTTTATCGGGTCAGCTACTCACGCGGTTTATGCGAAGCACGAGCCGCGATACGTTCGTACAGTATACAGTAGCGAGAACCCGACGTCGGAGAAACACAGTGCGGGGGTGAGTTAAGGGAATGCACAAAGCCGCTTCTGTCGAGAGGGAATAGAGGCATTCTCTGTGCTTTCAGACATCGCAGCATTATGCATCGCGTGCACACGACAGACCGACAGACCGTCTACTACTAGCAGGACCGTGTGGATCCGGACCCCGAGACGATTCCCTTCCTCGAACATTCGCCGACTCTTTCGTGGTGTGTACATGGATCCGAACAATATCTCAGAGAGAAGGATTTACGAGTAGCTCTCTTCGCGTTACGATGAAAACACTGCGTGCAATCGCCTTATCCAGAAAAATAGATCTTTCGGCAGGATTTACAAGGATCATTCACGAGGAAAAGCGAGGCTTTTCTCGTATTGAAGATGGTACGCATAAGCACCGTTACGTTTACATTGAACACCATACAACACACGTGAATACTAAATTCGGGATAAACTCGACACACCTCGTTGGCCTCAGCTTCGTGACGCTTGCTTGCGGTGATTCGTGTTGATCTTATCTGTCACTTCTCATTTGCAACAATTGCTTAGTATACCCAATGTATTACGTGAAGATTTTCGGAGTCAGATATATTTATCTCGAAAGTAATGCTCTGCAGTTTATTGAACAATTATTTTTGATATTTAGTAATAATGATCTAAAAGATTAACTTAGAATGATCGTAAAAAATGTGTCTTCATATTAAAAAATATGCCATCTTATGCAAAACCTGCGTGTTGCAAAAAATATACGTTCATTATTTTAATCCTTAAGCGCGTTTAATTCACATAATTATTTACGTAACACTTTTTATCGCCCCATTATTTATTATTACGTTTACTAACACAGGAACTAAATTAAAAGCTGATAATCTTATATGAGCTCTAACTTAATATGACATAATAAAAAAGCAATTATAAAGCATTTATGACTTCGTGTTACTCGCATGTATCATTCAGAACAAACAGAGTTTATTATAATCATGTATGCGGTTATTTAGTTATTTTGCTAATACAAAGCAAAAATGATTATAAAAATCAACGAGGTGCACGATGAAAGGTCCCCTTTCGCACTCATATCTCGTCAAGGTTATAAATAATATATAGTTTCAACAAATATTTGGCATAAATATTTTTGCTGGGCGATGTGAACTTTCAGAAATTGTCAACAGCGTCACGAAGCGAAGAAATAAGCGACGTGCGCAATATAGCTGAAAACTCACCGATTTTATCGATATGCTCCGAGCAGGAAATTGAACCAATTCATGTGAGTTCAACTAATCTCGCCTACGAGAGCTTTGTGAGGAAGAATCCGAAGCGTCTATTTTCTCTTATAAGCGTACATGCGCAAACCAGTTAACACGGGTAGGAAAGAAGGTACTTTGTTTTAAGGATCTATTACACGGTCTAGCTTACACGCCATTACACGCTATGTTTTACATGGCCATCCTGCGAAGTAGACGATACTTACTCACGGTTGCCTCGAATAACAGCTTTAAAAGAAAAGCAAAACGTGGCCGAAACAGAAGCACACACGTAAAAATTCAATTTATTTTTCATAGCTCGTAAGTAAGTTCCGAACAGAAAAGAATAGCGAGTTTCTTAAAGGAAGAATAATAAATTGCTATTCTCTATTTAAACATTTCCATAAAGTTGCAGCACATTCGAGCTCTAAATTACGATAATTTCATTATACATCGCGTTCGTTTTGAATGAGAAGAAGATATCTTATAATTTATGATCGACGCGTGAAAAAAGAAGTCAGATCCATCGTAAGGCAAATGCGTTATTACATTATGTAACGTCGCAATCAAAATTTTATGATAGCAATGAAACAATCTTCTCTCCTCTCGTTTCTTGAAAAGAGATTACTGACGTTTTTATTATTTTCTATACTTCATCAAGCAAATATAACTACAGTATATTACATCAATTCAATATCAAGAGAATCTCATTAACTCACTGAGTTTACGTTTTGACAGCTAATTACTATCAGTGTAATGCAGCTGCAGTTCGATTATCACCACCGTTGGAGAAACGGTTTCGGTTTATCGAAACTCAAAGAGAACTCCTCTCACAACTCGGTGAGTATCGGTCGTATATGCAAGCAATAAATTCCCGAGCAAAAGGAATCTTTTGTTCGCTTCCCGCCGCGATGCCGAGCCGGAAGACGCAAATTTTTCTGCTGCGTCTGGCAGTTCCTCTTTCTCTCTCTCTCTCTCTCTCTCTCTCTCTCCTCCCCCTTCTCTCTTTTATTCTCTATTTTACTCTTTACTAAGTGGAGACATAATCATTAAATTGCATTTTCATTGGTTGGTGGCGACAGCCAAGGAAATGTCAATGATATAAAACCGAACTGTATAGCAGCGGACAATAAAAGCTCATAATCTGCGAAAAGCTCGTTGAAATGTCTAACGATATGTCTATGGGTAATTCAATTCGTAAAACATCGGCAGAGATTTACATCATTCGGCACGAAGTAACGACAAATAAATGTAAAAATCTCGTAAAGCTCCTTGCACTCGCATATCTAGAGTCTCAATCATACATAAAAGACAGATACTACAATATATTCGCATTAAAAAGTATATACTTACATGGTATTAAATAACATCATGATATCTTCTTTTTTTTAACAAGAACATAGAAAACATAACGATACTCAATTATAAAAATTGCGTTCAAAATTGTCAATTTTTATTAATAAAAATAATGTAGAAAATATTGCAATCTAATTAACTAAACTATAAACATATCAACAAACTGTATGTACGGCATATATGTACAAATATATATGGATATAGAACAAAATTAAAATTTTTTTATATATGTTTTAAAAATATTTTGTATATGACAGTAAATATGGTTGAACTTTATGTATTTCTTTTATTAACGTGTTATATACATATATATATATATATATATATATACACACCCAGTTTTATATAGATATATCATGTACAAAATGTAGACATAAGATGTTTGAAGATTGCTTTAAGACATCTTATGATATGATGTCTTAAAATAATTTTTAAGATGTTTTTAAGACATATTATAATGCATATTTATACAGCATATTTATATCTCTTTTATTTATCGTTAGTGCTATATGAACTTTTCAACCAGCGGAAAATTAAGAAAAACACTAAGTCGATTACGTTAAAACTGCTAAAACCAATTTCATCGTAATAACGTAAGTGCTGCAAGGCATGAAGTCGCTTGCCCTTATCACTCATATCGGCGGTGCTCGATTGCGGCGATCTTTTCCAGATCGTCGGAGAAATTTAATTTTCAAGTTTGTCGGCCCTTCTCACGCGCGTGTCAGTTATTGCGACGAAAATCTCATTATCTTGCACCATTAATATCTACGATAGCAAGAGACAGTATGATTGTTCCCCTTTTAGAAATGAATCTCGCTCGAGGGATAAGCACAAGAATCGTCGGTTGGATAAACGATACCCGCGCGTGAACTATAATGCATCTATGTTGTAGCTCAAATATCTGTGAAAACTATAGATGTATGTGAAGATCGATCGAAATGTTAATACATGTATCTAAATGATCGATCTTTCAACTAAGTGCTATCTCGATGGTTTACGATTTGTATCGAGTATGTTTACATAAAACGTGATAATACAGGAAAGTTTTCCAACAACCACGGACAATATTGATTTTTCGACATAGTCAAAACACGCAGCCATTTCGACGAAGTGCACTCAAATATATAGATTCATCTATCGTAAATTCTGATACAGCGTCCAAGAATTGCGAATCACGAACTATCGACAAGAAGAGCCAATCGAATTCTATCCTAACTGCTTTCAAAAGGATCTCTTTTCAGAATGAAAAAGTTGCGCGTCAAGGGGAGCTCGTTCCATCTTCACTCGCAAGGTTCATCCTTCCCATTCTTCAGACTTTTGTCGAGTGATTGTATTGACTCGCCTACTAAGGAAAAATAAAACTTCATAGCAGCTTCGTAACAAACAAGAGCTGTTAAATCGAAAAGATGCCAATTCGAAAAAGTTCTGCAAACGTTATCTTCAATTGAAAAACTTGTAAGAGTGCTTTGAGCGAATAGCTTATTGATTATTATTAATATTATTTGATCGAGCGTTTTCTCACTTGGTTATTAATTTTTCACTATTAATTTCTTACCGAAGCATGTGTTATCAGATAAAGAAATCAAAAGAAATTAAATAATTTAAGTAAAATATTAATATATTTTGCGTCCAACAATTTAAATTTTTTAAATGTCTACTTTCAGAAATTATTAGATAATCACATAATGCTAAAAGTTGTTTGGGATTCTTGTCTAAAATATAACACAAGATCATTAAAATTTTCATATATAGTATATTAATAAATATCGAAATCAATGTATAAGTTTAACTTCGATTTTGTGGACCTGTATATTAATAATGATTTAACAAATTTTAATTCTATATTTTCTTATTGTAAAATACTGTTATAATGGAATTAATGACAATCGTTTAAATTTAAACATACGATGAACTAGATATCATAAACAACAATAAGATGTAGGTATCGGAAGCTAAACTCGCGAGAAGAAAGCAAACAAATCAAAGGGATCTTGAATGGTTGCTCTGCGAGACAGAAAACTTTCGAGGTTCGTTGGTAAAGTCTGTTCAATCTGCACTTATTACGGAAGCCTCTTCTCTCTCATGGAACAGCCGAGCAAAGTGCTTGTAGGTCGCTGACAGCAAGGTGGAACCAGAGTTTGTAATCACGAGACAACAAAAAGGAAAGCCAAGATGGTACACAATTATAGAGAAGAAAAAAAGAAGCTAAGAAGGATGATACGAGAAAAAATATAACGTGATACTTGATTTTATCTGACTATCTTTCGTCAGTTATTACTGATGGCTGATGAATAATCAATTGAAAATCCGTTTGAGTTTAACACGGAATCCAAGAATATATACGTTATTTTTACATAATCTTTTAAAAGAGATATTCTTAGTTTAAGATTACTAACACATTCGCATTGCAGGGCTTTTACACTCTATTCTATTGTTATCAAAATATTAGACTAAATATTAGAATGGATAGTTAATTTAAAATGTATGTAACATTTTTTCTATAATTTTTTAGTTCTTTTTTAGTCTCTAATAATTAAAGATTTTCTATAATTTTTTAGTTCTTTTTTAGTCTTTAATAATTAAAGATTTTCTTATTAAAAAAGTAAAAAAAATAAAATAATAATTAACAATTCTAAAAAATTTTCTTTAAATCGACATTTTCGAATAATAATTTATATTCGATTTATTATAGATACGTTAAATTTTATTATTATAAGATTTAATATAGTTTACTCATTTATTCGGATACTGATAATCTTCAAAACATGTTCCTTACACAATATATCTCTCTTGTAATATAAGATCAAATAGATACCTTATCATGATACAATTTCACTCATCAGAAACTACGTAAACTATATATAATATATAATAGAGATTATATAATCACGTACACAAATATATATATATATATATATATATATATATATATATATAATATTAAACAAATACATCAAAACATAATATCAAATTCTAAACATATTTAATTCAAAATTAAAAAAAATTACAGGAATAATATCTAAATCTGTAATATTTTGCAATTCACAGAATTATATTAATTTAACACAAATGGCACCAAATTTTGTTTGCAAAGGTTAAAGAAAATAAAATTTTACGAATATACATATCTTTCATATTCGAAATATTCGAAATGTTTCTCCTTTTTCGGCATTTAAGCGCTCGATAGCAATATAAAACTGATCGGTCGAATTCCGCATAGCAATATCTCGACTGCAACGTCCGCAATATTGTAGTCGATCTGTCGTCGCGTAGCAACACCGGAGAAAACCGTTCGGTACCAAGGCAGCGGCAAGAAAGAACCGACAAACGTATCGGTGTCTCGAGGAAAAATCGTCACTCGCCTTTCCAATTACGGGACACTACATCACGAACAGCTTTCTACGAAGCTCCCGGAGGGACATATGTCCTCCTTTAAGAGATCTGTATCTTCAAAGTGATCTATACCGAGTGATCTAGCACGAGTTCGTCTGTTCGCCCGAGCAGTCGTCCGACTTATCTTCTTAAAGTACTTTTCGAGCTCTCACATCATGTATCACGCGATATTGCGTTCGTGAAAGATATAAGTTAATTTCCGCATTCTTGTTCTTTTTCTAGTAGAAATTATTGTTAGAAATGTATTTTAATACAAGAGAAAGATTACGATTTGCAAACTTGCATTGTAAATGCAAAAGAAATATATAATTTATAACACATTATAAAATATTAATATTATTAAATATAATAATCTTTTTAAATCAAGATAATCGGCCTGTTTTAAATAGAAGTTAAATTTTATATTAAAATAATTATAATAGTTGCAATACTTTAAAAGCCTGTTTCTAATTTTTTTCGTCTCGCTTTGTAATTTTCGTAAATATACACAAGTCCGATTATATTTTGTAATAGTCTAATTAGTAACTTCTACTTTTCCATAAATCTTGTTCATATTTTAGACATATATTATATTCTTTTTTTTTATCTATATATTATATCCTTTAAAAAACTAAACATCCGTAGATCAACAGCTTATGTGATGTGATGACATTTGCATGACAGCATCTGTAATTCTATAATCTTCTGAGAAATGTCAATCATTGACTTAAGCTGATCACGATGTCGCATGGCGACTAGATTATCTTGTCGACAATACACCTTAACACATGCGATAGAGAAGGAGAGATGGATTAATGTACGATTAGGATATACGCACATATTAACATTGTACACAAGACGCTTTAATTAAGTACACGACATATGAACGAGCATGTATGCGTGTGCAACTAACACGCGCGATATGAGACATTACAGAACATCGTGTCTTTTCTTAACGAAGCCAATCTTTAAGTTCATCCCAGGGTCAAACGAGGTAGGACGTGCTTCGACGTCGCAAACACGGAACAAGATGGTCGATGCGATTGATTCATGAATCGAAGAAAACCGCAAGAGAGTATCCACCACAAGCCGCCAAACATTCGTGAAAGTTTACAGTTCCAAATGGAATATCTATGTTAGATCGCAGAGTGTTAAACTTGCAATTAACACTCTGGAAAACAATTAATCACAAATTCTTGTTTTTCAGCTACAAAGTAGTACAGTGGCAATTAAAACATCAAATTAATCAGATCAAGTATGTGTGTGTACTTGAATTTGTAATTTTTAATAAACATACATTTCTGCTAATACTTTATTTAATAACAATTTATTAATGCTTTAATTAGTAATTTATTAATAATAATTTTTTCTCATATAATATAATTAAAAATTATCATGAGTTTATGATATTATAATAATGTAGTGAAATTCTAGAATTAGCCATTATTCAGAGAATATTTCCCAAATGAAATATCGATTTTGCTAATACTCTACTAGAGAGACGCGCATTTCCTATCCGCACATCTCTCTCATAACTAATAACAGATTGCAACTCGGGAGATATACCGACCACAAAGCGAATTCCATATCTGATCCCAGTGCGAAATCTTAATCTGTATTCGAGGAGAGAATATTGGCATTCGCGAATAGCGCTCGATAATATCATTGTAACCCTGGCATCATAACTAGCCGCTTTAGAGTATTCTGCGTCGAGCGAGATGCTACGACATGCATCTGGATCAACGATACAATGGATGAGTGTAATGAAATGTCTACACGGAAAAAAGAACAGGAACAGAAATTGGAAAATTTATTGTGATTTCTTTGCCATTCGAATGGCAAGAAAAGAGAGAAGGAAACGTTGAAATTGCATGTCTTGCCGCGTTGGATTCGAATATTGCAGAAACTATATTTTTCTTATTTTCTTAGACAGCAGCTGATAAAATCTCTTTAAAAGATTTCACTAAAATATTTATATTTCTCATGTGTCTTGTATTGAAGGCATACAATGCTTCAAGATTGTAATGATTAAGTTATATACTAAAGCTCTGCATTTATTCATTTACTTAAAAATCAAGGCTTATAATTCTATCTGAATAAATTAACTAGATAAATAATACAAGCAGGATCATTTTTATATTTTAAAAATTGTAGTAGAACTTTTATTAGATGATTCTCAAAACGTTGGATGACTAAAAGAAAGAATTTTACTACTAATGAGCAATTGTTAAAAGCTGCTTACACAAAATCTATTAAAAAATTAACACAAGTATGACAAGCCCGCCAAATATAATAAGGAATATTAACGAGGATGCCTCTCTCATGCAATCCCGTAAGAACAAGGAATCTCTATCTTTCAGGAAATTCTGTCAGGGGTAGATCGCGCGCTGGAAAGGTTGCTTAAAGGGAACTCGACCCATAAATTCCAGCAGCCCCCTACGGGCTGGGCGGTAATTGCTCGTTTCCCTGACTGACTAGTCCCAAGGCACACGAAACCGTCACTGACCCATTATGACCAGCAGATGCATAGAATCTAACTGCATTGTGGATAATATGCAGGCTAATACGACGGTGAATGCGGCATTAACACAATTTTGCCCGGCGGGGACGAGCCGCAAATTACAGCCTTTGTTGATATCAAACAATTGCAGAGAATTCAACTATCTATCAATTAAAAATTAGAAATAAATCGCGCTATGATAAAAGTACAAGTTAAAATAATTAAGATACTTTTTGATAGAAAAACATTATATATTTATTTTTCTATATAAATCACGCAAACATCATAATAAAATTTATTCTAAAACTGCATGTTTATTCTAAAACTACAATACATTAATTCGATATAATATATTCATTAAAATATAAATTTTTAATTTATCAAAGTTTTAATAATTTTATTATTTTTACTTGTATAGAAATATTATAAATCGATACAGTTTACCTACGAAACGCAATCTCTCAGGTGTACATTCACTCGATGTTTCGACATTCATGAACGCATTCGGTACTTCTATAATCCCCGTGAGAGCGTGTTTTAAAATTTTTTTCAACTTGTGATTAAAATATTCCACGTTCAAACGAACGTGTTGTTCATCGTGCCAATTTTTCTTTTTTTTTCACACGATTTTTAGCTAAACATTATCCAATATTCGATGCAGTTCTAGCTTAAATTCAACGTAAAATATTTAGGTTTGCTCAATACATATTCCGTCCATTTATTTATTTCGGTAAACAATATCTCGTACGAAAATATGATGATCTTTTATTGTGATTTCGTATTCATATGTAAGCAGATTTAAGTTTAATAAAGTTTTGGATAATATAAGTTTATTACGTTTATCATCGCGTCGGAACTCCTGCACATTAATGAAATTTGCATGCTAATGAAAGTCTTATAAGAAAATCAAGATTATTAAAATACGTCCAAATTATTAAACGCTGTGCTTACTATACCATGCGACAACTTCATTAAACACACATTTGTTAAATGAGTGTCGAGAGCTCGTTTTTAAAAGAGGAGTTTCTGAAATTTTTTATATAGTCGAATTCCTCTCAAAGTTTTGTGATAATTAAATTCCTCTTATGCCACATTTACATTATTACATTATAACGTATCTTCCAAGCAAATTTTTGATTCATCGATGCTAGCTAATGCAGCTTGCAATATGCATCCTAACTGCATTGTACGCAATCTGCCGCGAGCAATACGACACACGATAAACACGTAGGTGAACTCTCGATGCATTAACACAGTTTTGCCCCGTGAGAGTAGTCGCTCTAAATTCTCCCGCCTGTGTGTCAACCAACATAACATACGACCAACTACTTTAACAGAATTCATACGCGACGCACTCCCGATAATAAACTGATTATCTATTGATTGTTAACGCGACGCAAATATCAATTTTCAGAGTCATTATTTCGGAAAACGCAACTATGAACGAAGATTCATTATCATTTGCATTTTTTCTCCCATTCGTATAATATTTCATCTCGGGATAGAGAATCATTAACCCCTTCGCTCGCTTACCTGGTTTTATAATAAATATCCTTCTTTTTCCATAAATCAATCGTTTAATTTATTTTAGACCAATATGAAAATAGGATAAAATTAAATTTTGTTAAATTGCTAAATCTGATTTATCAACAATAACACGGTAATCAGCTTGAATAAAGTGACTTAAGGATATATCAGGTCATGCATTATCTTGCATCTCTGTAAGAAATAATTGAAATTGAAAATTTATATATTTTCCGTATAAAATGTTATATACATATGAAATAATTTAATAAAATCAATATTTATAATTAACAATTTTATAGTACAAATAAAAAATTTCTCATTTTACTTTTTAGAAACTACTTATTTCGATAAATTTTTATCCAGGTCTTATTATAAATCATCGTCAAATTTTTGTATTATTTTCGAATACAATTTTGAAAAATCTTTAATTTTTTATAATTTTTTCATTTTATTAAAAAATATATGTAGATACAATGCGAATAATCTAGATACAGTGCGATTCATGAAATCTCGACTAAAATATTTTTCACAAAATATTTTTCTTGTAGCATCATCATGAATTTTCTCCATGAAAGACATTCGAGATGTGTTCCACTTCAAGATGTGACTTTGAGAAATATCTCACGTAAAGAGGGCTACGCGCCAAAGTAGCTTTTACGTTTCTAATAAAAGCGACCCTTATACATTCTGCTGCGTCATCGCACTTTTTTTTACTCACTCACATCGCTGGGTGTTTTTATATCGAGTTTTTATGTCAAACCAGTACATGGAAAAATCAACACGCGTCCACCAGAAGCAACAGCAGAAACCACGGCGACAACTTTACCCAACAATGTTGCAGGTGATATAATTGCATATCGCGTCCAATTCACTAATGGCCCGTGCATAGAGGATGATTCCTCGCTCGCTGCTTTTACGCATTCATCCAGCAATGGTTACACCATTATTAACCCAGTTCGTTACTATGATGTCGATGATGGATTGCCCCCAACCATGCCCCCGGAATGATTCATCGTTATCGATGAGTTTGACATGATCTATCGAGATTAACGATCATCCCATTGGGCTCGACTGTTATTCAATGATCTTTGTTGACGATTCTCGCGTATGCAACGTGTCGATGGAGAATGACATGAGCTCAGATTTTTTTATATTCGATAATATCATATTCGAAAAGAATATATATTGTAATAAATAAAAATAAATTATTAAATAAATAAAATCACAAAATCGTTTCTTTATTTAAAAAAATAACACAATGTAAAAAGTAAACCTTTCAAAAAATTCAAAAAATATTATGACCTCTTCAAAAATCTTAAAAATGACGTAAACACTATTTGGTGAACACACTGAAGTTATATAATATTAATTTATTTCTGACGATAATAAAGTAATCTTTATCAATCATCAGAAATATCTAATTCATTCTAATAATAATTCAAATAATAAATCAAATTCTAATAATTCACATTCTAATAATAATTCAAAAATCACTTCTTGTTTTGTGTCATTTTTGAAGTAAAGGATGATACAACAGATAGTAATTAATTATAATTAAAAAAACACATTTATTAATAACACAGTTATAAAAAGTTTCATTTTTCTAATATTTCTAAGATTGGCTAACACTAAGCTAAATAGAAATTATCAGATTCCTGTATTTCTTCTTTTCTTTATTTTTTTCCAATTTATGGTGTTCCTCTATAAAAACACAAATTATTTTTACATAGCCGGAGACGCGCTTTTTTTATTGAGCTTTTCTATCTTACTCATTACATGATGAAAAAATAAACAATTTCCTTCCAGCGCAACTCGAATGAGAAAAAACATTTCAAAAAAATACAAAAACTCTAATCTTTCAGTCTAATAAAGAGAAAACTTTTACAGCAACTCTCGACTTTTACGTAACGATTTTAAAGAAGTTTCACAAGTCTATCTGTTGTTGCATCACCTCGATCTTTCTTTTCCGTTTTTTTCTTTTCTATTTATTTGTTGCATATCCGCACACTCATGCACCGTTCTAGCCTATTCAGCTAATATTCTCTAACCTCGCCTCGCGGGTTCTTCCTTTATCGTCGGGTCTTGACCGTAAAATATCGGCCTCCCTTATTCTTCTATATTTCTCCCCAACATTTCATTTTCGACGCGACGTCAGCGGACGTGATAGCGGAAAAAGTCGCGTGATAGCGATGCATCGCGATTAATTCCGTTTCACGTGATCGCGCAACACAATAGAGCACAGTCGATGTATCGCGGAAAATAAATGCGCGCGCGGCAATTTCGATCGTTATACAACGATCAATCGCCGTAAAACGCTTCCCGTTAATCGGTCCGAGTAAACGACTTTTACATACGTGTGTATCAAAATTGCTATGTCACAGCTACACAAATATCTCAACTAGAAATATTCCATATCGTCTCTCCGCTCCAATATTTGTATTATACTTGCAAATTTTTGCCACTCATAAACATCCATATGCAAAAAAATAATGAAATAATATTAAAAATGTTAGATTATTCGATTTTTTAAATTTTCTAATTTTGTTGTGACATATCCAAATATGATCACGAAGCGAGACAACTTTTTATCGAGTCCAAAAGTGTCCTTGATATTTTTTGGACGTACAAAAATTTTTTTATACCTAAACGTGATCGGGATAGAGTTAATCGCGTTCCCGATATGCCGCAGCCAATTGTATATGCGCTTCTCGTTTTTTACAAACACTCGTGTCCTATCCTCGCTTTACGACGTATGCAGGGCCCGTTTTGCATTTACACGCCTTGGTTAGAGCCACGGACAGAACCGAGCGGGCCGATATGTGGCGGTAGATACGACCGGCGGCCTTGAGCGTATGCAAACTCACGTAAAACGAATGAAATCATCCGCATGCAATTCCGCGTCGCGCATTCGTAAAGCGGTATAGCGGCACGTGGGTGGCCATCGATCCCGCCAATCTCGTATATATCGCTGCTGGTCGGTCTCTCCTCTTCGTCAGCGTTCGAAATTAATTGAATGGAGCTCTAATAACCGATGAGAATTATTAATCGGGCCGAACTGTGGCTGAGATCGCGAATTTCACGCAGCAATGTTACATTCTACGACTATACGCCCTGCGGGAGGTAGCTTATTGGAATTGTCTCGCTATTACTAATCGTGATTTTACATTTGAAATGTATTTGCGTACTTATAATTTCACGTATAAAAATATCATCTATTATTATAAAGTATATTATAATATTAACTCGTATGTTTTCTAAAATATCATTTAAGAGAATATGGATGGAAATGATTTTGCAAAAGTATCTAAAAATTTAGTTACATAGATCTGAAAATTATTTAATTGAACTATCTAAATAACGTAAAGAACTCCAAGCTGTTTGCTTTTGAAATGTCAAATTTTTTTTGCAT
>Ga0157363_1001727_pt1 | contig 18592 bp, 8 predicted proteins | sample AttsexASBM1_FD_111477 | JGI IMG/M metagenome (GOLD analysis project Ga0157363, IMG submission 111477) | Fungus gardens microbial communities from leaf cutter ant in Ribeirão Preto, State of São Paulo, Brazil - Atta sexdens ASBM1 | ecosystem: Host-associated > Fungi > Mycelium > Unclassified ... | reverse complement strand
CGATCCGATTTTAACGGAAAAAAAAAAAAAAAAAAAAAAAAAAAACCCAATTGTCCCCGAGGGGGCCCCAACAAAATTTAAATTTTTCCCTTTTTACCAGAAATTTTTTTTTTTTTAATATTTTTTTAAAATAATTTGAAAAATAAAATTTACATTAAATATTGAAAGATATTTTATTTGGGTGGGGCCTTTCGGGGAACGATGGGATTTTTTTTTTTTTTTTTTTTTTTTTTTTTTCCGTTAAAATCGGATCGCATGCAGATGCAGTCGTCGGGCATAAATCCAACGCTATGCCGTGCTAGTTTCGCCAAGTGCACGCCGCAATTCGATCGACTCTCTTTCCGCTCACGGACTATCCGAAAAATAGCTTGAAAAAGGCGTATGCAAACGCCACCCGACGATACGCAGATGTTACCAGTGATATCAGTGCGCTTGATTGTGAATCGGGATTTTTGCGAGTATATCCATACGATTAAATAAATTATGCTTTCGCGTTAAAATTAAGCCGACGCAATCGCTCGCTTCAAATCGCAGTCGATTCATCGTATCTTTTCGTTTCAACCAAAAAGAGCTTTCCGTAGAAGGGAACAAAGAGATTAGTCCGAATGGAAACGCATATGACGAAGCTGTAACGATAAATAAATGACGTCGATACTCGTCCACTCGAACGAGGCCCCGATACAGGCGGATATTTGGTTTTATAAAAACGCGAATAAAATCCGATTATTTACGAGTGGAATCGGAGTCCCGCGATGCGCGATGTAACTGTACGTGACATTTTTCCGACGCGATATAACTCTTTGTAAATGCCGCTTTGACATCGAATTAAGTTACGGTCTTCACGTTCCGATTTATATGTATTTCGTTTTTCGAGTTGTCTTCTCTTTTGAGTTCTGAATTATTTGTATCCAAGCCCAACATATGCGACGTTAAAATTCCCATTATTTCTCGACTGATGTGAACTTAAATTTTCAGATTTAAAAAATCTTCATTTCTTTCAATATATTTTATTCAATTCTGTATTATGGAAATTGCAGAAATTATATATTCTTTCTAAAAAGAAAAAATGACAGATAAAATCTTATGATTTATGCTGAGATATGAATATTTTTTAACAAAATTTTTCATTAGATGAGTATAAATTCTTCCGAGAAAATTAATTCTTATGATTAAGAAGTATGTTTAAATGATACTTGAAGGAATTCTTGAATTTTAAAAGTAAAAAAGAAAGAAATTAATATAATGATGAAAAAAAATTTTTTAGAGATAATAAATTGAATGATTTCAACAAATATGATATAATTATATTATCTGTATTACGAAAAAATGCTTAATACGAAAATTATAAATTGAGTTGTTACTTGAAAAGCGATGATTAGAGAAGATACGTAATGAAATACGGATTAATGAGCGAAGATTTTATCGTTCTAATGAAAGAGTCGCGCGCGCAATTTATTTCCATCTCTTTAGCAAGCGATTCTACACTGATTGTGAGAAAAATTTTTAGTTAAAAATGAATGAAGATTCTGACCATATCAATCAGAATTTTGATCATCTCAATTAGAATTATAATAGATTCAACTAGAAAATTCCGATTTGTCCATTTTCGACCAGAATTTCAATTGATGTAACCAGACTTGTTTTCCAATGGGAGATGTCAAACAGCGCGCAGTGTGAAATTCAAATAGAATGCTTCATGTACTGATTGGATTTTAAAAAAGTAGTCTTCTCGTTCACACTCTGAAGAACTTTAAAATAGCGCGTTAATAAAAGTTAAATTGCACTGTCGACAGTATAATAAAAATTAATTCTCACGTATTATAATAAAATTTATAAAAAGCTTCTGAAGATGAAGCCAATTTCTTTTATAACATCATACTTAACAAGTTTCTAAAAGAATATCATCGTTTTTTTTTAATTTTTAGTACTAATTTTTTTTTAGTATTAATTTAGTACTAAATAATTTTAGTCTTTAATTCATTTTACAAAACTTTTAATACAGATTATTTAAAATTATTTAAGATACAAAAATTTAATTTCGTTATTTTTATATTCTATTAAAAATTTAGGACTTTTGACAGTATATCACACAGGATTATGTGTAACCAACACGCTGTATCGATTTTGAAGGGATTTTCGCAAATTGGATATTACGTTGTCTATGAGTACGCGATTGAGGATTACAGAACGATAAGCTGATCGATACGTAATTGGAAATATCTGGTCGCGCATTCAGTTTCGGTTTCGGACCGATTTCATAATCTCAACGCAACAATGAACTTGTCGGCGTTGTTACACGCTCGACTTGCCTACTTTGTTCATGCAGTAATGTCTGTTAGCGAATCAATGATCCATGCTACGTGATAATTAGTCATGCATCGGCTTGCAATGCAATTGTGACTTACATCTTGCAAGAACAGTTGTATAATTTGAGATAAAAATTAATTCAAATGCAAACTCATTCACTTGAGTGAATATTAAAATATTAAAATTGATTTATACCTAGTTGATTTTAATTGAAGAGAGAGGAGGGGGAGGGAAGAGAAAGAGAAGATAACTATTAATACTGATCGAGATTTAAATTTGTAAATAATTCTTTTAGATATCAAATACTTTTAGAGTCTGTTTTTATTACTACACAACGATTTTGTTGCAGATTATCAAAATAATTATGTAGGAAATTCAAACGTGATGAGCAATGCTGCAAACAATTTTAATAATTTAACAATCAATTTTAATGTTCTACATAATTATTTTAGTTCAACATAATTATTTTTAGATTTATTTTTAGTTAAATTTTTAGATACTTCAGCAAAACCATAACGAAAACTGTAACTTCCCATAAAAATTAAACCGTGAATAATTTCAATAAGTCGCGTCTTCTGAATGTGTTATTCTATTTATAGTAAAATCAAAATTACGAAATTCTAGAAATTCTGTCGGGCGAAAATTGCAGTCGAAGCGAAAGTTAAGATATGAGTAGTATATTGTCGCCCGATGACGTATTTCGTTTTATCCTATCCTGCGGTCTCTCATGTTCGCCAAAGTTCTTTCGATCTTTCTCGCTAAGATCAACTGACAGTGATGCCGATCAATTCGTTGTGCGTTTATCTCTAAACTCACTTGGAAAATGGGTCACATCGAATAGTTCCTTGCATCTCCTCGTTTTGCTCGCCTTGCTATCTTGTAGCTTCTTAACTGCTTGGAAACGCTGATGCCACGACCGTCTCTTTAGAATCCTCTAGTTCGTGTCTCCGAAATCTGCTGATCCCGACGACTTCTCTCTCAAGATATTTAAGCAGATCAATTATACGACGAGACATTCTAAACTTACCTGTCGCTCGCGCGGAAACAGCAGATATACAACAAAGCCGCTTCTATACGGATTATCATAAAGCTGACGTTTGCTACGACGTTGAAGAGAGACGAATTCGGGATTTTAATTATTCAAATAGTCGTCTCTCGTTAACATCATAATTGACAAATTGTTCAGGAAGTAAACAATCAATTTTTTATATCACATAAAAATTTTATTTATTCTTTTTGCTAGAAATGAAAACATTATTCTATCTATGATTTCCGTTATACATGATCTGCACACGGTCGTTCTCTCGTAATTTTAACGGATACTTCATAAATTTTATCGCTGCCAAAATTATTCAGCGGCGTACCCCGCGCTTTATTCAACGGATGAAAAAAAAAAAAATCTCGCGAAATCATAAATCTGAACTTGGGCGCGTGAAAAGTTTCATCGGCTATTCCGGATCCGGGTCCGCCGAGCGTAATCCTTCGTGAACGAGCTGACATTTTACAACGTATCGCAGACAGGTCATTATTATTCCGTATCGACTGAACGATGTGCGCGACAGTAGACATTGTCTATTCTCGTCCGATTCGACCAGCCGCGATGTGCTCATCTGGCTGACTCGACGGAATTGCAATAAAAAGGAAGTAGGAGGAAGAGCCATGGCAGAGAGCGCGAAGTGCCTAACTCCGATACGTATCCATAAACGCGTTTATCGTCAGACAGCGCCGCGCCGGTGCATCAGGCATGAATACACACACTCTCACAGTCAACGTACCCGCGGGTCATTAATATTCAAGAGACACTAGATCAGATTTTATTCACACCAACCATCATAAACCTCGGAATTGATGTTCTCGCGGATATGTTTGCCCCATGTCCTGAACGGGCGCGACGAACAGCTTGGAACATGGGACGATGCTCTCTTTACTTATGATACTGTAATAATGAACTTAAAAATGTTACGAAAAATGTTCCCTTCTCTTGTATTTATATTTCTGAAAAACAGAATTGACTGTATCGCAAAACGTATATTGATTTTTATATGTCACTGTGAGAGATAAAGTTAAGTGTACGTAGCGTATAACACGATTTTAAAGTAACGTATTTTAATCTTTCAATCCTTGAATTGGATCGAATGAATCGCAATTGTAGATTGGATTCTGAATCGAAAATTTCTACACAATCCATTGCACAATCGATCGTAGATTAAAAGTTTGAATTCTATAATGTGAGCTTACATTTCAATCCGCGATTACAATCTCATTTAATATTGCCTGCTTTATTTTATCTTACAAATTGATAGCAGAAATTATTTCAATTTCAATTACTCTTTAATTTTTTAAATTATATTTATTTAAGAAATTAATGAACAATTTTTTAAGTACAATAACATATTTTTAAAATGTAACTTTTGTATCTCTGCGCTTCCTTTATATAAGTAACAGCAATGAAATGAGAAGGCTGACGACACAATCGATTGAAATAAAAAATCGCCAGTTTTCCTTCTCGAAATAGGATAATAGCACGAGGGGAGAAAATGACGACACGAGGCACGAAATAAGCAGCACCAGACCCCAAGAGTCCCCGACACGAGCCCGCAATAGCATCGGCGGCAGATTCAATTTAAGATAGCCGCGAACTCTGGACTCTCTGAATGCACTCTACTATATTAGAGTTCATAGAAGTTTAGTGTATAGCACAGCACATTGGTGTGGTGCGGTGCGATGGGAGTCGAGCTGAATTATGCCGCCGCAACGTTAACCGCCTCTACGATATCCACTCTACGAATTTATAATTTCGTATAAATGGACGGATGGCGTTAAACGGCGATTAAAGCTGCCATGATGTAATCCTTGTGAACAGTGAGTCCCTGTGGGAAATTCTCACACAAGCTTCTCACAGAAGCTTCTCCGCACTACTCAGCGGTTAACTTATAAATGATCTTAATTATTTTATTATATTTTTACGATTATATTTTTCGATTTTACGATTAAATTATAAATAAACTTTAGCACATGAAAAAGTGACGCGAGTTGGAGTTACATATATGTTCTTGAAAATATTTTATTAAATTTAGAGATTTATATATATTATATATATATATATGTATATATACTTAGGAATTAAGAAATCGAAATCTGCGCGATCTCCGTTTTGCAATTATTCGTTCTTGTACGTCGAGGGGAGCTAGCTGTGACAAGATTAATAGTAGTTGCTTCTTGTAACGTAAATCCTCGTCTCGGCGCAATTTCCAGGGAAGATCCCTATTTCGACTTTGCATTCCCGAATTGATCAGAATTTTAAGCTCACGAAACCACGCGATTTCTCTTTTACCTTATATCTACTTTAGAACGTTGAGTCTTAAGGCGGTATCTTTTAGGAGAGATACCCTGCGCGTTGACCCCCGTCTTCATCGCAGAAAGAGAAAGAGAGAGAGAGAGAGAGAGAGAGAGAGAGATTGGATCTCGCTTATTTAATCGAAATTGCAATCGCGATTTAAAGGCCGCGTGCGATCTTTGTTGCCGAGCCAAATGCGCCAAGAAAAAGATTACTACAAAGAGAACTGAAGCAAAATAATCAAGAATATACATTTACTAATTTTATTATAAACGTTTTATAACAAAAACACCTCATGAACATTTATTAAACATTTATTTAATTTAAATTAACTGAAAAATTCACGTAAATTTCATTTATTACATCGCATCTATTAATTTTATATAAAAATACAGATCATAATGAGTTTATAATCTTTTTTCATAAGATAATAAATTTTTCAGAAATGTTAAATGATGGTGAGAGGGTGATGAGGAAAGACGCGAATTGTAAGAAAATGCGGAATGCAAAAGCAGAGATATCAGCGAGCACGTAAGCGATGAGAGTCACCAGGAAATTCTTCGGTAGAAACTCGCGGCTCTTCTCGCTCGAGCGACCGAGCGGAAAATCGGAAGTAGCTATACAGGCCAGTCGAGACAGAGCAACGGCGTCCTCAGGGTGTACGGTACCAGTTTCAATTCGAATGTCTCCGCGCCATTCGAAAACTGCCATTAAAGACAAACCTGTCTCCGATCAAGCTGATCGAGCTCATCGAGCTCGCTTTTCGAAATCCTACCATCGCTTCTTTCCTTTCTCTCTCTTTCTTTCTCTCTTTCTCTCCCGCCTTTTATCGAGTCAAATACACGGTAAGGATAGAGATGGGAGTTTGCATAGGATTCCCGCTGATCTAAAATTCGAAAAGGGCCGCGGAGCGGACGATGACGGATCAATACACGCGCATTGGTTCTCTTCCTTAGTCTCTTCGTCTTTTCTCCCCAATCACCGCGAAGAGCTCACCGCGATTCCTTTCGTGCACTCCGCCCCATATAATGGGAATCACTATATAAGCTTTCTTCCCCGACGCAGTTGATCCTTTTATATGATAATTACAACGTATTTGCTACAGACTGTATATAAACTGACAGGGTTTTATTGAGAAACGAAGCGCCATATTGTGCTCGCTAACGTGGACTCTATGGATTTGATATGACTTTCTCGCTGCTGGCTTTCAACCCTTAGCTCGCTATAAAGCCCCTCCGTTCACTTGTGCGTTCTGCAAATCTCCCTATCGGACGAATTCAAAGAGGGAGGATCACCTTCGCATGTCCTATGTCACCGCGTATTATAGCTCTGGAGCTTATCAAGGTAATCACATATTGTTTGAAACTCATTCAATTCTCGACAGCAGACGTAAACCGGTATAGCTGAAATCTTAATAATTCTTAACTTTTTAACTATCAGTTAAAGCAAAGCATCATTTATTTGAAATCAAAGTTGCCAAAAAATTCCACATTTTTTTAGTAAAATCTGTGCCAGTGATAAAATTTAGTATTTTGTGGAAAAAAAAACCGATAAAAAACAGGTCTTTTCTTTCAAAAACAATAAAATAAATAGAAAATTTTATTATTGATATTCTAATTCAATATTCTAGTATCACTATTCTAGTTTAGTTAATTGAAGGAGAGTTTTCCAATTCAAGCTTTATCCAAAATAAAATCTGTAGTAGATTAAAAATCGACGTAACAAATAGTTTGTTGTAACCAGATATTGAATGGTAAACGTGAACTAGATCTATATATTGATAAAAATTTTTAATTCTGTTTACTATTATACTTTTTTCATGAAACTATAAGAATAAAAAATTTAATAATATTTATATTATCTCTAAAATTTTGTTTTAAAAAATATAATTTGAATTAAAGAATTTTTTTATAAGATGTTTTACTACTATTGATTTGTTTCATTTTTTTTAATTCTTTATAAGATGATTTATTAATTAAGCAAAATTATCTTTTTGCATGAAGTATATAAATATATTTTTTTTAGTATTACACATTGGTTATTTTTTATTTAATTTTTACGAATTTATTCTATTGGATAAAATAGAAAACAGTAAAATCCGGAATTTACCCATCATTTCTTTCATCCACTGGATTTTTTCTGACTCTGCTTGGAAACTGTAAACTTGTTTATCCATGTTTTAAATGATAGAATTTTTGCGCAACCTTCAAGATATTAGATGAAAAGTTTAATGGCTCAACATTGTCGCAATATGTAATTTTTTAATGAGTTTTAGCTTTCTCGATGAATCTTTTTTGTTCGTCTAAAGTCACAGATCATTCTGAGTAGACCAAAACGAATAACGTATCTAATTTATCTGCAGCGTCACTTAGAAGCGCACCTTGCCAGCGCACTAAATATTCATGCAATGTCATCTTAGGCGCTGGTAGCGGTAGTTTAATGCCCCGAGGGTTCTAAGCAATTTCGAAGAGAAGATTATGTTTCCGCGGACAGAAGCGGCCGCTGAATGAAGGCGCTCGCCGAAGCGGGAGGTTTCGCGGGGAATAGGGTGCGAGGATGGGCGACGAGAGAGATATGCATTGCTGGAGCAAGATAGCGAGCAAGGGAGAAATACGGGAAAAAGTGAAACTAATTTTCGTTCAAGCCTGAGCTTTCACCCAGCTTCTCTTCTTTTCCTTTCCGTCCGCGTTGGAGCAGCCCTGCTGCCTCTTCTAACTATCTTCCTTCCCTACCTGCCTATCCACCTCCCCTTCGTCTTTGGAAAGTTTTCTCTGCTTACCTAGCAGGAAGTTGGTATCCTTCTTGGTACGTTAATCCCGCAAATAGATGACTTTACGAAATAGTACGGGGAGGGGGGAAGACGAGGTTGTCTGGGAGATCCGGGCGTATTCCACGGTAAAAAGGATAAGCTCTGTCTCGTGACTTTTCTCTCCCTTGAAGAAGAGATATCATCCACAGTATACTTTGGAGATGGCCGCATGGCGATAGGCTGATATCATTCGTTCGTTCAGATATTAGACGCACATCATTATCTTCCACCTCTGTCTCCTCTCTTTCATATATTTTTTCATTTTCAACATCGTTGGATTTACCGCGTATCTTCAGGACTCAATTGAAAATTTCACGTGTTCACGCAACTGTATGATCAATCATATAAATATACCCGATATATAATAATTGAATGCGATGAGAAGATTGGAAAGGTTGATGAATCGAGTTATCTGCGTATCTGTGAAAAATTAGAATAAATTACTTTCAAAATTTTTCATTGAAATAATTTTGATAAGAAAAAATAGTAATAAATGATGTTAGAAAACTGCACTGAAAGAAAAGATTGGCTGCTGCAGCAAATTAGATAGTGAATTATGGCATAGCGTTTTTAATTGGTTGCAGCAGCCAATTAAAAATGCTGTGTCATATTCAGCCAACCTTTTCTTTCAGTATATATGTACAAGTAAGAAATGAGAAAGCCTTATCGGTCTAAGTTAGATCTTAGTGCTTAATATTTCGGTGAATTTATGTACATACATATCCAGTTCTGTAAATTGCGCGCTGAAATAATTTTCGGTCTTGAAACGCAATTTGAAACTGAAACTGGGACAGTAATATTACAAACTAAATTGACAAGCAATGTAATATTGATGCTAATAATATTGAAGCGTTTCAAAAAGTTGTAAATAATTATAATTTATCGTGAAAAATATCATCTCAACCAGAATTCGAACCTCTCTATATTCCAAATATAAAGAGTCTTTATTTTGATAAAAATTGAAATCATTTATTTAACAGCTCTATATATTATATTGTAAGATTATGGTTTTTATTCGCACGTCAGCGTTAATAATGAACATAGAACTTTATTTATATAAAACAATTTTTACATGAAAGTTTGCTAATATTCTGTTATAACGTATGACACTTTAATGATTATTATTACAAGCCTTTCCATAAATCCTGTAATATTTTTCCACGCATATTAGTGTATAATTTGTCTTGTGACAATTTTGGATGGCTAAAATTTTAAAGCATGATACGAATGCATCGAAATTCGTCCCGTTTCAGATCCTGTAAAGTAATCATTGTAAGCAACAGGCAAGGAAACAACAAAAGGGATATTTCTCGTGCTACAGTCTCTCTCTCTCGTGGAGAGTTGAGAGAAGCGTGCGAGGTGGATAACAGCAGAAAGGGCGAGTTAAGCGAGCATTTAAGCATTCTGACAGTTAAATTTAGATTATTCTCCGTCGCACTATCATACCCAATGCTTCTGATTTGCAACAATCTTGAGACTCGAAACCAGTATTCATAACAGGCTTTCTCTCTCTCTCTCTCTCTCTCTCCCTCTCCCTCCCTCTCTCTCTCTCTCTCTCTCTCTATATATATTACTTGCTCCTCTCATTCTCTTTCTCTCGCTGTTGCTCTCTATCTCTCTCTCTCGTTTGCTCCCAGACGTCCAATTTGCATACAATTGCACCTGTGTTTCATTAACCCGTACATATTTACATGCGCGGTACACGATAGTACAAGCGTCCAGCCGCGTTTACGAGATCGGCCCATTTATGCGCCCAAAGCAAAATCCAATGGGATCGACCATCTCGCTTCGAAAGAACCGACAGCCACAGACTTTCGCATATTTCAAAGTCTCTCTGTTAATTGAACGATTTCATGTATAATATAACACGACGTAGCTCGTGAGAAAATATTTGTACGTTTTGACGTCTCTATCAAATATCTATATCTTTACGTTTCGTTCTTTGTTCACGATTGAATCGAAATTAACAAAAAGATTTTCCCACACATGATTTCTCAGAGACAGTTAAAATTATTATATTTATGTAATTTTGATTATACGTGAGCATCATTTTTTGTATTTAGAGAAGATCTCATCATAGTTCGATAGCAGTGAAGGCAATACGAGATAATATCATTGTACTTGAGAGAAACGTTGCTAGTAAAGTCTTAATTGAAAATCAGATGACAAGGTTTGTCGGCGTATTTGATTACTCGTCGTCGAGCGTTTCATCCAGCATGATTTTGCGGCTGAGGTTCAATGTAGACACATCACAGGACGAGTTAAAGGCGCGCCGCGCGAAATTACACTATAAATTATATATCATTTCCGCGTATATACGTCCGTGCATTTGTAACCACTATAAATCAAGAGAGCTCCTGGCAACGGTGCACGTACGTTATGCTTTCAGCTTGCATCCTGTAGAATGCAAGCAGTCACTCCCGCACCTCTCCCGCGGATAAATGTCTTTTTGGTCTAACCGTCTTTCCAAGTATGACGATATATTTCTAGCAAATTATTTGGAAATTGTGACGTATAATACTTGTGTGGAAAGCGGTTAAAGTGTCTCGAGAAAAGCTATTGTAATTCAGCGCTCGTGATTAATTGAAAAATAACTGCTTTTGATTATACATGTAACTCGCTACCTGTTTAATTTATATTTAATTACATATTATAAAAATAAATTAAAAATTATTTAAATTAAATATATATTTCAAAAATAACGTTTAGTTATTGTAATTTCTATAATTATTGGCACTAAATGTATCGAGGTGACATCATTTTTAAAGTCGTATTCCAAGATGTTTTATATCTATTTCCGCTTTATATATCCGGCAATGTAAGTACCGTCCTATTTGCTTCGCACGACGAGTATCTACTCAATCTGTCAGACTCCCTCCGATATCTCTCCTTCGAACACATTTGCGTTAGCGGGACTGTAAAGCAGATGCAAATACATCGGTATTACTGTGCTTCCGTCTCCCGTCGAAGAGCGAAGCATATAAAATATTTAATACCCGACTGAGATACAGACAGACAACACGACGACCGCGTCCTCATAAATACTTCTTCCGTATGCATGTATTTTTCGCAAGGATCGGAGTTCTTTCCCGAAAAAGAAATGAAAAAAAGTAATTTCGGGAAATTACAATTGATTATCGATTATTTAAGGATCTCCGTAATGCTTCGCGCAATTTGTACGCATTGAAAGACTCAATATTCTCGAAAGTATACGATTGGAATGGTAGACACATAAGATCGAGCTTTCCCGTTTCTTCGAGCGTTGAGATTTTCTCAATGTTTGCAATATTTCAAGGAACCCGTCACCTTTTCCGCCGCAACAATCTCACGGACTGTCGACGATCGCCGGGCGATATTAAGCGATAAATTTCGAAACAGACGGTGTTGGCGGCAAAAACAATAAACCCGAAACTACATTAATCCTTTGTCCCACGATGACGAGCAATTGCTTCGGGGCGCTATCCTTTTGTCTCAATTTCGATCCTCTTCAACGCGTTCCGTGGAGCAACAGCGAAAAGATTTTTCCGAAAAATAATTCTCCTCTCGTTCCGATATCGGTATTTAATATTGCAGTCTTCGCTTCGCATCTCGAAACTATGCGTTTCTACGTATTGTATTTGCGAGCGTATGTGTCTATATTTACAATAGTCTTGTCGATGTTTTTTTTACGTTGCGAATCAAGCGAAAATCTCGCATCTATTTTTATTCTTCGAGCTCCTCTGAGCTTCAAGTACGCGTTGAAAATGAAAGAACATTTCCAAGACTGCCCCTTCGCTTTTCAATATGATTTTCAGATTGATTCATTATAAACTGAATTCAATTTGTTTTTACAATCGTGCAACTTATCAATTTAATTAGTTCAACTCTCCGAAAGCTCGTTATTAAATTTAATTCTCCGGAACTACCGCTAAAATTTACTAATTAATTTCAAAGATCCATAATGACATAATTCGTATAAAAAACAATGACTACTAATTGTAAGTATATTTTAATAAGAATAATTCTGTAGATAAAGTTAATTATACTATTTGACATTTTTATTGACAAAGATTTATAATTGAAAGACTTAATAGATGCATAGATCTTCTTCAGAGGGATATAATTGAGTGAATTTAATAGATCCGGAGGATTAATAAGTCGATTCTAACGAAATTCTGATTTCTATACAAAAAAATAAAATAATAGTTAGCGATTTTTTTATTAAAAATATTATAAGATTTCTCATGTCCCAAGATGAATCAAGTCTCTCTCTCTCTCTCTCTCTCTCTCTCTCTCTCTCTCCCCCCTCTCCCTCCCTCCTTTATATATATTATACATATTATATATACATATATACATATATAATATAAATATTGTACATATTATATAAATTGTAATAAAAATAAATATGTGTATATAATATATTTATTTTTATATTATATTATAGTTTATTGACGTCGATCCGAATGGATAAGAATGAGACATTTTATTTAAACTTCATGTAAAGCTGCGCACACACAGTCTTGGACTACGAAATCCCTCTTCGAAGATAAAAAGAAAGTTTCACTAAAATGGACCAAATCCGGTATGCGTCCACTCAATCACCTCGGATTACATCCGGGTCGAATGCACTTCTTACGACCCTATGAAGTCGCAGTGCTAAGACGTTAGAGGCCGGATTTTCGCTTGCGCTCACGTTTGCGATCGTATGCGCGAGAAAAACTTGCGGAGAGATGACGAGAGTCAAGAGTACATTGTCGTAACAAGTCATAAAAGAGGCACTAAAGGCTAAAAATGTACCGTGAGGTGACCGTCGGTCATTCAAATAGAAAAAGGATCTTTGATGGGTGTAAAAGCTTCCTCGGTATGTCGTTAAGAACATAACGTTGCGTTGAGTACTCTTTTAGCAGACTGCGAATGTTAGAAACGTGGTGGAAGGCGTTCAGAAGAATCCAGGACATTTGTTCGCATGCACCGAATTTTGTGTTTACATGAAAGGCACAAGTTTAAACAAAAAAGAGAACGTATATAGAATAAAATAGAATTTGCATTTTATTTCGTGAAAAGCTACATAATCTAGGAAAGTTTCTGTTAAGTAGGACAAACTCGCGGAGAGGTTTTCATAACAGCTTTTCGTGAAATTCGCGTAAAACCTCAGAATCATATTTCTTAAATTTCTTAAATGCGCATCTCGCAAAACATTCCGTATAAACGCCAAAATTCGTAGTGGCATTTTTACAAGCCCGCGCAAAGTATGAGTATGCACTGTCTTCACATATAATGTATACAACGCTATTCCGACTTTAGCATCGCGCGTACTCGCGTGATTCTCTCAAATATCCTACAAGGACATAGCGACGTCCGAAATAGGAAAAGTGTTGGCGTGCAGCCCGTAATTTGAACAGTTTAAAAAGAGATTTATTAGAAGTAGGAGAGCGACGTAGTAAACTCCGCGCTGCCTATCGACTTTTTTTGCATAACGCCGTAAAGAAATTCGGGGAATCGATAAAGCGTAATTTTCTCGCGGAAGTGAAAGAATAAAAAATGAAAATTTTCGCATAAACTCGCCAAATCTTTCATCATGAAGTCTTTGGATTAAGATAAGAGAAAGATATTGGTATTAATACAATATTTATTTTTATTCGATATTTACTTGTGTGAAATATTATTTAGCAAGCATTAAATTCTACAACATGAAGTGTTCGGGGCGAACGCGATACGACGACGGTGAACAAATATCGACGTGGCAAAGTGAAATGTGGCGCCTGCCAGACGTTAGTTGCTAAAGTGGGGTGTAGCTCGTATTTTGTGAAAGTTGAGAAAAATGCTCTCGTGCACGTGCACGGCTTGTATGTATATTTTACGCTTTTCTCGCGACTTGCTAAGGTCGAGCAGTTCCCACCATACGTGAAGTGTGGGTGGAAACTCGTTTGCGTGAAAAATTCTACGTACGATCTCGAGAATAGTAGCTGCATTCTACTTAATCATAAATTATTTCGATTGCCAAAACGACTCTCTAAAGACTGAAACGATTCGTGACGACAAAATTTGAGTTCCGCATAGAAAACAATAAAATCTTATATTTTTATAATTTAAGTACACTTAGTATGTGCTAAAAATATTATATTTAAACATTATTTTACGAGAAGTATTTGGAAAGTAAAGATAAGACCCTAAATTTAAAAAAAATATCTATTTACAAATTTTTTACTAAAAATTATTTATATATTATACGTATATCTTTTTTTTTAACTACTATCGTTATCCAAGCATTTACTAAAATCTTAAAATCAGCTTTTTGTATTCAGACATAGAAATCTGCCGTTAATCTTTTGAACCATGTCGTGATCTCTTCTTTCATCTTAATGTTTTTCTTGGCCAGATATTTCTTAAGGTGAAGACATTCAGCAGAAATTTATAGACAAATCATAGCTATTTATGGTGACATTATAACTCCACAAAATGTCACAAAGTGGTGTCGTGAATTTTCGGAAGCTCGGACATTCATTGTGATGTTTACGTTGATTCATGTTTTGGATGTTTTATCTTAAGGAACATTGGCCGAGAAAAATGTTTGATGTGAAAGTTGTTGAGGTGAAAGAAGAGGTCATGATATGGTTCAAAGGACTTTTATGACACGGGAATATAAAAAAACTGATTCCCAGACTTAATAAGTACTATGTTAACAAATATACATGTAAGAGTATTGTAAAAAATTTAGATCTTTTTTAAAAAATTAAGATTTTTATACTTTTACTTTCCAAATATCTCTTTTACATTTGATAAAATGTTACTTTTATGTACTAATGCTTGTACAATGATTGTAGTTATGATTGTAGATAATGATAGATTTTTTATTCAACGTTTTTTAAAATTTGTTATGTTCGTAATATTATAGAAATATGTATACATGAGACGTAGATTTTTTTCAAAAAATTCTTTAGTAAAAAAGGGTTAATCCGCATACACATATACTGTGAATAAGCATACTCGCGACTAAGGCCTATACTTCCGACGTCGCGTGATTCGAATGTTCGCGTAACAATGTTTCGAGGACGAGTAAAGCAATTGATTTCTACGTGGCAAAGTTCCAGCCGGGCGAGAAACGGAATCGGGGGTTGAAAACTCTGTTTCCACTCCCCGTCCTTTCTCGCCACGTAACTTCCTGTCGACCCCTTCGAAAGGCGAAAGCAAATTTGTCATCGGTTCGGACAAGCAGCGACGCCGGACCGTGCGTCTCGCATCATAATTCTTCGACATCCTCTCCAATTCCCTGGGCCGATTCGTCGATTTGCCATCCGATGGCGGCAGCGCAGATCGACAGCTGTGAAAACTTTTGAACTCGGAAACTTCCCTTTCGGTGACTTCCCTCATATTCGAAAATATCAATTAGATATCCGGGATTAAAATCAAATCATTTATTTTATTTAAAATATTATATTATTGAGATAAATTCAAATATCAATTGTATAAAAAAAAAATCATATTTCTACTCTGTTAAAATTAAGTAAAACTTTGTAACATATTTATCGTATAATTATTTAGTTATAAAATTTTGTTATATTTTTTTTATGCATTTTTTTTGCATTTAAACGATTTTTTTATGCAACTATGCCATATAATGTACGTATTTGTTTTATTTTTGCGATCCGAATCGTTTATTGCGCTAATCTAAATTATACATTTTCGTAATATATAATCAATGCAAAGTTAATAATTACGGAAAGTATTATTACTCGGAGTGTGCCATTTCGTGCAGCTTTTCCTAAACAAGTCAATCAATCACGCAGATTAAATCCTTGTCAGCAAAACTCTCGAGGTGGCCGTAAATTTTAAACACGCGAGATGCAGCGTCCTCGACTGCGATCGATAACTCGGCATCAAGACCTCGTCCCTCAAGATGCCTCCTCACGTTAATAACGTTACGATAACCGTTTACGTATTAAAGATATTATTAGATTTGCGAAAGTATAGGCACTTAACTTTTTAAAGGCGCGTCGTCAGCTTGCTGTGATCCTGTAGTCTTCTGCTTTTTACAATAATACTGGCAAACAGAACGTTGTTTTCTCAACTGTGCATTATGCTCTATTTAATCTCTATTTCTAACAGTAATTTTTTTGCGAAGGAGAATATCAAGGAACTAATAAAATCTTTGTTAATCGTTTAATCATCCGGAATAAATACATTGTGTTAATATCGGCCAATTTCTAACAGAATCTCTCCGACTGGATCCTGACCGAGGGGCCTTGGAATCTCGGAATAGCTGGTGGACCGAGGATAGTTTGTTATAATTAGAGGTCCAGACGGTGACCGCGATACCGTATCGTCGTTTCGAGCCGTTGTGGCGCGCGATGGGGCTAATGCCCGCATTCAAACACTAATTCCGACCAAAGTACCGGACGAACTTTAGAATCGCACTTTCTACTTGTGTTCGCTATGGCTCTACTGGGACAATAGCGGATGAGATCCGGACTTAACGATCGGCTTCGAGTTCGTCGCAGTGCTGTCCGCGAACGTGATTCGAAAGTACATTCAAAATTCAGATTAATATCGTGATATTAAGTATAAGCAGTATAAAAACGGAGTTTCGTGAGTAGTATCTTTATAGCCGTAAACGAAAAAAAATTAATCTTCTAGTCAGGAAAGTATAATAAGTAAAGTAATCAAACAAAATAAAACTTACATCTTTAATGCAACGTTACTCGCGTAATGCAGTTGACTTTTTTAACGTAATTAAAAAAGTATACTTGCCTTTGGTATTTCTGATATCCCAACATTATATCTTAATTTTCATTGTTCTTTTTAATGATTTACTATTAAATAAAGATTGATATTCTATATGTCTTAGATAAAGATGAGGTTTTTTTTTTAATTATTTTTAATACAAAAATTTTTTTTAATTATCAATTGTGTTGTAATATAATATGTATAAATAGCATTTTTGTATGTTTAGCAAATTTATGAGGATACCTATATTTTCGTATAGGTATCCTCATAAATTTGCTAAACATACAAAAATGCTATTTATACATATTATATTATAATGAAGGTTTAATTTTGATAGAAAGAAAATATTTTATATCAATTTTTCTTATCTCCATCTTATAACAAAAATTTTATTTATTTACACAAATTTGCTCTGTGTACGGTTATTGCGCTATTTATCAATGCGACGAACACGCATTACTTATGAAAATGGTATAGGAATATATCTTTTGCGTATGATAAATCATTCCATATAATGCGCCAGACTACTTTAGAATGCATAACGTTCTACGCAATATCCGGAGGAAAGAAATTGCAACTTGTCAAAATTCTCTTGCCTTGAATTAAATTCCGCACTCGGACAAAGGCCAAGGATCATTTTAGCATGATCGTCGAGACCAACTATCGGATAAAATAAAAACATGATCGTATTTCGAAAAGAATTCTTTTATTCTGCGTGAAATCGCTGGTAAGAAAAGATTCACAATCGCAAAATCCTTACAGTGCGCTTCGGGATTCCATTTCTATCTCACGATGGCAGCTTATCGCGATTATGAAGAACAGAGAAAAAGAGAGAAAAGAGATAGAGGCCACGTAACAATATTAATCTAAAACTTGGCCGCTGAAACTTTGCCAGCCGTCATTTAATTTTCGAGTCCCGCATTTGAAGGTGTGCTCTGCAAGTGGAGGTTTCTATATCTCCCGATATCCCTCTCACGTCATTCCCCGCTTTGGTGGTGGGTGCGAGGTTAGACTCTGACCCTTATTTTAAAGTCCTCCTACCTCGAGCTCTTCGCCGGGGCCTCTCGAACCCTTCTCGCTTGCGCGGTCTTCTTCGACTCGACTTTGCTCCGCTTGATCATTTAAAAGTACAATTTGTCAATTTCTTCAACGATGCGACGTAGCCGTTGGCATGTAGCCGGTGAGAAAGAGAGACAGTGAAGATGAACCGAGCAGAGAGGGAACGAGAGAAGAGCGCAAATTGCCGTATTTTCGAGCCGACCTGCCAATGAGCCAAGACGAACTGCCGGCCAATTTTACTAATTAATGTTTACCGACGCTTTCCGCGCTTAATGTCGTAAAAACTTTAACCCACCTCGCATTCGTTCTTTTTCTCCGCTTTGTCAGTTTCTTCCATCGGGGTTGCTGCTGCTGTTGCTACTACTACTACTACT
>Ga0157363_1001724_pt1 | contig 18601 bp, 9 predicted proteins | sample AttsexASBM1_FD_111477 | JGI IMG/M metagenome (GOLD analysis project Ga0157363, IMG submission 111477) | Fungus gardens microbial communities from leaf cutter ant in Ribeirão Preto, State of São Paulo, Brazil - Atta sexdens ASBM1 | ecosystem: Host-associated > Fungi > Mycelium > Unclassified ... | reverse complement strand
CGTGACAGTATAAAACTGATTTTTCTCTAGATAAAACTTTATTAAAACTCGTCTAAAGAGAATTTGTTTCAAAATATATATATATATATATATATATATATATATATATATATATATATATACGTAATACATCAAACACATCAAATTTTCTTAACATTCTCAGAACAAATAATTTAAGCTTTTAAATTATAAATTTAAATGTAAATTGAATGTATTGTATTCAAATATAATTTTTTTTTTTTAATATAATAAGAGAGCCTTATTGTCAAGAATATCCTTATTAAGATATTCCAAATATCCAACTGGAAATCGGATATTCGAAAAGAATCGATCCAGTCTGATAATTTTATGATCCGTTGTATCTTTAATAGATTACCTCATATATCAAGTATTCAGAAAAAAGTGGGCAACAATAATAAAGAAATAAACTACAAAGAATGGTTACATTTAACAAAAAAAGCAGTTTTACAACTGTTGTAAAATTCTTTAATATGATTAGTTTTGTCCTTAGTTCCTCACTAGATCTAAATATATAAACCAATTATATTCATGAATTTTGCAACAATTGCAAAGTTATTTTTTCTGTTGAACACAGCCATTGTCTAGATTCTGATCCATCTTTCTATCCGTCTATCCGGTTGGAGAAACAGCCTCATTATAGAAGCGCTTGGCCATGCAAGCTTAGCACATGTACATAATTATCATAATTATGGCGCGACTTGAATAGTAACTTATGAGCCTTGATTGTCTCATACCTGGTATTGCGCACGCGGATAATCCGACTCCGTAAGTCGCGATATTTTGTGAAACGCGTCGTGCAATTTCTGCTACTTCACACAGAGGAAAACCCTTTTCGGCAAAAGCACCTGCAATTTTGATAACGAACAACATTCCCACTAGTCCGCGCTTACCAGCGACGCTCTGTTCGTTTACGGGAATACTGCAATCATCATCAACGATTACCTCCTCCACCTGATTATTAAGATATTATATGTATATAATTTTCAAATAGGTCGATAATTTTAAAATATTTAATTTATATCGTTATTTGCGGGTAAAAAATGGAAGATTTTCGTTTTACCGCAATGCCCGCTTGTCGAGTCTTCTCAATTGCTATGCCAAAATTTAAACAATCCCCTGTATAATTAGGTACCACGACCACAATACCATCTAAAAGAAGGTATTAATGTACGTGTGATTTAATAAAAAATACTTTTTAATAATAAGTATGTAAAGTAAAAAGACCTTTATTATTTTCTGCAATACACTGAAGAGCATACGTGATATGAATAGATGGCGGCGCTGTAAAAATGGATCCTGCTACGGAAGCTGTCAACATACCACTGCCAACAAATCCTAAAAAGATACAGTAAAAAATTTTTTGCATACATGAAATTTTTTTTCTCAAAGCTTTTATTTATTGCAAAGCTTTTATTTATTTGATTATGTATCTAAACATTTCTAATATAACTACGCACAAATTATACAAGTGAAATATTATTCACAATATTTTTATTTTATAATACTTTAGAAAGATTTTATTTATTTTCACGTAAATAAGACAAACGAGATTTACGTTGATTGAAATGTTTAATTTAATTCAAGAAATAGATATATATATATATATATATATATATATATATTGTTTTTTTACCTGCAGCAAAGGGTTCGTGCCCACTACCGCCACCGCAAATCAAGGCCACTTTACCTTTACGATCCCTATGCTGAAGTATGTGTAGAGATACATAAATTGTATTTAGAATTTTAGAGAAATATATTATTTATAACAGAGAGAGAGAGAGAGAGAGAGAGAGAGAGAGAGAGAGAGAGACAGAGAGAATCGTGCAAACGATTATTTGATCCAATATATTAATTTAAATAAGAATAGTCATATTAACGATATTAAAATAATAGTGTAAACTTTCAAATCAAATCACATTAGTCGTCAAACTCGGAAAATTTGAAATATTATTTAATATACAATTTTTATTTTTCATCGATACTCTCCCTTATAAATAATTTAAATTTTTTAATTAAATTTGTACGAGCAAATATAAAATTTATTTCTTTAAAGAAATTCTTTAAAAAATTAAGAGAAAAAAAGAGAGATAGAGAGAGAGAGACAACTTTCTATTATTCTTATACGAAGGATGACGAAGTATAAAATTATTTTATAAATATATCTATTACCCTTTATTGATTGTAATGAAGCAATAGCATTATAGAAGCATATTTTTATATGTATACGTACATCTGGTGACAGTATAACTCTGTGCGATACATGATGTTCTAGTTGCGGATACGTATAGGATAATCCGGATAAAGTCTCGAGCACCGCATCATCTAACAAGTTAATTAAACTCTTTGACGTTGCCATTGTAAGTCAGATGGAACACCAACATTGAATTCCACGTCAAATAAATAGAGATAAATTTCAACAAGATCTATAAATCCAATGATCCCCACCTTCAGATCTCGGGTTATCAGAATGCTTCGTATGTGACGTACCACATTTGATAATCTAGGTCTATAAATTGTAAACGGAGCGATAAAGTAAAAACATTAGTTCTCAATTCTTTATTCACTTATACTAGCTCGAAACGCGTGAATGATTTAAGTTTCTCTTATATAACACGACTCTTACGATTCTTACGTTCGTGCTTTTATAATCATTACAATGAATCGAGAATATAAAAATTCAGATACAAGCAATTTAATAATTATCTCTCGAAAATATAACTATTGAGAAAAAAGACAGCCTAGATTATTTAATCGAAAAACAGGATGGGATTATTCGAATCGTAATTATTCGCAGTGTGTGCATGAGTGGAACTTGACATTCGAAAGATTAATTAAATTGATCAAAATATTGTTTGATTGAAAAATATACCCTTTTTAAAATCAGAATGTATGTCATATGTATGTCAGTAATCTACAAAAAGAGAAATTTTACATTTTTTGAAAAAATATTTCTATTCTCCCCCCCCTCCCTCACTTTCATAGATTGATATTACATATATATAATACAAAGATAGTAATGGAAAATAAAGAATTATCGCGAATGCCTATACAGTATGTCTGATTGTTTGTCAATTTGTAGTCGATATTTTTTTCGACTTAAGTAAGTTTTCAAAGTCAATATTTAATCGACTGTTAAAATAAAATGAGTGTCGGCTTATAGTCGATATGTCCAGATACTGTACGAATTATTTCATTGGCTGCTGAGCATCTAAAAATAAATTTAAGGAAGCCTTAAATATAAGGCCTGACTATGAATACGGGCATACTTATTGAAGGATGAGATTGAAGATTGGAAGATTAAAGTTTGACCAATCAGAACAAAAGGAATCAAAACTTCTTTGTCCTCATCGGTGAAATTTCAAGCTTTAATCTTTACTCTCAATCTTCAATGCATAGTCTGATTCCGGCTTTATTCTTTGGCCGATATTTATAATTAATTCTTATATTCAAGATTGTCTTAAGTTCAGCCTTGAGGTGTCGCAAACCAATCAAAGATCGCATTAACATCTTAAAACATTATTTAAGCCAGTCTTGAAATAAGAACTGACTGAATACCGACGTTTATCTAATTCTAAAGACTAGAAAAAGGCGAAGAGTAAGTTGAATCGAAATTAAAGTTAATCTACATTGGTGGAAATGGGCATAAGTCGACTACATTGGCTGACTGGCAACTGGTTATATAATTAGGACACATTTGTCATCTTTTAATCAACTAAAAGTTGACATTCAATCTAATTCAAATCGACTTTGGACTTCTGCCGACACTATGTGAGATATATGCGTCAATTTTAAACATTCTGCTCATTGGATGACTAAAAAAAGATTGCGAAAATTGTTAAATAGTAGAGAATTTTTTTACTCAGTTTAATTCTAGTTATCATAAACTATTATTATACATATAATGTATATATACACACTTTATATCCAAAGAAACGGTCCAGCTAAATTTTAGCACAATTTCTTAACATCTTTTAATATAATTTGCCGACTCGGCAAAAAAAACATTGAGATGAACAATAGCTCAAAAAGCTTAAAATTTTTTTTGACAACCAAGAAAATCAAAATTGAATCACAAAAACTGTTTTACAAAATGGTGAAAGTTGAAGAAATCTCTGAAAAATAGGAAAATAAATTTTTTTAAATTATTGCGCTGCTCAGAGGAATCCATTGTCTGATACAAAAATTTATGAGTTTTTAAGATCATTTCTTTTCTAGTAAATCCATATCTATTTTAAATACTTTTTTATAATTAATTTAATTTTTTGTTAAATTTAAAAAAAGTTTAATTTTTTGTTAAAATTATGTCATTTTAAAATAAATGTTACGAAATGGATTGTTTTTGTAAAATCTATAATTCAGAAATAAATTATTGCAGAAAACTTAATCAAAAGGAAAAATTTTAATTTTAATTTTAAATCTTAGAACTTTTTTATTTTTTCCACGATAAGCTAATGAACAAAGAATATACTTTTTCAAAATGGAAAACATTAAGCGATAATAAAGTGTATCTAATTTGGACAAAAACTTAACAAATAATCCTGAAAAATGGATGTATTATATATACGAGGACAAGTCAATAAGTTCTTAGAAAATCTGTCAGAAGGTACTCGCAGTCATGTCACATTACTTTTTGATAAATAGCATTTCTGATTGATTACTGTCAAATTTTGAGCGAAATTCATCGGATGGTTTCATTTCTGTAGACGATTAAAGCGAACAACCTTTGTATTTTTTGCAAAATAGAAAAAACGAGTTTCATGCAGTGATCAAATATCTATATATGAAAGATTTAACGCCGAAAGAAATCAAAGTCGAGTTGGATAATGTTCGTAGCACATCTGCACCAACGTTTGCGACTGTATACAATTGGGTGAATGAATTTAAACATGGTCATACATCCACATGTAATGTACCTTGTTCGGGACGGGTCCAATTAAGGCGGCTACGCCAGAAATCATCGATAAAATGCATGATATTGTTTTGACTGATCGACGAGTGAAAGTATGCGAGCTTGTTGAGGCCATAGGCATATCACATGACACAGTGATTTCAATTTTGCACAAACAATTGGGTATGAAAAAGCTATCGACAAAATGGGTGCCGCGTTTGCTCACTGTGGACTAGCGCGACCGTGTGACGATTTCAAAACAATGTTTGGAGATGTTTCAATGTAATCCAGATGAATTTCTGCGTCGATTCACTGAATGAAATATGGATCTATTACTTCACACCTTCCCGAGACAAAGGAACAGTCAAAACAACTTTACCAGGTGAACCAGCTCTGAAAAAGGCGAAGACCACAAAGTCAGCCGGAAAGGTGATGGCCAGTTTTTTGGGATGCACGCGATATAATTCATATCGATTACCTTCCGTCGAAGCAAACGATCAATGGCGATTACTACGCAGCCTTATTGGACCGTTTCAACAACATTTTAAAGAAAAAACATCCTCATTTGGCGAAGAAGAAAGTGTTCTTCCAGCAAGATAATGCACGGATTTACACGTGCCCGGCACTGATGGCCAAATTCAACGAATTCCGCTTTGAATTACTTCTCTATCCAGCATATTCGCCAGATTTAGCCCTGCAATTATTTCCTGTTTCCAAACCTGAAGAAATGATTCGAAGGAAAGAGATTCACCATCAGAGAGCAGCTCATCGCCGAAATAGAGGCTTATTTTGAAGAGTTGGACAAATCATATTATTCCGACGGTTTAAAAAAGTTAAAGAATCGTTGAATCAAGTATATCGAGCTGAAAGAAGATTATGTTGAGAAATAAAAATGAATTGATAAAAAAAAATGTATTTTACTATGTTTTTCTAAAAACTTATTAACTTGTCAAAAATATGTTCTTGAAGAACATATTTTTAAATTCAATTTTTTAAAATATTGTTTTACAATGATTTTTTAAAAAGTCCTTTTTTTAAAATTCACATCATTTTAATCATGAAGAAATAGAAAAATTTTGAAATTTAAAGTTTATATTTTATAAATTTTCCTCATAAAGTTTACTATGATAATTTGTTTCTGAGAGTATTCTGAGGATACGATCTGAGGATACGCAATGCTGCAAATATTTTAAAGCGTTTTTTGATTGATCAATTTTTAAAATTCTTTTTTTAATTCAATTAAGCGCTTCAAAGCATTTGTAGTGAGACTTCGACCGCAGTCTGAGTTACAGATTTCTGTTTTATTTATAATTCAAATTTCTCTCGTATTACCAACAAAATACTGTGGTTGGTATCCATAGTCCGTTCTTATTTCAAACTATCTTAAGTGCCTTAAATGCTTAAAATGCTAATACGGCCCTCTGATTCGTGATTTTGGCTGTGTTTCAAAATTTACTATCAGTACTGAAATGTATAATACACATAACGTAGATTGTAGATTTTCAGTACTGGCTGTGAATTTGGGAACACAGTCTTCTTAAGACTTAGGATCTTGAATATAAGATCTGACTGATATTCACAGACGGATCTTATATTTAAGTCCGTCTTAAGTACAGTCTTAAGATGTTATGAACTGATCAGAGGGCCACATTAGCGACTTAAGACATTACTTAAAATAAAAACCGACTATTCGGTATTCACAATCCATTCTTATTTCAAGATTGCCTTAAGTAATGTCTTAAGACGCTAATATAGTTCTCTGATTGGTTCATGACTTCTTAAGATTATACTTAAGAACTTAGGACGATCTTGAATGTAAGCTTTGACTATGAATACCGGCCTAAGCACTTATTGGACTACAAATAATTAAATCGAAAATGGCGGTTGAAATAGCCAATAGGAAAGTATCGGTATTTTGGCTTGATAGAGAGATTGCGCTATTTCGGTAATATCTAGAGTTTTAATTATTCATGACTGTATACGCCATCTATGTACTGTCTATCCTTTTCGCATTGTCGTTAGACGGAGGAAGAGAGAGTAGGAAAATGAATGATAGATAATATCATTTTCGTACGTAATACGATTCCAAATTACGCCGTCGTTGTATTCTTCTGATAAGTCACTTTCCGTTGCACGTGCAATTTCATCTCTTATGTATGTATATGTCTTCCGGGTAATGCAAGAACAAACGTAAGGTTTGGCGCCAACATAACCTAACCTTATTGCGAGCCGTGTAAAAACGATTTTTAAATGCGACTTTCACTGATGATATTTCGGTAGCTGGCCTGAAAGATGAAGGAGTTAGAGGAAGTCAACTGCGAGGTAACATTACAACATAAAGATATTTCAATTATTGATATAACCTATCGTGATTTTGGTAACGTTCTCAATTGATATTTTTCTACTTTAATTCGAATTATGCCGAAAATATAAAACAATGAATGATATATAAATGAAAAGCTTATTGTTTTTACATCAATAATTTTCTCGATAATTCTCTCGTGTAGATTCGCAGGATCGTGAATCTTCAATTTCCTGTGTCAAATTGGTTAAAAAATTTAGAGTATGGTCAGTCTGCGAATCTTCAAGAGTACGACAACGTTAATGATTACCGTGGAGGATTTCTGCATAATGCAACATATGCATGGCTGAGTTATGGTTGCCACTTGGTAGTTTTTAATGTAAAAATAGGAGAGACCGTTAGCAGTTGGATGTTTCGTGGTATCGTAACATCAGTGTCCCAATTCCCTATTCAATCTGGAGAATTTCCGTTACTGTTGGTTGGAATAGATAATTGTGCGAGCAGACTGAGAGATTCTTCTGGTTTAGTGTGCATATTTGACTGTACTACATCCCGTGTTTTGAGAGCTATTCGTGTAAGTATTATCTTCTAAATCAGATTCATTTTAATCGAATTAGTATTAAGGATTATAATTAAAGGTATTCTTTTGTATTTTGCATGGTGTTTTATAGATGCCATGTGGGATAGAACAAGTATGTGTTGTGACGGGTGGTGCTGAATGGGAAGAATTCAATGATAAAAGACCTGATAACATATTAAATGAAATGGATGGAATGGCCTGTGTAGCTTTGCGTAATCTTCAACATATCATGATTGATCTTCGGAGAACTGTATGGGATATGGATGATTTATCTATTGTTATGGATGAAACATCACCGGCAGAGATATATTTTCCATCGGTGAAACAAATTATTGATAGACGTCAATCCATTCGAGAAAAACATGCAGCTTATAATTTGCTCAACAATCGTAAGTGCTAGTAATAAATGATTATTATCCAAGTTAATATTTGTTCACATGTTGATACTATATTAAATAAAAAATATGAAATAGAGAACAGATTAGTATACTGCCTTCTATATGCACATGCATCTCTGACACACAAACATTGATTAATATTATATCAGTAATTATTTAGAAATTTAATATATTTTTAGGTATAGAAAAGCACATTGGCTTTAACAGAGAAGATTTCGAAACATCTCCTTTGCTCGGCGAGACTTTGACCACAGCAATCATTAGTTCTACAAAGATTGGCTGTTTAATCTCTGGCTGTTTAGGCAGAGTGATAATTTGGCAGAATGATGGTTCCATAGGATGGATCAGTACACCCATCGATGAGAATATGATAGTCACGCATTTGGCTTTGTTGGAACCTACAGATGATCCTAGACCTTTTTATTATTTGTGGGTAGTGTACCAGGACGAGTTGTCAAAAGCACCACCAATATTGCGAATGTACGCCATGCTATTTGAAAGGAAATACTGTGATAGAGAGATAAATTTGTACTTTAATTTAGAAGATGATCCCAGTTTGAAGTTTGAATCAGAGTTGAACGAAGGAGACAAGGTTATCAATTTGTGCACTGTTGAGAGAGAATCCAACCCAGAACAGACCGACTCGACCACTAGAAGAGGCGAGGATAATTTACTGCTTATCGCAACCAACGACAGAGTATTTCTGTTTGACTTGAATCAATGGTACAAAGAGCAAATGCCGCACACCATTAGTGAGTGTCAGAATCCAAATAGTATATTGGCAACGTATCGTATACGATCGGACGTACAAAATGAGGAAGACAATCAGGTCATAAATTTTGCATATGTCCCACACAGTTTGCAAGAATTCTCCAGCAGCGGCCTGAGTTCATCAGAGGAACTGTTCTATCCCAATTCCTTATCACTCGAATGGGTGGAGTTGAATTCAATGAAATTGACGTTCTGGATGACTCGTGGTATTCAGACCGATTTGCTACGTGAAATAGCTATGACGGGTCCTATCATATTGATACAACCGTTTGAAACGTTTCATAAATGTCTTTCTGTTGGGTTAGTGCCGTTCAATTCAGAATTCTCATTTGCCAGCGATCAGAATGCACAACGAGAGATGTTGTTGTCCCTCTGCTTAGAACAGCGATGGTCCAGTTTTCTGATAAAATGCGCTATGGAGTGGTCGGACGGTAGTGCCTCTTACTTGTATCCCACTTTCCTCAAGTGGGGCATTCAGAGAGCTTCTACGATAAAAATGATCGCGGATCGACTCTGTATTTCTTTGTTCGATCAATCAGGTAGCAGCATTGGTGAAACTGACGTGAAAACTTTGCGGTTTTGTTCGCAACAATTGGAATGTTTGTCCAATGTAGTGGCTAAATTGCCATCCGCGGCGGTTGACTTGATGAAGCAACGAAGGATGTTGAAACGCGTGTCCTTATATTTTCAAGTACTTCTTTGGTTCTACGACGTGGGTCTGTTGCCCGAAATGCAAGATTTAGAAGAAGAGAAGCAAGCAGTGACGACGGCAGAGACGATGGAACAAGAAGAAGGAGAAGAGGAGAAGAATACGCTACCTATCTCCTTAACGCTAAGAGTGCCTTATCCTTATGCGAAGCTTTCGGTGCTTTATAAAGAGAAACGAGCACAGTTATTAAAAAACAATGGCAGTAATAGTGAAAACGAAGAAGATTTATTTATTGATGAGCTAATAATGCGTGAGTGTTCCACGTTGAAAGCACAATGGGAAAAAGAGGGTGGCATCGCCATGCATGGCTGCTATCCACCGCCATCGCTGCAATCTCTACTACGATCTTATTTAACCGATTGTCATCAGACGGAAGTAAATGAGATCAATTGTAGACATCAGATTACAATTTATCTCCTGATGGACCTAGCTATGCTACTGCAGCGGTCGTATCCCGCGGTGAAACAGCTGATCAAATATCCGTCCGCATTCATGATGAGCCCGAGTCTTATCAAGCTCACTCAAGCATTCTGGCTACTCGATCACGAAAATTATCAAGAATTTCTTGATACAATGACTGGTCAATTAGTTTGCGATTCTGATATCAAGGATTGGCATCATAGATTCATATTGCGCACTTTGGTGCGTAACAATCAACACAAACTGGCGCTCTTGTATCTTCGTGTGAGGAAACCACCCTTGTCCTCTATAGAAGAACAAGGTATGGCCATGAGCCTTTCGGTGGAACATGGGCTAGTACAATCCACTTTCCATCGTCGACCACCCTGTCACTACGAACAATTATTAACCAGCTTCTTTCGAGCGTGTAGAAAATATAATAAGCTCGACGAGGTTCTGCATTTAGTTCTGGATTCCGAGGAGGAGGAAGTGTTTGTCAAATTTCTCGAAGAGAATAAGATGGAAGATTTACGATTGTTGTACTATCTACAACGATGTCGTTATACGGAAGTAATTGGCGGCTATCCGATCCGGCAGTACCAACCGAACGTAGTCAAAGACGTGCAGTCTACATCGTTCATTATGCTCAGCGCGTACGAAATGACTTTGCCTGATATCACGAAACGATTCTCCATGAACGCGACCATGTCGAATTCAGACACAGATCTAAAGACACGCTATTCCAGACCGATGTCACATTGTAAGAGCCACGATAAGCTGCGAAATATATATGAAACTGTGATTACAAAAGCCAGAGAGACTTATTTACGAGGAGAGAAATCTCAAATTCCATTTGTCAGTGCGCCTTGCACGTCATTGAGACTCAACAGTCACGGCGTAAACATGAATTGTGTGTTATTTCCGACGCTGACGCATAAGAGTCGTGGCAAACGCACAGTTGATCAGATCTACGAAGAGGATGATGCAGACGATATGCCGAATGATGTTAAACGCCGGAAACTAACAGACGAGAACATCTCACCGAGCAAACGAATTTCGGAAGAATCAAGATTGATGGAGACTTTCGAGACGCCTCTGGTAAAACGCAAACCTAATGTCTCCGTGAATAAGGATCGTGTTCTAGAAACACCGCAATCAATTTTGAAAATTAGACAACTTGTAAGAAGCTCGACATCTCCTACTGTAATGTCCCAAGCAAAGGAAACTACCGATAGAATGTCTGAAAAAGAAAGAAAAGTTAGTAGACAAATACGATTTAACATTAATCAGTCCAAAAAAACTTTGATGTATGAGGAAGAGGACGAGAAAGAGGAAAGAAGACAGAAGGAAAAAGAACAAGATAATGAAACTGATGTTCCCCTTAGTTCGAACGAAGCGAGTAATGATACGTTCTTCAGTCCAAACGCAAGTAACAAGCCAGAATATTATGAAAGCGCGATTTTGAATGACAGTAGCAGTCCTTCTGGTAAGATTCATTGCTACGCCCGTCCGCGACCCAGTCTCAGAAGAAGTGCCTTACAATCGTCTGTAGAAATGCCACAGGAATTTTGCACGGATAAAGCAAGTGGCTCGTCCGTAAACTTGTCCGCAGCGATCTCGAGAACTTCCGAAAAGATAAATGAACAATCCTTTATCTTAGGTACACCGAGAAATCGCAGCTCATTGTTACCGACCTCCACTTACTCGACCACTATACTGTCCTCTGACAGCAGCGTCGGCGATATTAGCTATCTTACAAAGAGATCAGGACGTACTAATCCGCAATGGACACCGCCCAAGGAAAAAGATAGTGACGATAAATTTACCGTTACGTCTACTCCACTAACAAGGATTACAGTTTCTCAGACATCTATTGATAACAAACGAACTATGGAAATAGACGACATGAATAACTTGTACGAGATAAAGGAAGATGATAACACACTAAACGAATCTAAAAGATCTGTGCATCATATTGAACAATTTGGTTGTGATGGAAGTGATTTCGCAAAACAAGAAGATAGTTTAGATAAAGTCATAGAAAGCAACAATCAACAGAACAAGTACAATAATGGAAGAATCGCGAGGGAGGCTAGTCCAAGTTTACAGAATTACGAGTTGCCTATACTTTTCGAATCTGAAAAGATTGCGGAATCGAGTCCGATCGTTTCGGATGAATCTGACGAGGAATTACTTATATTGCGAAACGATGAAGATAGTGACGAGCACGAGGAGACGTTCGAGAGTTTGGAAGACGCACAGATGCATTTGGATAGTCAAATTCCTGCTTCTTGTTTGTCCCGCGAGATTTGGAATCCAAGATATAGAACGGAAGAATGCAGTATGACGAAATCTAATGGTTTGCAAGAAATGGTGCAAATAATAGGTGACGTTGATTTGACTGATGACGAATCTGCGAATAGCAGAGCTGTTACACCAGTAGTACCTGATGAAGTGGATAATAACAAAAAAGAGATACATTTGATGCCAATTATTCCTTCAGAATACATATTATACGACATGTCGAATATTACAGACGATGAATCCGATTCCAATGCTAGAGAAACTGAAGAGCCAAAAGCGAAAAACGATAAATATTCTAATTTACAAAGATCTTATGTCACACAAAATGTCGAAATGGAGAAGAACAGTAAAGCCAATGAGAAGAATCGCAAATCAGAGTGTAGGAGCAAGAGCGTTCCAAAAGAAGGTCTCGATGAGACTTCATTGTCCCGGCAGCAATCCAACGTCAATGTCCATGACAAATCCGACAAAACTTTTTCAAGCTATGTAAAACTATATAAAGTAGATGATAGTACGATCGAAGTATCCGAGGAGATGACTAAAGAGAAGGTTGAAGACATGACCGAGGAGAAGCTGTCAGGTAATCAAAGTTTCTCGAAAAATAAGAAAAATCAAACTGAGATCACGGATGTTTCATCTGTACGTATGACTAGATCACGTAGAAGTTCGGTGATAAAAGATATCTCGGCACGGCAAATAGAGGAGAAAGTCACCCGTTTACGAAGATCAAGTTCAACGATGAAGGACCCTTTAAATTTTTCAACAGATCATTCGTCGCAGAAAACAGATTTCGAAATATCATCGCGTTTGAAGAGAGCAAATTCAGCAGCGAAGGAAATAAAGATGGATTCTCCCTCGGGAAAATTACGTGGCCGAAGAGCGAATTCTCTTGCGAAGGACATATTAATGAGCTCAGTGATAAGCTTAGATGAGAATTGTGAATCAGGAAACTCCAACGCACAACCATCAATGAGGAGAGGCCGCAGATGTACATCTGTAACGAAGGAATACTCTCAGCCCAATACAAAGGATAGCGACTCCGAGAGCATCAAGGATGAATTACCAGTAAGGAGAAGCACAAGACTTGCTTCTTCCGCGAGAAAAGAATTACAAGCAGACACTCCTTCTCTAGGAGAGAGGAGTTTCACAAAGTCAGGAAGCGCGACATGGCTCGTAAAACTAGCGAATGATGACGAAGAAGGCGAGAACGCGAACAAGAGATCTTTGCGACGCACGAGGAAGTCTTCGGTGTCGTCCGATACGGATGGTGCAACGACAAACAGATCATTGAGATTATCCATGAGGGACAAGGAGTGTTCGAAGGAGCCAGACATTAAAACGACTCGAAAACGCGGCAGTTCAGTACCTAAAGAGATGAAGACGCAGCCTATAGGATCACTGCGACGTAGGTCCAGTAGTATTATTAAAGAAATCATTCCGGAAGTCGCTGAGCCTCCGGAAGAATCAAAGAAATCCAGGAATTCTGCCGCAAGAAATACAGAAGAGATTGTCGATAGACTAACGACAAATGCGCGCGTTCGAAGCGCGTCGGTTCTCTCCGTGCCGGAGGAATTGGAGGAAATTTTGAGTCCGTCAATAAGAGAGACGAGATCTACCAGGAAGAAGGCTGTGCAAAATAACGCCAGAGAGAAGAGAGCATCCAGTGCAGATGTGACACACACAGATATGAAAAGAAGAGTCAGAAATGTTGACACAAGTATCACGGTGGTATCACCGATAGCGGAAGAGTTAGTGGAAGGAGATGAAAAGATAGATATTGAAACCGTGCAAGATACTCCAGCGCCTAAAAGAAAAACTGCATCTGTCACGATGATCAAAGAGATGAAAACGAATACCGTGAAATCGAGACGAGGTAGACCGCGCAAGATCAGTGTAAGTCAAGAGTCCAGCAATCTGTATTCGTTCTCGTTGCCGGAGAAAACGGATGATGTACCATTGGAGAAAGGTAATTTGAAAAATTAGGCCGCTTATCAAGTGAAGGTCTTATGTTGCAAGGAACGCTCTATGTAATAATAAACGGAATTTTTATCAATATCTCTTCTGAAGGATTTGCTTTCAAAGATCTTTGTGTAAATTATTCTTTAAATTCCCTTTTCTTTTCGTAAAGATTGTATTTTTACCATTTTTTTTTACACAATTCATTTATAGTCGACTTCTATCCAATTTGAGACGTGTGTATAATTCCATTCATTTGTTGAATAGCAGATTTTAAATAGCGGTTTGAAATCGTACTCTTCTATTTACAGACATTGGAGAGGTCCCGAATTATGTGTTCTCACCGCCTCAAACCAGATCTAATAAAAACATTTCTTCAAAGCAACATCGTAGGTTGTTATTCATTGATTCGATATAATTACCCTCATCGCTATGTGTTTTATCATTTTTAAAAACTTCATTTGTCTCTATTTCGTCTCTTCTTATCAGAGAAAAAAGTCTTTTAACTTATATTCTTTATTTTTCACAGAAAAATGAGCTCATTCATACCGAGTCCTTATCAAGAAGGAGAACAACGATTCACTATCCGGCAATCTCACAACATCAAATCCGGTGCTCGTTTAGTTAAAAATTCTTTCGGATCGCGATTTCGAACAAGATTTGTTGTATCTAAAAGATCCAAAAATACAACAGATTAAAACTGGAATTTCCCAAGAGTTCTACGCACATTTTAGATTTGTAAGTCTCAATACTTGTAAATTCCTTTCACATATTTCTTTTATCATCGCAACATGTTTTTTTTTACGTATGCTTCTGTCAATTAAAACAGTCGATTACTCATTGCAAAGCATTAACTTTTAATACTTATAAGCACAGTGCGTGTGAAAAAAAAATATTAGGAAACGTTAACATACATAGAAATTGTTGACCAGTTTTAGCATCTATATTCTGGCAAAAATATAGTACAAAATAATCTCTCTGATATGATAAATAATTATGAATGCTAATAAAGATCGAAAGATTTAACTTATATCCCAGCATATCCTAATTAGAAAATAAAAAAAAAACAATTGCTTTGTCTAATATTGAAATTCTAGCGGAGACAAACAAGTTCAATTGTTTGCAAAAATCGGAGAGAAACAAGATCAAGAACTTGAATAATCTTATCTTTTTATCTCAATTTGTTTCGAGTGACGATTAGGTAAAGTATCTCGTTTTCTTTTTTTGATTGGAATATATTTTAAGTGGCAGGAGGTGATTGACTATTCCAACAATGATATTTGGAATATATGCTAATGTGATGTTGAAAAATACCTTTTTTTTTTCCAACAATACATAGAAATTCTAAGATTGTTTTTATCAAAGATTAATAAACCCGCATAAGTGAATCAAATTACATTATATATGTTTACAGTTGCATAAAAAAAGTTATGTTTCATTCAATCTAAGATATATCATGTTATTTTTGTATCGAGCACGCGCGAGCCGGTATACGATCATACGATTACAAGTGTTATGTTAAATAATGTATTTTAATGGTAAATTATCATTGAAAAATGTACAGATGTTTTCATATTATGCGTGCGTACATACAACGTTCTTTGATCACGTTCATTCCATCTATATGTACATTTTTTAAAGATATTTATTGTCGGTAGTGTCAATTTTTTTTGTTAATATTTCTAGATTTTCATTTTGTAGCACAGAATTTTTTGCTACATATTTTGCATATATAATATAGTACATGCTCCTATAATATTTTCGGCAAGAAAACAATGTATCATATCTTTGTAAATAATTTATTAATATACTCATGTATAGTTGTATCAATACAATAAATGTAAAAGAAACTTACACATACACACACATACACACACACACATATATATATATATATATACATATATATGTATATGTATGTGTGTATATATATATAATATATATATATATATGATAGTATCAAATGAGAGAATCCACTCACCACAAATAATCATTATGAAAAAAGTATTACGAAAAAATTCATATATTCTAATGGAATATTGCTTGAAAAGCTATCAATAGAGATTCTTATTCTTCTGAACACAGTTCTTATATAAGTTAGTAAATAATACATTGTACACACATATACAATAAATCTATATATATCCTTTATAATGCTAGAGAATTAATAATAAATAAATTCTAAACGTTTTATAAATGTGTTATTTTGAAATTACAGGTAATTTTAAGATATTTTTTCTTTATTTTTTGAAAGGGAAATGTAACAATTGTATTTAGTAATAATTATGCATTCTCTTTTTCTAATATTTCCCTTCACGTTATAATTATGTACTTCAGTATTTTTGAAGCTTACTTATATCATATTCCAAAATTCGAAAAATATTGCAATACATAAAACTCTTTCAATCTAGATCCTTATATAATACGTAATGTATATGCCCTTTCTTTATCAACACTTTTTTTTAAAGGCCTGTATTAAAGTGTTATTCTTTGGCAGTGTTGTTCTTTATATTCTACTTTAACTTTAAAAAAAAAACTTTAAATAGTCGCGATTTTAATAAATTAAACATGTTATAGACAAATTTTGTAGTGTTGAATGATATCGGAAACGTATCAGTATGGTCATTTTATAAGAGCCAATTGAATGAAAACGTGAGATTCTCTTCGTATTCAACCGTAATCATTTAAATAATACAGAATAATTTAATTTAAAGCAAAATTTTATAATTTTCAATCTTTTGTCATAATCTATTTATGCATTTAAAAAATTACATTCTGTATATCTGATTTATTTACGTGAATTAACATTTTATGATAAATTCATATTTGATCAATATTTGTACACTGTTGCACGATTTTCTCGTCTTATATCAATGCATAAAGTTGAAAAATATATATTATATTGTTTTTTGATTGTCTAAGATATTCTTTTGTTTTTATTTATACTAAAAATGTCAAAAGTTTGAACAATGAGAAGCATTAATATTAAAAAAATATACTAGTGTCTTTATATATTTTACAACAGGAATGACAAGTAACGCGTTATTTTTCATTCTTGCTTCATATACAATATTATCAGAGATCAATACATCAGTTATCAAAAAATATAAAACGAAAATCGAGGACGCTACAATCTGTTCATTCGAATATTAGCAATTATAATTATTGCTAAATAATTCGTTAATGATTAAGGCTCTTAGATTTTTTAAATGCCCTTTAAAAGGCACATTAAACTTTGTGTAATGTATGGCAGTATATTGATTTACATTATCATATAATTTATGGCAATATATCCTATCAATACGAAGAAAAATAATCGTAAAATCTTAAAATTGGTACACACATTTTGCGAAAGTAAATATATATACTATTATAAAATAAATGTATTATTAATATTACTCAATACGTAACAAAATTGCATCTCTGGGTAGATCTTAGAAATGAATACTGCTTGTTAATTTATGTCATCGTTTGATGGCAATAAAAAAAAATTTTTATAAAAAATATTAATCTCTCTCAACTTTATGTTTCTTACTGATGCTTACACCCATCCTTAACTCGCCGCTTGTGCTTCTCCTCTTGCACATTAGACGGTGATTGAGCTTGATTTCGTCGCTGGCCTTGAATCGGCATGTAACACGGTATATCATCTGCCATTAGCTCTTGTGGTGGCGTCGGTAAAACATAAGTAGGACTTATTGTGCTGCTCGAGCTGCTCGAAAAAGTACCTCTATGCACACTGTAAGTAGGATCGATAATGGCTGCAACATTTGTCACTTCTCGCACATTGTCGGGGCTGTCTAATGTATGGATTTCCTCAGGATCCGAATAATGAGAATAATTGGCAGGATAACGGGTTCGATTCTTGTTTGACAAGGTCTTCAAGTCCAGTCTGTCTGGTCTTTGAGGTCGTTCTGTGAGATCCTGTTCATCTGCCTGTTGTTGCAGACGTTCCCGTTCTAGCTTCTTCTGTTTCGCCCTTTCTCGCGCTTTACGAGCCTTTGCACGCTCCTTATCCTGAAGCATTCGTGCCAACTCAGCATCTTGCGCCTCCATCGCTAATTTTTGATCCAACATAAATTGCTCATCCTCCGGATCGTCGTGATTTTCTTCTTCTTTTTGTAGCTTTTTTGCCAGTTCCTATCATACAATAAAGTTTAACATTTATATTTTTATGCTAACAAACAATTATTTCTTTCTTTTCTTAAATAAGATTCTATTTAAGATATATATATATATATATATATATATATATATATATATATATATATAT
>Ga0157363_1001723_pt1 | contig 18603 bp, 10 predicted proteins | sample AttsexASBM1_FD_111477 | JGI IMG/M metagenome (GOLD analysis project Ga0157363, IMG submission 111477) | Fungus gardens microbial communities from leaf cutter ant in Ribeirão Preto, State of São Paulo, Brazil - Atta sexdens ASBM1 | ecosystem: Host-associated > Fungi > Mycelium > Unclassified ... | reverse complement strand
GAAATGTCGAATTTTGTGTTAACCAAGCAGCATTTGCGGGAGGTTTTGATTTTCTGCTTTAATTGGAAGAAAAGTGCGGCTGAAGCCCATCGAATGCTTGTCGAAGTTTATGGTGACACTGCTTCAACTGATAAATCATGTAGGGAATGGTTTTGACGCTTCAAGGATAGAGATTTCATTGAAGACAAGGTCTGGACAGCCAAAAAAATTCGAAGACAAAGAATTAGAGGCATTACTCGAAGAAGATCAGAGTCAAACGCAAGAGGAGCTTGCAGAATCATTGAGAGTAACAAGCCGTTTCTGTATGATTGAGAGCTATGGGAATGATTCAAAAACAAGAAAATTGGGTACCTTATGAAACCGAGAGACGTTGAAAGGCGATTTTTCACTTGCGAATAGCTGATTTAAAGACAACAGAGAAAAGGTTTTTTGAATCGGATTGTGACTGGAGATGAGAAATGGATATTCTACGACAACCTCAAGAAGAAAAAACTACGCTAAGCCCGGTCAATCGTTGCCATCGACCTCAACATCTACACCACGGCCGAACATTCACGGTTCGAAGATTATGCTCTGTATCTGGTGGACCAAAAGGATCTTGTTTAATGAGCTACTGAAACCTGGTGATTCTATTACAAGCGATCGGCTACAATTGATTCGTTTGAGCCGTGAATTGCGAGAAAAACGGCCGGAATACAAAGACATGATAAAGTTATTTTTCTTCATGACAACGCTCGGCCTCATGTCGCTAAAGTCGTAAAAAAATATTTGGAAATGCTCAAATAATGTTTTACCGCACCCGCCGTATTCTCTGGACATTGCTCCTTCTGATTACTGGTTGTTCCGAAGGATGCAGCAAGTCATCGGTTCACTTCTTTCGCAGAAATCGAAAATTGACTTCAAAATTGAATCGCCTCCACAGACGAGTCATTTTTTCGAGATGGAATTCGAAAATTGCCTGAGAGATGGGAAAAAGTAGTAGGCAGCGATGGACAATACTTTAATTGATCTTCATTCATTTGAAATAAATGCACAAAAAAGGGACCGAACTAATTTGTATTCCCAATATTTCATTAAAAATATAGTATTTCGGTGAAAATACGATCATGGTGCAATAAGTTATTTCAGAATAGCGATTTTTCAGAAATAGAAAATATTTTTAGTTTTTGATAGCTTAAAAAGAAATAAATTATTGATATTATGAGTCGTTTTCATCAACGTCAATTCCTTGATTTACCGATTAAGTTTAAGTTTTGCCAACTGCTAAACTGACAATTTATCTTTAACCTAATTTCTTGATCTGTTACAAAATACATATATTTGTAAAAATATTCAAAATGTATTTATATTTCAAAATCTAATTTGTTACTTTTTTCTTACCATGAATAGATTAGAAATTAATACATATTTTAGTCTTGCTATTGATTCTGGTGACAAAGTTAATCGATCGATTAAGTAATCGGTGTCGATGAAACCGGTTCTAAATGTTGTATTTATTACTTTGTTTATTATATGATAATTTCAAATATTTCTTTAAAAACTTTAATTACTTCATAAGTAATAACTTACAGTTATGTTCATGTCTTGAAATATATTTTTGCTTAAACAACAATTAAAATGTAAATATGACAATCTGGGGCTAGTTATGAATTTATTGTTATGTTTCTATTTCTTTGTCATTATAAATCAATCTCGGTATATAACCTCAACGCAACAGCGGTAATTGACATTGTGATCTTACGAAAGATTTTATCACGCGCATTAATGTCTCTTATTAAACATTCAAATAACTTAATTATATATATCTATAATAATTATATAATTTGCGAGATTCTATTTTTTATATATGTGAATTTATGGTAATAGTAACAAAGCTAATTTATTTGCGCACCTACTTCTGCGCATTGATTCTGGTATGTCCTCAATACTTTTAATATATTTATTGTTTAATATTATTGTTTTTACATTCAAAAATCTTATTATTTTATTTGGATATAATATTTACATATTATTTTTACAGATCCGGCAACATCAGAATTTACGATATTTCTTCGTTAGAAGAGCTATGTCTAATAGAAGCACATGATGCCGAGGTGCTATGTCTAGAATATTCCAAGTTCTCACGACATTCACTAAATACTCCTAGACTATTGGCAAGCGCATCTCGCGATAGATTGATTCATGTTTTTAGTGTTGATCAGGGATATAATTTTCTGCAGACGCTTGATGATCATAGTTCTTCTATTACTGCGGTCAGGTTTTTTAATCAATTGAGTCAGAGTAATCAAATACAGATGGTATCTTGCGGCGCAGATAAAAGTATAATTTTTAGACAATTGCAATCGGTAAGTAATTCTGTGCGATGATCAATAACATTGTTCAATAGAAAAAACAAAAGGAAGATAATTGTTTCCCATAATTTTGAACGCCGAATACTTATTTGTCAAATTATTTTATCATGTCACAAGTTTGAAAAATTTGCAGTTAAAGTTACAAAAAAGGGCTTCACATTCTCCCTAGCCAGACTGTTCGCTTTCTCATTTCCTCTGATATCTAGGAATCCATATTAGAGTAATGTGGCTTATTATTTCTCCTAATTTTGTTAATACTTGCATATAATTTCAAATTACAGGCGAAAGATTAATCGGATTAAGAGACATCGTGCCAATGACCTTGATTTTGATATATGTTAAGATTATGATCTTCAATAACCTTCAAAAGATTTTAGGTGGTAGTCACTGTTCATTGAAAAATTATTACTAAAAAAATGTATATGGAAAGCGAGAAAGAAAGGGGGATAGGTGGAAGAGAGGAAAGGAGGAAGGGGAAAGAGAGAGAGAAAAAATTGTATGTGGATAATTAAAATGAAAGATGAACTATGTACTACACACGAAGCAAAACGAGATTTATAATTGTACTGTTCCACATGAATTTTCGAATTTCACTTGCCTAGGAGAAAGTCGGTTGCTCCTTTTGCGATTATGATCACAAATTTCTCCTTGTAACATGATGGAAAATTTTGATAAATGTCATCATATTTAGCACCTAAAATTAGCACCTAATTATGAGAAATAATTATTCTCGTTGTGTTCGAAAAAAAAAAACTTTTTATTAAACAGTGTAATTAATTTGATACCTGTTCATTAAGATTTTATATTACAATTTTTTCTTATGTTTTTAGACACCAGGTGGAATGCCGCAATTTGCTAGAGGCCGCAACGCTCAGGGAAAAACTACTTTATATGACATGGAAATCGATTCCGGACAGAAACATGTGCTAACCGCCTGTCAAGATAGGAATATTCGCGTTTACAATGTTACTACGGGTAAACACAGCAAGACATTTAAAGGTTCCGTTAGTGATGATGGTTCACTGATTAAAATTGTTCTAGGTAAGATATATAATTTATAGTACACACACACACACACACACACACACACACACACACGCGCGCGCGCGCGCGCGCGCGCGCACACACACACACACGTACGCATGCACGCACGCACGCCGCTGTTCTATCATAAGAATGAAAAATTTTTCAATAACATGACAATATATAGATATATTTTCATATATTCATAAATATACAGGATGAACCGAAACACATTATACAATCAGAAGGAGAATTTCTCAGAGTAAATATTTACATAAAGTTAGCCTTTTCAAAAGTGTTCAGATAATGTATAAAGCCCTTTCAAAAGTTAATGATTTTATATATTACCATATGTATTGTATTATTAAAGTCCTAAGTGATGATCGTATATATTATTAAAGTCCTGAATGATTTCTAACAAGTTTTAACCGTTGTTCGTCATTTATTGTAATAAAAAGTTATTAATCAAAAAGATTTAAAAAATAATACCTTATTTCTGCTATGTTAAGACTTATAATATTAAAAACTACCTCACACTTTCCTCTTCTTGCTATAATGATTTTCTACGCGAAGCAAAGTCCACCCTACTACATACAGAGGAGGTATCCCTCTGCTTAGTGGAAATAGCCTCGCATCATTGTAAGACATTGCACTGGAGTGATGCATACCATGGTATACACTTCATTATTGCACTAAAATCCTGCTCTCGATTAACTTCTATTTTCAAATTTTAAATGTTACACTGGCTCTATATTGTCTCTTTGAGACAGTATAGTAAAATTTCACTTTGTGCATAAAACTTATACTACATAGCCACGGAAAAAAACACGGTACACCGAATGAGTTTGTCTATCACCAGCTATGAAAACACGCTACACTGTGCAGTGCTCTGAGTTTTACATTACTGCAGCCAAGGGAAAACATTACTAGAATCGTTGCAATTTATCTATTATTTGTTAGGTTTCCTGAAATTTTAAGCTGACTTTTCATGCGCAGCACGCTGCGGTAACAAAATGCTATTATTGGTAAAAATTTTTCGAGATGATCCTCACTATGATCACTCGCTATAGATTGTTTTAGTTGTTTCAAAAGGACAGATTGTTCTAAACATTGTTTCAAAAGGACAATTCCGTATGAAACGAACGCAAATAGCAGAAAATAAAAAAACATTTTCTTATCCGGCAAAAAAAATCGATTTTTTGCATTTATCATCAAGAGTAAATCGATTTTTTTCGATTTTTGGAAGAACCAGTAGCGATGCATGATTCATAATACAGAACTATGTTTCGCAGGACTAGAAAACAACTAAAAATAAAATTTTGCGTTGGAATAAGGAGAGTTTACCTTTACTCTTGGTCGGAGTTCGTTTGTTGAAAAATATTTTTTTTATTTTTCTCGATTTCCATTCGACTTATGGAATTGTCCTTTTGGAACAATGTTTGGAACAACTAGCACAATCTGTAGCGAAAAGAAATTATTTGATTTTTCAAAAAAGGGGGGCTAACAAAAAATTGTTTTTTACATTTTATTGGAAAACGATTTGAAATAAGATCGTTTTGGAAAACGGAACAAAACTTAGAACAACCTGGAACAATTGTCAAAATTTTAATTTTCAAAAAAAGGGTGACTAACTTCATACACATGGGTTTTAGTTGGTGAGAATCCCACATATCCCACGCGGCTCTTTCTTCAGAAGTCCACAGGGATGCATAATGCATGTATTTTCTCTTCATAAAAACAAAATGATGCACTTCCAATCAATTCTCGAAAATTTTAATCACATACGACATTGTGTTGTTGCAACGTGCTGCATATGAAAAGTCAGTTTTATTAGAAATTAGAGCAGCGATTTTTGTTATAAATTTCTCAAATGACCTATCAAATCTATCTCATTTGTATTTTCAGATACGTCCGGTATTTATGTAGCTACCTCATGTACAGACAAAACGTTATGCGTGTACGATTATTATAGCGGTGAATGTATGGCTACTATGGTTGGTCACTCAGAATTGGTAACAGGTTTACGCTTTAGTCCAGATTGTCGTCATCTTGTGTCTGCAAGCGGCGATGGTTGTGTATTCGTATGGCGTGTTCCACACGATATGGTCGTGACTATGCAGGCTCGTCTAGCCCAGCAAGCAATGCGTGCCGGCAAGTAAGTAGTTTTTTCTTTTCTGTTTATAAATCTTAATTATTATTATGTGACTTTAATAAAATAGTTGTACTTTTTTTAAATGTATTCATAGAAAACCACTCCAAGTTAACGGTGGTGGAATCAACGTGCAGTTAGATAATGAAATCTTCGGTTCACCTCCATCAGACTTTCTCGATCCCAATGCGAATCCGACGCTCCAGAATGTAGATTATAGATTTAGCGTTGGTCAGCTGCCATTATGGGCGAAGAAGCAAATGAATACCGCGAGTATTGATGATAGTGCAACACTGAGCTCAAGTGTCAGATCTCTCGGGGTGGATCTGCCAAAGGGACGATGGGCGCAAAGAGTTCAACAAGGCGATGGTATCACGGTAAAGTCCGTCTATGACAGTGATGAAGTTATACCATTTCCTCCGTCGCGCAGTGTCATTGATTCGGATGGTGGTGATGGTGGCTCGAAGGACAGCTCCATTGATAGCGGTACAGAGACGAAATGTAGCAGCGATTATCGTCGAGAAACGTTAATTAATAAAAGGGTTGGTAAAAGAGAATCTTTAGGAATCCTTTTTTTTTTTGTAAATAACTTGCGATAGATAAAATACAAATTAAGAAAGAGAATGCAGTTACGAAATTATAAGGCCAAAAATATCTTTATGTTCCTTTTATCACCGAATTGAATTATTAAAAAAATTTTTTTTTATACGATTGATTACATTTCGGTACTTTTTTTCTGAATAAGTTTTTTTTTGTAATGTTAATTCAAATTTGACAAAAATGATTTTCTTTTGTAACTTTAATTGCTCATAACTTTTAATGAACTTTTATAATTTTTTTTAAACTAAACTTATACAATCATCCAGACAGCCAAATCTGTAGAGACAGATTTTGAGCAGATTACCAATGCTATCAATTTTTGATGACAGAAACGCAATAAATTTCACAGTGTGAAATATCTAACGATGACGCCAGAAATGTGACTAAGCCTGCTGACATACTATGCTAGCAGATTGACAGCAGGGAGCATTTGCAATTCCTGCTTGGTCTTTGCCATTCTGTTGTCAGATTGCCCTGTGCGTGCTCGATTTATGTCACTAATTTGTTCTCTGATTATGAATAGGCTCTGTCGATAGAATAGAAACAGAATGCCATAATTGATATCAGTGCTAATATTTCTGATTAAATCTGCTACCAATCTGTTGATATTCTGCTTACTTGGACATAGTTTATTATTTCTGAAAAGATTAAAATAACAATTAAAGAGCTTATTACAACAATGAGTTGATCTATTTTGTAAAAATATATGGAGATCTCCAAAATTAAAGTGATGGGGAAAAAATATCAATTATAGATTCGGTTACATTGTGGATTAGCTATAACTTGGCCGAACAAATGATAATAGGATTTTTCCTATCATTTTAATTTTAGAATTCATTTACTCCATTCTTATAAAACAAATGGGTTTGCCTACTGCAACAAGTACTTTAATTATAAAAATTAATTCGATTTTTTTTACTTTTCGATGAAAAATTATATAAAAAATTATATAAAAAAAGTAAAAAAAATACGATTTTACAAGGTAGCATAGCTCCCATCTTTTGATGAACTTGAAAATAACCAAAATACACACGCGCATATCAATTTATTTTGTTAAAAAAAAAATATTTCTCTGCACATTTTGAGTTATGCAAGCCTCTTTTTTTTTGTTCATTTCAAAATAACAAATGGAGAATGTTGCCTCCATTGAAGGTAAGAAATTGAATAGAAATTTTTAAAAAAATTTAGTTTTCTGATGCTTCTAGATATTCAAATAGTGAGCAATCTATAAATTCTATCTTTTTTTGGATATAATCGAAAATCATTTGGCATAGTTCAAATACAGAATACGTACAACAAATAATGTATTTTTTTTTTTATTAAAACAAATTTGATATTTTGGTTATTTTCAAGTTTATTCTCTCTTTTTTAAACACATGAATATTTAATTATTTTTTAATGATAATTAATCTTTGACTAATATTATCATATTCTTTTAATGTATTGCTGTTTTTTGCAATCTAAGAATAGGATATTAATTGTGATTTTAGGAAGAAGAAGAGAATGTATTTCAACCATGTCCTAAAAGTTATAGAGAGATAGAAAATGAAACGAAGCAGGTACTAACAAAGTTATATAAGTATTATTGTATCATATATGTTATTATCTTTTTAATATAACAGATCTATTTTTGTTCGTCGATCATTTTGTTTTGATCTTGTTTTTTTAATCATCCTTTTTTGGCAATTTGCATTGTCAATTTGCCATCATATTTGTTTCATTGATTACATTTTATTTCAATCACTGATATATAGGTAATTGGCGATAAAATGATAATAAGAAGTAATAATATTACGGAATTGACACGTCAATCGAGGAGTCGTCATCACACTGACGATAGCAGTCTTGGCAGCTTTAAATTTGAGGTAAAGTCTTCTAAAAACGCGAAATATTTTCAAAAAAAAATTGTCTGAAAATAGTCTATTTAAGAAATATTTTATGAAATCGCTTTTTCCAAGTATGACAAAATATATCATATGTTGCGAAATAATATTTCTGTTGATATTACATTTTCAATTGACATTTGATGTTTTATTCATATGCTTATGTGTTATGTATATTTTTAATTTAATTGTTAATTATGTTATTAATAAATAATGCCTCGTTGTATTTTTATTTAAAAATGTCATTCAGGATCATGAAAGCACTGAACATGATGGGGATGTTGAAGATTATTCCGAAGGGGAAAATGGAACGACTGGTTCTGAAAAGTCACATCATAAATTAATGTATTATCCCCCACCAGAAGATATAGTGTCAAATCAATTTACTGTTAATGCGATGGATGTTGAAGAGCTCCGAAGGTTTATTCTTGATTCAATATATTTATGTTGTTTTTTTGATTGTATTATGAGCCTTTCATCAAATAGAAAATATATCTTATATGCATAGATCACAAAGGCGTCAAAGAAAATTGAAAAACACAGAGAATGGTCGGATTAGCGAAATAACTGCATCTGGCAGTCAGGACGAATCTGATTCAGAAGGCGGAGCATCAACTCCTAGCGCCGAGAGAAATCCGTTATCTATGTTATCCGAAGCTAGCTCAGAGGGTTTTGATCAGCTTGCTAAACAAAATCATAGAGAAAAATATCTGAAAAATGCCTTCGAATCGCTTAGTGGTGCGGAGGAGCCATCAAATCGTGTAAAAGCAACAAGTATTAGCTCTCAGTTTCATGGAAGGTAAAATAATTTTGATGAGTTGAAATATTATGATAAATCGTTAGTTTAATAATTGCTACTGATTAATTTAATTTGTTATAGATTTAGTAGTGAAAATAATACCACTACCAAAATACGTAATACAGCAGTAGTTAACGTAATAAAACATACAAAAGGTGATGATGATGTTGTGAAGAAACGGGAGGAGTTGCAGAGAAGGATAGAAGAAACCAGAAGAAAATTACAAAGTGTAAGTTTTGCATGAGAACAACAAAATGTTTTTCAAGAATTTTCATAACATAAGAAAAGAATATCACTTTTTGTCAAAGCTGATTTGATGCTTAGTAACATTTATATGTGAATATACAAATACAATATCACTTCTATAGAAATTCTATTTGTGCGAAATCTCATTAAATTCTGACTGAAGTGATATTTTTCGCAATAAATGTTTAAGACTAGTAGCATTATTAATTGACGATCAATTTTTTTTAATCATGAAATTATTTCATGATTATATTTCGTGTCAGATAAACCGAATCAGTGTACAATTTAGAACTGATAATTTGTATATTATATATAAATACATATAAACATTAAGCATCAAAACTTGTTTCGAAAATGATATTCTTCTTTTATTTCTACGAGGAGTGACCAGAAAGTAAGTTCCGTTTTAAATTTTGCCGCCGCAGCGGTGCAGTCGCGATAATACACATGTGTGCCGAGTTTGTTGATTCGTTGACAAGGAATTAACGCGACTTTCAATTATTGATTTAATGCAAACGTTTTAGTGTATGTTTATAATGTTTAAATAAATTAACCACTATTTGTGAAATATGGTCTGTGATCCGTTTTTTAAATGCGAAGTACATTAATGTGACTGAAATTCATCGTCATATGTGAAATATATATGGAGAACGTGCAATGAGTGATTCAATGGTACGAAGATGGATGCGATTTTTCAATGAAGGATGCGAAAATGTACACGACACTGAATGGAGCGAACGATTGTCTCTGAGTAATGACAATTTGATGCGTGCAGTTAAAAAGAAAATTAATTTTCCCTTGCTAGCCGATTTCATTGATGACAACGAAACTATCACCATGTGATTTGCCTCAGGCGGCAATTTTTTATGACGAAAGAATACAATGGTGCCTCACTATAATAAGTGCATCAACAATGACAGCAATTATGTACAAAAATAGTGTAAGGTGTGTACTTTAAAAAGCAATAAAAATTTTTTGTAAGTATAAACTTGTTTTCTTTTAATAGGCCATCGAAACTTACTTTCTGGATAACATTCGTATTTCTCGGTCGATTTTCATTTAATATTGTTTTGCATAATAAAGTTTAATTCTTTTGTAGGTTGGTTATAGATCATTACTGAAATCCAGTCAAAGCATATCCGATTTAAGCAGTCATATACAGGAAAAGCATCGTCGTTCAAATAGGCTCAGCACAGGTAACAAATCCGGTCAGCAAAATCAATTTGCAAAATCGATTAATCCTTGTAAACCTATGCTAAATCCAAAGCCCACGTTTAAATCCCAGCAATCCATTAACAAGGTTCAAGGTATGGGGAATGCATTATCTAAGCTAGAGATACCAAATGAAAACCGCTTGTCAAAAAATCCATCTATGTTGTGCATCAATGAGAAAGCAAAAACAACTCTTAACCATCCATTAACGTTGATATTAAAAAAAACTGAAAAGTATAAACTGTCCTTGAATAAAGCTAATCAATCTTTGCCCGAGTCTCCTGTATGTGAAGAATCAAAATTATTAAAAGAACAGTGTAAGAAAAACATAAATCGATTTGCAAGATTTGCTCATAAGAGAGGATCTTGTAGTTATTTTATCGGTCTGAATGATCATGAGAAGGATATCGTGAGTGTTGCAAAATCTTTCGAAAGCTTACCTGCTATGAATGAACGTAATATGGAGAATTTCAAGGAAATCATTGATAATGCTGACGAGGGAAGTGGTAATTTCAGTGACGATTCATTGGAAGGAGATTTTAAGAATCCACCTCGACGTTGCGTCAGTGATTATCAGATAAACGTTCATATGAATGATTGTAGAAGTTATTCGAATTATGAGAATATTCAGAAAAAAATTTTAACTGGCTCTCAAGAAAGCATACTTTCGAATGCCTCTGTTGAGTCATTCTCTAAAGGAAGCGCTGAAATCTTGGATTATAATCATTATGATTACGATAGACACTCGAGTGCGAGTTTCTTTTTGTCTCGACGTAAAATGCAGGAAGGCAGAAGTCAAGAGAGCATATTAACTGACGAGTCGGACTATCAGATGTTTCCGTTACGCGAGAACACTGATCATCAAAGTACAGAAAGCGTGTTAACCGATGACTCGGATTCCTTAGTGAAATCTGCACCCCTGGAAATGTTGTTTGATTCACATTACAAGCGAAAAAGACAAAATTCCGAAACCTACAGCGGAAACCCTAATAATATTGTAGAGACCATTACGGATAATGCACAAAGCTCTCCTAACAAGAACACATTGTACAGAGCAGTGTTTAGGTCGAAATCTTTGCAGGATACTAGAATCAACAAAGCCAGGAATAATACAAATTTTGCAGAAGATAACGCATCTTTGAAAACTCGCGTTTATTGTGAATTTAATTTTGACAACGAACACAAGAATAATGTGGATACGACAATTTGCAGTGGTTCAGAAACTATTTCGCATAGCAATAGTCTGAAAGTGCCTACAAAACTAGAATCGATGATGATCTTGAATGATTTTGTTGCACACAAACCACCAAAACCTAAGAGAAATTCGTCTCGTACTCAAAGTATGCGTAATAGAGCTAGACCAACTTGGAAATATATTGACATTCCGCCCTCATCATCTGCTTTAAAAAGCGATTCTGATAATTACATAGCACCTTCCATGAGTTCAACTTGTTCCACATATAGTATTATGCAGGACGATATGATTAAGCAAGATTCAATCGATTCGAAAGTAATGCAACAATTCTTGCATTCCACGAACTGTACGCTACAATCTGACAATAATAAAAAGAGCGGAAGTGAATTTTATAGTCTACAGACTTGTACTAATAAAAATGATATTTCGCAGGATGAACAGATATATGTCAGGAACGACTCCTCACGTTTAACAAAAAATCATCACATAAAGAAGATTCATGATTCGAGGAAGGAACTGTATACATCTTATGATAAGGAACAAATAAATTTATTTGAAAATGGCGTTTCAATAAAAAATATATATGAAACTTACGACTCACTAGAGCCCAGTGAAGTCTCCTGCGATCTCCAAAGAGAGGAGATCGATAGTTCGAATTTGCAATCTACCAATGAATATATCAACAATCTTGATGCGAGTGTGAATTTTAAGATAACTCGTGCAATTGAAGGAACTGTGAAATTACTTTCGAAGGAATTCGAGAATCTAATGAGGCAAAAGCAATATTTGACGAAGGAGAAATATTTACAATTGACGCACGGTCAGGAGACGAGCAAAAACTTTGCTAAATTGGAGGCCGAACGGGATGGTAGATTTTACACAATCAAACGTAATAATGTACGGCTACATTCGTGTGGCGAAGATAGTGATTGCGCTGATGTGTCAGCGATGGATAGATCGCTAATGGAAAGTGGCTCTTCCACATCCGCCTCAAGTTGCACTAATTCGCCTAAGAGAATGTGGCCGCCTGCGTCGCGATGTTCGAGTCACGCAAAGTGGACGAAAACTCTACCGACGATCGATCAAACGATACTTTCCACGAAGAATCCTTATGCAGGTATCAAACAAGTAGAAAATGCTTGCATATATTCTACATGTTGTTAAATTTTACATGTCAGTGTCCCAAAATTAAATAGAGATTTACATATTAAACATTTAAAGAAGAAATACTTTTTCTATTTACATATCTCGTTTTATTGTAAATATAATTATATAATACTTGTGTATATATATATATATATATATATATATATATATATATATATCCAAAAATAATTCAAAAAATAAAAGAAATTTTTGAAAAAAGTATATTAATCATAGACAGGAGGAAGTTTATATGTCTTATATGGTCAAATTGAAGGTGAAATTTATAGTCAATCCCTTTAAAATCACTCAGAGTTATGACAACATATGTCAAAATCAAGATTATAGGAGGTTGCTCCTATAATCCCTTTTTTACCTATATTTTATTTGACTATTGCTAGTATATAATTGTTAATCTAACATAACAATTATATTATTAAGAAATGTCAAAGATAATCGAAGTTTCTGAGATTGTTCAGATCACTATTGTGACTTCTCGTAAGGCCGGAAAATCCATCCGCTATTGGCAGAGATTGCAAATGATTTGAAGGCGCAAGATTATTAAAAAGATGGAAACTTATAGTACAATGAGAAATTTTGTAAGATTAAGATTTAGCATTTCTTGATGATATTATTAGTATAGATATTGATAATATAATTGCTGTTAGATTATGAATCGATAGCAGTGTTAAATAAAAAATATACAGGATGTAATTAAAGTAAGGTAACAAACTTCGGGGCTGAGCTTTCTATTAAAACTGAAAAAAAGTTCATATGAACATATGTCCACAAATCTACTGTTACTAAGATATATCTCAAAATATTTGCAGGACCAGTTGCATGGCCCCTACGATTTCCCAATTTAAATCCTGCAGATTTTTATCTGTGGGAACACTTATGTTTTCACCAATGTAGATTAACTTTAACTTTAATCTCGATTTAACTTATTCTTCGTTTTTTTTCTAATTCTAAAAATTAGAAAAGTAAGACGAAAAGTAAGTTGAATCGAGATTAAAGTTAATCTACGTTAGTGAAAATGGGTATTGAAATCCTTAATTTATAAAGTTCTAGTTCAAATGAAGATATGCTATGCCAATTTTATGCTATATCATCTTTAATGCTTATGCATTCACAATTGTCCCGAGATCTTTGAAAGAGCAATAGTTCATGATTCGATGTGTCTAAGTGTATTGAATTAAATAAAAGACACTCTGAACATTTATTAGAATGAAAAATTGAAAATAAATAAATATTAAATAATAAATATTAATTTTTTATTTTTTCTTATTAATAAACATTTTGAGCTATCTCAGTAACAGTAAGTTTGCAGTCATATATTTATATGAATTTTTTCGTGTTTTGAGGAGTCAGTCCTGAAGTTTGTTACCTTATTTTAGTTACACCTTGTATATACCAACATTTTTTTATGTTTTTATAGTCCAAACTGAAAAATAGAAATAACATAATAATGATTATAACATAATAGTGACTATTTTCTTCTGAAAATATCAATTTTTAACTTAATATTTATTAATATTTATTATAATTTTAAAACAAAGTATCTTTTTTTATATTTTGAACTATTTATATTAAGCAGAGAGATTTTTTTATCAAAAAGATTCCCAAATAATGCGTTCAGATAGTGCGAAATTGAAATTAACTCCGTACAGTTACCGTTTTTGCAATGATTACTTATTTTTTTATTTCCACTGTAACTTTTTCTTGTATTTTAATATTTATACTTTTTTTCAAAAATTTTTTCTTTCTTTTTGAAATATCTAATTAAATACGAAAGTGAATTGTATCTTGATGAAATATCATAATTAATCGTCTTATTCATTGCCTATGAATAATCGCATTTAATTTTATTTCAAAGCGACAGCATCTTACTTTTCAGTTTGAATGCTTTCCAAGTCATGCGACGACTTTATTAATATTTATATCATTTTCATTTTGCATGGAACCGCACATTGTTTTTCTCATTAAATTACAACATTATCCTTTCCTTTTTGTCATTATTCTGCTTTCTATTGTAATGTCGCGCTATATTTTTTGTGCAAGAAGTTCCATGTCAAATACCGGTGATATTAATTGTAGAAAATTTGTAAAATCAAACTTATTTTGAACTTGATATTTTTTGTACACATAAAGAAAAAATTATTGAATATATTCTACACATACATACACATACGCGCGCGCGCGTGTGTGTGTTTTTACATATTTATTATAATAAATTAATTTATTTTTACATTGTGTATATATTTTTTATTATTAAAAAATAGTACTTCTCTCTTATATTGTAATTTATTTATCTTCTTAAAAATAAAGATTTTCTTAATAAACATTTAAAGAAAAGAAATTCATTATGCAAATTTAATAGTAGCGATTAGTGCATGTGTGTGCGCGTTGTCAACAGTTGGCAGTAGTGAGGGGCGAATCTCGTTAAAAATTATTGACAACGAAGAAGAAATTGGCATGAGACGTGCCTGCTCGTTGAGTGATCTTTCCATCAGTCCTTCAAATAGGTTATTGCATGGCCCTTTACAAGGTATCTTATCTTCTGTTTGGATAATATGTTTGGATAATAATAATATATTCTTATATTCGATGTCATTTTCATTAAAGAAAATTTTTGTTAGTTATAATTATATTTATCTTTTGCATATTAAAAATATGACAATACACTGTTAGAAATGTAATCACGAGCTTTCTTTACATATAAATGAAGCTCATGGTTATGAATGAAATTAAAAGTAATGAATGATTTAATTGAAAATTAAGTTACAGTAGTTATTTAAATGTAATGAACGTGTATATTAAATTTCATAAATTTTCATGAAAAATGCATTAAATTTATTATATGTATATGTACACAAATATACTTTTTAGTTATAAATACATTAAATTTAATATAATGTCATCAAATTAAATTCAAATTGTGTAACTTAAAAGTTAATGAAATTTAAGAACATTTCTAACAGTGTATCTATGTAATTTCTTTTCCGAATTAATGACAATTAATAGTTTCAGGAAAATTAGGAAATAAAAATGTAAGCGGAGCAGTGAAATTGGGAAGTGCCAATCCTAGCAATCAATTCAGATATATGTCAGGGAAAAATCATTCGACTCATATAACGAGAAGCAGCAGTGTTGGTGTTTTAAATCAAGTATGTTTTGCGATGTGTATAAGAAACTACTATAAGAATTGTATGAACACTGAAATCATACATAACGCGCGCGCACGCACGCACGCACGCACGCACGCACGCACGCACGCACGCACGCACGCACGCGCGCGCGCGCACACACACACACACACACACACACACACACACACACACACACAGAGTATACATTAAATAAAAATCATTGTCATTTATAGAGTGACTCTGAATCAGACGCTGGTATAACAGGGGGAAGTAGAGGCTGGGGCGGTCACTCCAACAACAAAACAAGTGGTTTGATGAGACCAACGATTAGTTCTCAAAATAAAATCAATCATCAAAATAAATTGACTTCTTCTGGTAACAATATTTCATCAATCTTGAGAAGACGAGGAATGCAAGGAGCTTTTTCAATTGGTATTTAAATTTTCACTTTATATCAGTAATCAATATTAAAATATTACTGTTTATTTATATATTTCTTTTACAGTTAATCTAAGTCAAACAGGAAATCAAGAAGATTCGAGTTCAGAGGATACTTCATCGAATGGAAATGGAGGAAAACCGACACTACCACCAAGACCTAGAAGTATCAGTATTGATCATTCCTCTGCGAGGTAAAAATCTGATAACTTTCTTAAGCCGCAGTCCGAGTCACATTTACAGTACTCATGAGTATTATTTATCTTTGTTTAACATTTGATAAATAACAAAGATAAAATGCTTCTTAAATATCCTAAATGTGAATCGGACTGTGGTCTTAACTTTTAAGAAAGTGTTGATCAAACATGATGGCTAAACTCCGATGGAATTGCTGTTTTACTAATTTAATTTACAATACATATGCTATTTACAAGACATCTACTCAATACTAAATTTTACATACTAAATCATTACACACGCACATATGTACACAATTTGTCAAAAAAGGTAATCTTTTAACGCCACGTTTAAGGTTAGACAGAGATATTAATATATTTCTTTCTCTGTTATTGATTTTGTTAAAACTATTATCCTGCATGCAAAAGTCGACTCAAATCGTCTCGTGTCAGGATTCTGATTAAAGGATCTCTAGAACGAATTAAATTCGAGTCGAAAAGTCCTTTACTATTTTGTAATTTTCGCAATAGCTAAGATATTAATTACTAAAAATCGCCGAATATTGGTTTTCATTCATTTTTTATTCAAGTACTATTAACTTTTGAAAAACAAGTGACAAAAATTGAACAAATTAATAAAAATTAAGGCTCAAGTGAAGTAAATCAATTGCATAAAATTGTCTTGAGAACTAGACACAAGATTTTGATGTATATAATATTACTTTATTTGATTAATTGACAATGATTAGACAAACATTTCGATCTTCGCTTGAGATTCTTTTCAATGTATACAATTCAATGAGTTGATAACATTCAATGAGTTGATATATGTTCCCTTAGTACAAAAATTATTTATTTTCTTCTCATAGAGCTCTAAAAATTATATCACAAAATTTTTCGTCTTATTAAATTATGAGTCATCATATATTATAATCATATATTATAAAACGAAAATTAACATTGGGTACTTTCTAATAGGCGACACAAATAGACACAAACATCATTCTTTCTTGATAAAGAATATCAAAAATAGAACAATTGTATCGACTTATGTTATTGAAAGCATTCATTGATTTTCACTTAAAATGTATTGCTATTTTCATTTATACTAGAAAAGAAATGGTAAATATTGAAGCTTGCTTTGTAGAAAACGAGCATATAATAATACGTATAAAAAATACACATATATGTACATATATGTATAATGCGTCAAAGTGATACTATTTCTCTTGAGTTAAGCAATAATAATGTAATCAGTGAGAGAATTGGTTGGATTAAAATTTTTAAATCAATAATGAGCTATTAAAACTTGCACAATAGTATTTAATAAAATAATCTTGACAATGTATATTAAAATCAAATTCGTCAGATAATGTGTACATTAAAGCAGATATTTATTTAAATTACAATAATATAAGCATAAGTATAAATATAAATTATTTATATATAGTATTTATTTGACTAGCTTAAGTCTACCTGGTACAACAGTAAGAAGATCTGGATCAGCAATCATCACGAATGGCCGGAGTGATGCTAGCGCAATTGGACAAGACGGAAGTAGGATATCTGCGGCAAGTAAAAATCAATTGGAGCCTAGTCCACACGAATTACCAGTTAAAGATACCGATCGTGCTATCGACGTAACTAGTGTTAAATGTAAGTATACCAAAATTGTTAGTATCATAATTATTTCTCTATTATTAAAAAACATAAATCTACAAAATAATAAACATTATAATACAATTTTCGAGTGTTCTTCCGAATGAGACACCTTTCCAACTGAGTTGAAACTTTATTTAATATATATATAATATAAATATATAGATAATATTGTTTTACAATATATAATGATTATATTTATGATATTTATGAGGATTCCATCTTTGAATTTTCTATTGTATAATTTAAAAAGTAAAAAATAATTTAAAAAATTATGATGGTGTGCCAATTGGGAATGACTTCTCCGATTACTTTCACCTTGATATCATTGTCGAAGTCAGTGATCTCCAAGAAATTTTAGTTGTCGCTCGTCATTTGTTAAAAAGTTATTAATAAAAAAAGTTTAAGAAATAATGTCTTATTTCTGCTATTTACAATATTAATTACTTCCCTGTATAAGGGCCTTGGACTTCACACACACACACACACACACACACACGCACACGCACACGCACACACACACACACACACACACACACACACACAGCAAGGTTCATTCTCTGCCTAGGACCTTCTCTAG
>Ga0157363_1001722_pt1:0-17500 | contig 18605 bp, 6 predicted proteins | sample AttsexASBM1_FD_111477 | JGI IMG/M metagenome (GOLD analysis project Ga0157363, IMG submission 111477) | Fungus gardens microbial communities from leaf cutter ant in Ribeirão Preto, State of São Paulo, Brazil - Atta sexdens ASBM1 | ecosystem: Host-associated > Fungi > Mycelium >... | reverse complement strand
TATTTTTCGCAATAAATAAATTTATTAACAGTTTAAACATATTAACATCTTTATAATATGATGCTTGATGGTAGCATCAAATTATTAAATTGCTTGTCAATTTAATTCGCGATTACTAGAGTAGTTTTAATTGTGTTTATAGTCCGGAAAAACAATTCGGCGCGCAGTTCTAAAAAAACTACAATATGGTTTATGCAAATACATATATATAGTGTATATTAGTAATTCAAGATTGAATTTAGAGCAATGAAGAACCGTTTCAATCATAATAGATTTTTCTAGTATTAAAGCTGTTTTAATATTTGCACCAATTTTCTTTTCCAAACAAAAGAAATTTGTTTTTAAAAATTTAAGATACAGGCCGCTATTTATACTTTGTTCTAATTTCAAGATCATCTTTAATCTTAAAATGCGTGTTAATACACCTCTATACTTAATATAAGAATCTTATATTTGAATTGCAATATTAAATAAAAGTAAATATAAGTAAGTCTTAAATATAACCAGTCCTATCAAAAGTTCTATCATTTATACATAAATCATCGCTATATTCTAGTTTCACGAAATTCGGTGTACATTGTACATCTATTTAAAAGCTATTAGAACCTATTTAAAACCTACCAGTTAAAAAGCTATTAAAATCAACGAACATATAATTGTTGAGAAAGATGTTGCGTTTTAATGAAACTAAATGGAACGGGCGATGAATGACAGCATTTTTCTACTTTCAGCGAGCGTTGTTAACCACCTCTTGCGTTCTCATGTAAGAAGAGGATCCGAATAGAGGCGGCGAATTTAATCCCCTTCCATTTAACGAGCTGTTAATTAGTGCGCCACGTTCACTACACACACTTGGATGACACAAAAGGCTCCGCTGACTCTGTTCTCCCTCGACCCGCTATTTATCGCTGGGTATTTATTGCCAATAGCAAGGCGTTTTCGCTTCGCATGCGGTTTATTTAACATCGCGTTAAGCTGAATAATGATCAGTTTTACAGTCACTCTAATTATAACGAGCATATTATGCTCGTGTGCAACGTTGTTTCTCGGATCATTTAACTTTAATGTACCACATAATGTAATATATCTATTTTGCTTGAATAGTTTGATATACTTAATACAATTTATGATGTTATCGTCTAACAGTTTTGTTTCCACCTAATTTCGAACAGGCTTTATTTGATACTTTCAAATAGAAGTTTAATTGTTATCTATTTTCTCATTAATGAAGAGCAATTATGAGATAACAGTAAATTTTAGAAAAATAATTCATCCACATGGAAGGGATTTTCCATCCAAAAGTATCTACAAATTTAGTTAAATTTAGATTCAAAAATAATTTTGTTAGACCATCAAAATAATTATATAGGACGCTCAAGCCAATTGCTAAAATGTCAAAATCTTTTGCAACATTGCTCGAGGCATTCTGCGTAATTATTTTGATAATACAATAAAATTTTCAAATCTATATCTAGCTAAATTTTTGAATACTGCAGTGAAATCGTTCTTTCCATGAAGTTATATCTTTTTTCATATTTATTAAAAAAAAATTTTTTAATAATTACGTAAAAAGAATTTCTACATTAAACAATAATAAATGAAAATTGACCGATATAAATAATAGATAAGCGAAAAAGACAGATTAAAGTGAATCTTGGAGTCAGATAATATTTTGAAAATATTTTACAAGTCCAATTTCATGCAAATTCCGCGCTGATTATTTAGCAATTTCCACATTATTTATATAAAACTAAAGTTTTATTCTTTGCATACGTTACTACAATATTGTTTTTATTATGAAGAAAAATTATACATAAAAGCTATTGAAAATTCCTTTATCTTCTGATTCTGCTGTGCGAATAGCAGAAGAGTGTTGTAATTCGACGTTCACCGGGACCTTAGGAAAGTTTAATGTTCTCCGAGCGATTTATTACCGTCTCGAGATAGGAATTCCTCGCATGCTTAAGCAAGCTAATTGACAAAGTAAAGCATTAGTTTCTGATTACTTCGGGCGACGCTAAATTTTTGATTGATGTCTGCAAGTAGTCTCAGTACCTGGGCGGTTATTATCTACATCACGTTTTACAAGCAAACTTGATCTGATGAAATTCCAACATTAATCAACGGCTAAGTTCGTATATAATCCCAATCTTTGACTCAAACATACGTAGATGCAAAAAAAACTTTTATTTCTGTATTAAAAATTAAAAAATGTATTTTAAATTTGAATATACTAGAATCTTGTAAATTAAAAATTACAACTTTTACGAGTTTTATTGTTGGATGATTTGCCTTTTTTCCTTCTCATTTATTTTTAATTGAAAATCTCATCACTGCAAATCCATTACGTCTTGGTTAGAATTTTATTATCTGACACTAATTTGAGAAAATGTAAAATCTGATTTGTCAATGTCTTCGAAATATTTGTTCTCGTTTTGCAGCTAATTCGAGACACGCACTCTGCAATCTAATTTCATATCATTTCTAAAATAGACATTTATCCGAAATAGTACATGACGGGAATTATTTATGATATTCAGTGCAATATCAGTAGCAACTCTCGCTTCTGATTCAGTTTCGAATTCGACTTCATGGAAGAAATGACATTACACCATTCGCCCTGCACGTTCCTTTCAAGAATTCCATGAAGCGACTCCATCTCTTCGTAAGATGAACTTCCCGGCAACAAGGAGTAAAAGTGAGGACGGAAGGCGGATGCAATGACAACGGCAAAGCGAATCGAAATTCGCAACTTTTACATGTGTCCGGATCGACTTTCGAATTTGTCGACAACATCTTCCTTCCGCTGCACCCTTTCCTTTCAGCCCCTGGTACTCTCTCATTTTCCAAACTACAAAGTCCCGAGGCATTCGGAGGAAAGAATAAAAGTATCGCGAGAGGACGAAGAAAAAGGGAAAACTATAGAGTTTCTATAAGGTGGAAGTCCGTAACAACAATGTGTTAAGGAGAAGAAAAGGAGTACGAATTCGGGGTCAACCTTGTGGAAAACGTCGAAGCAACGTCTCGAAATATTACGATTCCGGTCACACAGCCCGACTTCCTGCAGTACGCCGAGTATGAGAGGAATCGGGCAGGGAAGCAGACACGCACGCCGGAAGCGAGAGGACGAGCAAGTTCCCGCGAAGCAAGAAACCGAAGCTAGAGTTTCGTGACTGACCCGGTCGCGTCTCAATATCCTCCATCCCTTGGCCCTCACCGCTGCTCTATGACGGGCAAAAACTTCAGCGGTATCGTTCTGTAAAACACGCCGGTGCCGAGTAACCCCGATCCACGTACCACAGTTCGTTAGATCGTCAAATCACACGACCTGATTTTGCAGTAAAAGCGCAATAGCGATGACTGGGCGCATCGCGAACTCCCGCATTTTTCCGGACTTTTATCTCTTCTTCTAGTTCCTTTTTTCTTCTTATTTCTCGTTATGAATGACTGACGTGTAAATCAGTAGAGATGATAAATAACAAGAATGAATTCAACAAGAGTAAATTCAAGTTATTAACCGTAGTATTTCCCAAAAGAGACGAATATTAAAGGAAGGAAAAGAAGAAAAAATTCGAGATTAATTTCTCTCATATACAAATACTTTTTTTTTTGTATATTTCTATAAATTTATTATACAATTAAACTTTAATTAAGTTTTTATTGTTTTTATATTTATATATCATTTGTTTTCATATGTTTGATATTAATTTTTAAAAAAAATCACACGTTTTTCTAAAAACGTTTGTTTAAAAGTAAAACTTGACACAGATTGAGATTCGGTTCTTACATTTGAGATCATCGTCTTAAGTACAGTCTTAAAATCTTAAGTCGAACTAATCACAGAGCATTTTAAGACATTACTTAATCTTGAAGTAAAAATGGATTAAGACTATAGACGTAATTAGTTCAATCGATGTTTCTTGAAAACTGAAGATATGCCGAGGATTGCGAAGCGTTGCGTAATTCTCGTATCGTTTTGTAAAGGCGTGATTTTACCGAGATGCTCACTATCGGGAAGTAGATAAATGCGCAAGTTTCTGCCCAGCGGAAAAACAAACTTCGTTGCGAGCTCGTCCGTCTGCAAGTTTTCCGCGTAACCTAGCGTAACCGCAATGCAAGGAAGAAAGAAGAGAACAGAAAACTCGGTCGGTTGCCGCTGCCCGATTGATTCTTCTTCTTTGTAGAAAAGTTTCGACAACGAAGCCGCTAGCTGCTCCTCCCCTGGGAGTTTTATTACGTCGGGGACACGCTTATCTCGACCACAGATCCGCGCTAACATATCCCTATCCCGCTTCTCCTATTCCTCGTACTTTCCTTCTTCTTCGAACCATCGATCATCGATAGATTTAAAAGCAAGAAAAACTTGAAGAACCTCATGGAAAAAAAGGATCAACTGGAGAAATAAAAATTGTATTGAGGCACAATTGATGTACGTTGGTGAACCAGAACTAACTGGTTCGAAAACTCGCGTATGTTACGGTGAATATAATTATTGGTGAAACCAATTAGATAATAAAAATGTATTTGTATTTATATCATATTTAAATATATTATATCTTATGAATAGGAAATTAAAACAGGAAAAATTTAGATTATATATCTAAACTTTTTATTTAAAAATTTGTATTTGATACAAAAGATAAATATTTTTTCTTATAACATTGAAAACACATCATAAGTTTCTATTATTACAGTTAAAAATAGATAAAATAAATAAAAACTTTAAAGATATTTATCATCGAATTATATCGCCAGTTATATCCTTCAAATCATAATGTATGTGTAGTTAAAGGATACAAAATCCTACTACTCATTTTTATCAAAAACAAGAATCATCATTGTTCTTTGAAATTTTTCTTTAAATTAATTTTGAAATTTTTATTTAAATTAACATTTCTATTTCGATAAATTTTAGCGTACATTGTTGCTAAATTAGCACATATTTTTTTTTAATCATTATTATTACCAAATCACACAAAAACAGGCCATTTCGAAATCTCGCTCACATGAGAGTCTAGCTAGTTCTCACATTTCTTCCTCCTTCAGTTGTTGCATTACTTGCAGAAAGAGGTACAGCCTCATGTGGTTTCATGTGTGTTGCACACATTATAAACACACACGTTATAAACACAAACTACATGCAAAATGTTGTCGCGATAAAGCAAGCATGGCACTGCAAGGAAGTTGCCGACGCGTGAGAGGCGAGCTTTTCACAAGAGCAAAACACAAAGGGGATGTTGCTAGAAAGAAAAAATAAATAAATAAATAAATAAACTACACTGAATGCCGAAACTAGAGAAATGTTTTAGGAGAACCAGCACGGAGAAGCTGCTTAGACTGGAATTCTATGTTATGTGATGGATGAAATTCACTCGACGCCGCATTGCGAGTAAGTATAATGGAAGTGAAATCGCGGAAACGCCTCGGCCTACTACTGTCATTGTGAATAGGAACTTCGTTAAGCTTTGTCTAAGATGAACTTTGCTCTCCCTGTGTCTCACCACCAGTGTTTGCATCTCAACTTTAACCTTGTAACTCTCCCCCGTAATCCTTTCTCTTCCTTCCTTATTCTAAAGCTCAAGTTAAATACGTTGTTTACACTTACTACAGTAAGTACAAAATTCATAATGTAAACAGAAATAAATTAATTTAATCTATGAAATCACAACATTTTAGATAAGCTTTTCATCAATCTCAGTTAGATTAATGGAACTGGTTTAAATTATTGTTCGTATTCATACGTTTATAGATGAATACTCATCATGGCCACATGAACCGATAATGACGAAGCCTACAGAGAGAACGCGATAAGTGCACGTACACTGGTACCATCTATGCGACCTATTGTACAATCATGTCTGAATGTAACCGCACTCTCTACCATTGCGATTGCAAAACGATAATTGTTATAGCGCTCCGATGACCTGATTCGCTTCCTCTTTCTCTGTAGTCATGTTTGATAAACTAACAATGGTGTTCAAATAGATAGTGAAGTTGTGTCTTTACGCCCAATTCGCTATCTCTAATTCCCATTCCGTTTACGTATTTAAAAATCTTTTTGATAAATATATGATTCATATTAGAATTTTCGTTCGAGTATTTCTCAACAATAAAATAGCGAATAATTGTATTTAGAATAATAGCGCAATAATTGTAGTAAATAATATTTAATAATTTAGTAATAATTTAGTAATAATAATTTTATAATTATGTAGTAACAATAATTAAGTAATAAAAAAGATTTTATAATTTCGTAATAACAATAATGTGAAAAATTTAATTGATTTTTGGAATATTCTAATACCATATAAAAATATAATTAATATCTTATGAGTTTTAATGCAATATAATTAAACGACAAACACATCAGAAAGATTTAGATGCAATAAATGAGTCTTACGGAAACAGCAGGCAACATTAATAAGATCATGATAGCTATTTGCAGATGATGAATACTTCTCCTTTGTTCCTTCTTTGTTCCTTCTTTAGTTGGCATGGATATCTCTTCTTGCTCTCTCAATTATCCAGAATGATGCTCCGTCTTTAAAGCGCGACGGTTCGTTCGTCGCAGAACGAATTAAACCACCATTAGCCTTAGGGAATTTCCGAGAACCGGAAATGTGAAAGTAACGGGATGGGTAGTTATGAGTCAATGACTCTCTTCTTCCGCCAGTCGATAAGTTCACGACGAAGAACCTGAACCGTTCGGGTTCAAGTTCGATAATCTTAAAGTGGTTATTTGAAATACGTCGATCGTATTACGAGAAAGATGGAAAATTCGCTAATTTTACTAGAGAAGATCTTAAATTAGATGCAATTAAACTTGGATTAAAGGAATTTAAATTACATCTAATTATTAGAGGATTAAGAAAATTAGATTTGCAAAAATTTGAGATTTATGAGATTTATCAAACTTTTCTCTTAGATGTATTATCAATTTATTTTATTTTATTTATTGTACATTATTATTAGTTAATAAATTCATTATTACATTTATTTTTAATATTACCAATTATAGAACTATTTTAAATCTTTAATATATTGAAAGAGCCACATACATGAGCAAAAAGAATAGTTACATTCAGTAAAGTACATCATTAATCAATAATTATTTTTCCGTGAGTTTTGGATTTAAAAATTTTTAAATCGGGATTAGGATTAAGACTTTACTAAAACGAGGTTAAGACTTTGTATGTGTGTGTGTGTATATGTGTGAAAGATTGCCGAGCTTTCTAAGAGACTTTTCAGAACTTTATATTCATTTTCTTTTATATTCTCTTTTTTCGTTCTACTTAAATTCAACTATCCAACTTCAACATATATTTTTTAATTAAGTAGAAAAACAATAATAAGATTATTTCTGCTGCAAAATTATTAATGATGCAACATAATCAAATTTTGATTTTATATCTCATTATCATTTTGTCTTCCTTATCCATTCTTGATTTTCTCTTATCTTTCGTTTCATTCAAATTCTTGACTAACATCCAGAGTTCATAATTTTCATGAGTTTTGCAACTCCCAGCAAAATACTTCCGACATCTTACAGGCAGGCACAGTCATCTTTGCGTCACGCTGCAGAAATCTTCCGCACTTCTTCCTCGTCTCCATCATTCGCAGAAGTCGAAGTTAACTTCCGACTTTCGTCGGGACAATGACGGAGGCTGCCGCCTACATCGTGGGTTGTGCTACTTACAATTTAAATGTAGTCGCGTCGCGCGCATTTCGTATCTCGTAATTCACGTCTTAACATCGCCGAGATAGCGTTTAAGAGAGAGACTTCGCGCAACTTCCGGTCAGGTGAAGTCTCTCACTTGGAGCCCACGAAGAAGGAAACTCCTGAAAGATGTGAGTCACGAGCGCGCCATTAAAAGGGCGCCGTAACTCTTCATCGCCGCTAGTTGCAAGGCAACGAGCTGATGCCCGAAAACTTTCTGAGTATCCACCGTTCTCCCTGTGAACGTAAATCTGGGTCAAAGTAAACGACGATAATACGATGTAGATATGATGATGTAGATAGAGATTACTCGTAAAACGCGAGGTCCTGACCTCTGTGAAGCTGGCCCCTCCTCCCTCTTTTTCAAAGCACTAAATCCTCTGTACATTATGTTGGCATGTTTAATTAGACATTTCTGTTAAACTGGCATACCAACGTGAGTATAATAAGATGAAATGTACAGAAGATTTAATGCTCTTTATGTGCTAATTTATTACTCTAATTTTGACTTTATGGATTTAATCATTTAGGAAGAAATCAGTTTTGTTGCTTTTAAAAAAGTTGAATTGCTCATTAAACATAGTAATGAAAATAATGAAACGCTTATACTATAATTTAATGCTAATTATGTGCTTTTAATATATCCCAATTTCGGTGCACTTCCCGCCTTTACGCTTGAAATAACTTCAAAACGTGTGTCACATAATAGAAAACTATCAAATTAGCACATAATTAGCTCTAAATTATAGTAAAATTTTGTCTTATATATTTATTATTTTTGATACTTTTTTCTTGAATGATATATACGTTTTGAAATGTTTTAAATGTGAAAGGTAGCGATTTGAATTTTAAACTACCATTTAGCAAGAAATCAGTTTTATAATAGTTTTAAAATAGTTAAAATGCTCATTAAACATAGTAATAATAATAATAAAATGCTTATACTATAATTTAGTGCTAATTATGTGCTTTTAATATACTCCAGTTTAAATTTTGGTGCACTACCTTTCACACTTGAAATAACTTTTCCAGCACCGGATATTTGTCAGATATCCTGTATTTCTACAAAATATATTAGTGATAATAGATTTCAAGTATTCGTACTATTATACACAATTTATTTCAATATAAAGTTTTTGTCAGATATATTGCCAGAATCAGATCTCCGACAATCTTTCCTGAATTTTTGGTGATCATCCTAATTATTTGATTCGTTTAATTGTATTACAAATACTATATGTTACACACAAGAGCAAGCACATTTATATATCTTTATACGCCTATATCTTTCTACGATTACATATTATTCTCGAAACTTCATTTATTCTTGATATCCTTTTCCCTTTAAGAAAATATTTTTTGATTTAATTTCTTCTCTCTCTCTACTGCCTCTGTAGTCTTGTTTAAAGAAAGGGATTTAACGCGCTACCAAACCGGAAGATAAATGCACAGGCGAATTGCCGCTGAGTGACGGAACTCAGAGTAATTGCCTCGGGGGCGATAACTGACAACGAAATTCGCTGTAGCGGTTATCCCGGTTTACGCCGACCGATTACATCGTGCGAACGAATCGCCCGTCGACAGATACCGGAAACTTTCAATTCGCTCCCGACCGCGTCATCAGTCGTGTAACCTTGTTAGTGTTAGTCAGGTCGTGTATTTACCTTGAGAATAACGCAAACTCTCTCTCTCTCTCTCTCTCTCTCTCTCTCGTTCTCTCTCCCCTCTCTCCCTCTCTCTCCCTCTCTTTCAGCAGGACAGCGAGATCAATCTCCAGCTACCGCAACTTTAGCGTTTGTGTCGTGTCAAGTCAGGTGCGTCAGTCAAGATTACATAGAGTGTGTAATCTGTTTTACAATGAATACGTGGCACATTATAGAATGAACGATGTTTCTACATAATTAGAAGACCAAATAACATCTCGAAATACAAAAGGAAAATTGTAAGGAAGTAAAAGATAAGTTTTTAATAAGAAGATGTTATTGTAGATATAAAAAATCAGAAAACGTTGCAATGTAAACACAGAAAAAAGGATTTTGTTGAAGTATCTAAAAAATTAACTAGAGATAGATCTGAAAATTATTTTATTAAATTATCAAAATAATTATATAAAACACTCAAATTAATTAATTGCTAGAATATCACAATCTTTTGCAGTATTATCCATACTAAAGTTTTCTTATACATAATTAATGATCCAACAAATTATTTTTAAAATAATTATATATAAGATGCTTAAACATTGATGACACTGCAGCAAAAAATTCTAACATTCTAACAATCAATTTAAAGATCAATTTAAAGATCCTTAATAATTATTTTGATGGTTCGAACAAAATTATTTTCAGATCTGTATTTAGCAAAATTTTTCGATATTTTAGCAAATCCGCGCATTTTTTCCGTATATAAAATATTCCTATAATAATGGAAAAATAACAAATAAATTTCTAATCAAAATAACGCCATAGTTAAAGTATTTATAAATTCTTTGTCACACTATATATATATATCCATTTTATATATATATATATATATATATATATATATATATATAATGGATTTATTATATGTATATTTTTATACTTAATATACGATTACATAAATTCAGAAGGAGAAAGAAGAGAGAAAGAAAGAGAGAGATGAATTATCAACGAAGCTGTCCGTAACGTATGCTGATGACAGTTTCTCGTAGAACAATAGGAAACGGAACCGTTGAGAATCACTCTAATCCTCGTAAAGGGATTCCTCGTATGCGTATATATCTCCGTCCTTTCACGTAATCTGAGCTTAACTAAACTCAGTCTTAAACTTACTCGTGGTAATAGTCTTCGCTGTTAATCGAAGCTCTACTCTCAGCGTCCCGTTCCCGGAAGTTGCTCTGGACGACGGCATGCACACGGAGCGATTTTGTCGTCGGACTTCGCTGGTGACCCTTTAGCACGACGCAAAGGCACGATTAGGGCGTTATCCAGTGCAGCATGAATATCAAACTTCGGCCGGGAAAGTGCTGCGCCGTTCCGTTCCGTTTATGTAACTTCAGCCGAGAACGGTGTGCGCAACGTTACCTTCAATCTCAGTGTCTTCGGTGGAAAACCGATATCATCTTACCTCCTATTACTAAATTAATAAACAAATGCTTTTTTAGTGTATCGACATATCTGTAACTTTCGAATAATCAACATTTAAAAATATATAAAAAAATTCTAAAATTATATTAAAATATATATATATATATTCTTATAAGTTAAATTTTACATTCTTCTCTTTGATGTGGAATTATCCCAGAAGAGATAGAATGTGTGAAAATAACTTCTTCACTAGCTTTAGTCATGTATTCACGTCATACAATTAGCTTTATATACATCTCGTGAAAGGATGCTTTAATCGCCCTCGACCATCACTGTCCCATCAACATATCATTCCTCGTCTGACCGCATAGAGCTCGAACTGGGATAGTATGAATTCCAACACCCGCTCGTTTATTCAGTATTGGTAAAACGAGGTTTGCGCGAAAATGGGGTGCGGAGCGTAAGTTTGGCAGCTCATTTTATCCCGTCCGCAAACGTAACCCGTCGCGTCGGCGCAGCGCACGGACGAAGAGAGATGTTTCCTGGACGTTCCCGGACGGTTCGTCGGCGTGCTGCGGTATGAATACGTATAAGGCTGTACTAAAGTTGGCGCCGGAACGCTGTAATGCGTCATAACGGGGCACGCATACACGGGTTTGCCCATCCTAAACACGAGGAGATGCAGCGCCGCTGTAACTTCAAGTTACAGCATACATTCGCGTTGCATATAATTTACATAATGAGCATCCATCTACCTGGAACGTTCGCTTGAAAGGGGTCGGACGAAAGTTAAACGTGCCGTCCGTCCGATGTACTTCCTAATGTTGCTCGATTCGTTTTGTTTGTGCATACAGAACGAATACGCCAGGCCGTGCACGCGATATCGTTCAACGAATTTAATGAAATCTGAGCCGAACGTGTAAAACATCCCTTTCCGAATATTATTTTTTTAATCCAGATTGAGAATTATCCTATCAACATTGAATAAAACCTTTTTTTTTTTAATATTATATCGTATTGAATTACTATCGCAGAATACTTTTTTAATGACTGATGATTTTATTATGCGGTATTTTTATAAAAATTTAATTTAAAATATATTCAATGTTAGGTTACCATGTTGTTAATTTTGTACGGAATATTTGATAAGGAAATTCGCCTTCTAATTTAACATACCCTTCTAATTTAACACACTGTTAATAGCGCGCACACTATGGGTACCATATATTTTATGTGTTTATATTAGTATTGCGGAATTAACGCGGATCAGCCACTGTACCGGTTATAGCACTTTGCGATCGACAGGCAAACAAATCTGAGTTGCAACGAGGTACGCGTTACCTTCGTTTACACAGCTTTCCAATCTGTCGAGCTGTTCGCAATTTTCAGAGAGTTCACTGTATCCCGTTTACATTCGTGGGACGCGGGACATAAGCTCGTTTCCACCTAAAAGGACCCGGACCCTCTAGCACACTGTATGAATACGTATAAGGCAATATTAAGCTTTGCATTATAGGGCTATCCATCACGATACATATATCCCTTCTGCTTCAACGAAGCGTACAAGTGGATAGGATATATGCATATCCCAGTACACGCAAAGTTGATCCTACAAATCTTTTTCCCTTGATTGCGTGTCGTCTTGTTTTTATGCTTTATTTTTAACGTGTAGATAAAGAGACTCGAGGACTTTGTCTTACATCTAAATTTATATTTTCAAACTAAGTATATTTTAAATATGTACTTAAAGATTTTTTATAAATGTGCGAGAAATAGCAACAAAAAATTTGTTAAAATTAGTTTGTAAATTTTTAAGATTCTGCGAATAAAGTTTTTATTAATTTTCCCTTTTTAAATTTTTCAGTATCAAAATTTTATAAATATTTAAGTATATATTCTTCATTGATGCTGAGAAATTTGTGAAAAGACACTTATTAATCGATTGAATGTTTTATATATGTTCTATATTTTCGATATTATATTAACAATTGATGAATATACTCACAATCTTTTTTTGATTCTACATTATAAGAGAAATTCATATATAATCTAAAATGTAGACTCGACATATAATATTCATACATATGCAAAGTACTTCATATATTTGCATTGCTTTAGCTACAGAAGATCTTTTATCCTATTGTAAAAAAAATTATTCTACGCAATTTTATCTTTAATGCTATAAGTAAGATTAAAATCCAATTAAAATCCACTTAAAAAATTAACCTAAAAATTTAATGTTATGATCTCTGTGTTTCATTATCTCTGTGCTTAATTTGTCAATGAACTCTCTTTATTCTCAATTACTAAAATATTGTAAAAAAGTCTGCAAATATTCCGACATTTCCATACGAAATGAATCATTTCCTGAATGGCGAAGAAAAGTTAGTTATCGGAAATAACGCGTTAGAAATAGAAGAAACCCTACGATATGCGCGCACGTTGCACGAATACTTAAGCATAAAACACATAAAACGATAGGTCTATGCATATAACGCCAGCGCGTACATTTGGCCGGTGCACAGTCAGTGGGTTTTAACATGCAGAGCAGACCAACCTTTAATGCTGAAATATCGCTAGAACGTCGCAATGTTGCCCCATCATCATCGTCGTCGTCTTACCGCGCGATATTTCGAGATCCGAGTGCGCAAAACCCTTAACCGCACATTCAAATTTACCCCTTTGCTGTCATGCTTTGTTATGTAGCGTACATAAAGTTACAACTATCATTGTTAAGTAACTAGAAGAGAATTCTAACGCTTTAATATTATACAATAGCTATTATTCTCTGTGAGAGGTGTTTATCAAGTAATTTAGCAATAAAGCCATTGGCAGTGTTAAATGAACTATACATAGAAATAGATTACATGGACAGAAAATTAGTAATCCCATCGATATATAGTTGAATCCCTTTTGTGCTTAATCAATGCCTACTTAAGTGGGAGCAAACGTCTCGAGTTCGAGTGTTAGTTGAACGACAAAACAACGAGTCGCCGAAGCGGAAAGTGGGCGGAAAGGAAGTTTTGAGGGCATCTGGAAGCTCCTAGTTAGTACTCGGAAAACAAGCTGACTGTCGTCAGGATAAGGGGATTAAGAGGATTCTGAGCCAGCAGCTGGCAACTAACGCTCGAGCCAATTCCTCGGAACTGGGTTGGTCTATAGTCGCAGTATTCAGACTGCGCGTCGGCTTCGACGAGCCAAGAAAGAATCTGCCGTCGTCGTCATCGTAATGTATCGCCGGTATTTTGCGAATCACGTACACCTACGTGCATTGGAAGGAAAAAAAATGCGAATTATATCGAGCGAACGTTGCTGTGGAAACGATTAGAAATTAACTGACAAATTAACATACTTAAATGAATTCTTAGAATATTATTTTTAATAATCTTGTAGTGTAAAATGGAATTTTTAAATAGCTTGAGATGTTATTTTTCTAAACTTCTTAGTTTCGTAAAATAATTTAAAAGGATTTATTATGGTTTTTATAGAACAAGAAAACATCTTTTGAATTGATTTCCTATTGATTAAAGTAATCATTGGCTTCAAAATATTCTCTTTTATTCAGAAGAAATAGAGCTCGAAAAAGAAGCTTAAAGAAACTCGAATCAGTAACTTTATTTGAATATTTTGTATAATGGAATTTGACAGTAAAACCATAAATTTTCTGCGCCATTCGAATACATCTTACACTTGGATCACCAGACACCATCATGCAATAGAAATCGCGGAGGGTGCGGTCAGCGGAGCTTTCGGTTAAAGTCGAAGAAAGTCGTAAAGCGCTTAGAGGCAAAAATTCATCTTGCTACGGGATAAAGTCCGTGCGATAACTTTAGACGGAAAAATTTCTGCCGATCATAAGGATGAAACCCTGAAGTTGTCGGACGATAAGTAGCGGCGGCCGGAGTTCGCTCGATTTCCTACAGTTTTCATTAGAGAGCGAATCGTATTTCTCTCCCCTTCACCACGTCTTTCACCTTCTTTTTCTCTCTCATTAACGACCCGTCGAGTTACTCTACAATTTCCTCGACTAGACAATAAGCACAGCTGTGAAAAGAAAGAGGTACGAGGATGAGGAGAAACATCGCTTCCCCTTCCACTTGCCCCAGCTTTTCATAAAATCCAATTTAAGAACTGCCCTGATCCCTCCCCTCCTCGTTCGTCCTTATTTCTCTAAAGTAGTGAAGATCCGACAGGACATTTTTCTTCAAGATTGTAGTTAATGCATAATAAAAATGTGCAGAATATTGGGAGCTATGAACTCAATATATTTTCCTTTTTTTGTCTTTTTTAGTGTAAAACATAATTATTCAAAAACAAAAAGCAAGAATTTTTAGTTTAAGTGTTTATTTAATTATTAAACTAATTATAATAAATAGTAAATCACTTATAGCACTATTTTTTGTTCTTCGCTCATTAAATTCTATGTAACTATTTCCAGAAATAAAAGTAGATATTTTATATACAAAAAGAAAATAATGTTCCTCTCAAATAATTACAGTATTTATATATTTTCTGTATTTTATTAATTTTTTTATTTTCGACATTTTCGATATTTTATCTTTTTATTTTATATATTTATCGATTCTTTTACATTTCATTCGCATTTCGTAATGACGAGACCTCTCGTGTGAAATGTTACAATTCTGCATCAACAAGCTCCAAATAGTCGGTAACATAGTCTCAAGAATCTATTGATAAGATTTTAGGAATTAATACAAAATGTATCTTTATAATGTTGCATTTATTTATTAATTATAGTTCAAACATACAGCTTGTTTTGTGTAGAAAAATATTATTTTCTACATCGATTATATTGATTACTTTTTATATTAGGTTTGTTTGTGTCACATTCTCTAACATGCTCTAAAATGCTCCATATCATTTACTCACTCTAACGCACTCATTGAAGTAAGTAGAAGCTATAGCAAGAGCATATTGGAGCATGCTGGAACATGCAACGCGAACAAACCTATTATTTTATTGTTACTCGCAATATATCTATATAATTCATTATTATAATATATATTTCAATTATATACAATGTATATTATATATATTTCAATTATATACAATGTATGCATTCAGAATGACAACTATTCACTGAGCGCTTACTAAACGATTGTCATTCTGAATGCATCCAATGCAGTATATGCAGTGAGAATAAAATTATTAGATCTTCTAGAATCTATTATTCTTTGGTCCAAATTAAAATTTGTTAAATTAAAATTGTCTTATATATTGTTTAGGACATGGTTCCACATCATTCACCGCTTTTCGATAATTATTCCAGACGTTCCGATTGTTAAAACAGACAGTTCCACCGCCTCGTATGTATTGAGTATCCTGGAAAATAATAAAATACAAATCATGTATTATTCTAAATTAGCTTTAAAAATATAGAAGACATAAAAGAAAGAAATGTTATAAATTAAATATAAATTAAATAGTCTCTGTTTAGAAAAAATCTAATCGATTTAATTAATTAAATTTATGTTTAATACTTCATTTAATAAATTTTTCTTATTTGTAAACTAATATTATCAGCCCTAATCTCTACTTTTTTTCTGTAAAAAATATGTACTTACTGCTCGATTAATATCACCTATGCAAGTCCAGGTTCGATTAGCTTTACCTTCAACAGCCACCGCCCACTTGGAATGATCGCGGCTACTTTTAAAATCGATATTAACTGATGCCAAATTAATGGTTATAATATTGTATACTCTAAAAAAAATAATAAAAATTTAATTTAATTAAAGATATGAATTAAAATTTAACAATAAAAATGAAAAATATAACATTACTTTACTCGTTCGCAGTCCGATGGCAGTCTGCCTCGTCCGTTTAACCATGTTTCGGCAAATAAATCTGTTTTTAACGTCGGTGCAACGAAATCTTCATACAAATCTATAAATAAACATAAATAATAATTATTTATTGACAAGATTTTGTAAAAAATATATTATAATTATAATGTAAAAGATATATTTATTCTATCAATTATAAAACAAAAAATTTTTATATAATTCAGCAGGCATCCAGGCGCTCCCTATTTAAAGATGTTATTTATTAGGTTATTATATAAATATTATATAATATTATATATATATTAAATATATATATATATATATATATATATATATATAATATAATGTATATATAATGTATATATATATATATATAATGTAAATATTGTATATGTATAATATGTATTTTGCTAACAAGTATGTAAAAAAATGTGTAAGGTCACAATTGATTTTTAAGACCATTTTAAGAAATGTCTTAAGATATTAATATAGCTCTGTAATTGGCTTATATTTTAAAATTATATTTATAAAATAACAATAATAATGAATTCGAAACTAATAAAAGTTAGCGGAAGAGAGTGCGCAATATTACATAGAACATAGGTCAACTTAACTCCATTTCTGTAATGTCTTTTTTATTCAAGTGTCAAACGAGTTTAAAAAACGGTTAGTCGTACACGCACCGACTTAAAAAAAAAAAATTTCTATGCAAAAATCATGTATGCTGCATTAATTTTCAAGATAGTCAAAATATTATATTTTGAGTTTCACTTTGAAGACATCACTTTAAATTATTTCCCGCAATATATATGAATACATAAAAATATCAAGGATATTTACCTTTCTGCCACTTATCACTCTTAGCAAATGATACGAATTCAACACCGCCAGATGATTTTAACAAGGTT
>Ga0157363_1001721_pt1 | contig 18610 bp, 19 predicted proteins | sample AttsexASBM1_FD_111477 | JGI IMG/M metagenome (GOLD analysis project Ga0157363, IMG submission 111477) | Fungus gardens microbial communities from leaf cutter ant in Ribeirão Preto, State of São Paulo, Brazil - Atta sexdens ASBM1 | ecosystem: Host-associated > Fungi > Mycelium > Unclassified ... | reverse complement strand
GTCACATTTGTCATGGTCATGGTCACACAATCATGTGACACAGAAAAGATTGTAGAAGATCCTAGAACAGATGATATTATACAGTATAGTAACAATATATTGGCCTTACAGCAAGCACATATACTTTAGAGTAGGTTAGGAGTAGTATGTGCACAGACCAGGGTCTGTAGTATATAAGATATAATAGTTTGTACTTAGAACTTTATTGAGTTCTTTTATATTACTCAATACAAAAGTCATCTTTTGCTCTTACATAAGGTCTTAAGTTATAACAAACATGTGTTGACAGTTTTACTAGTATGTGGAACATGCATGGGTATGTTCTTTGATGCCATATTCACAGAATCTTTCTCCTCCTCTTTTACTATTATATACAAGAGAGATAGTGATTGAGGACTTTCGTTATCTATTTGTTTAGTTTATATAAGAATGTTGGCCTGAGCTTGGACTCTTTCTACATAATATATGGATGATACATTAGAGTGTATAGATAATTCTCTAGAGAAATTAGGGCTTGAGAATAATAACTAACCTCTAGTTTTGTCTATATCAATATTCATTCATAAATGTGTGGAAGATGTTATTTGGTTACTTTAATAGTTTATAGATAAGAAAAGTAATGTATTTGCTAAATTACTGCTGGATACTACTATATAAGATGGTTGTATGAGAGAAAGAAGACAATAATAGGTTTAAACAATTATTCTTTGAATTTGTTTTAGCATATGGATTTTGAAATCCTTTATTCTAGTATAAAATAGCCTTACTAAGTCAATTTCTGAAACAATTTTGTCAAAAAGAAGTGGAATTAAAGATGAAAAAATAAAAATAAAAAGAAAAAAATTAATAGAAGGTAAAAGAAGAAAGATAAATGACATGAACTATATTAACTAATCTAAAAGACACTTTTCTGGAAGCAAAACACTCCTGGATTGAACTCTAGAAATATAAGAACATCTTTGAGAGATTCTCTCTTAGGATTTCAAAACTTATTATACCATGTACAATCAAATAGGATGTGTCTCCTTGTCTTAATAGGATAATCTCTATATGTATATATAAAGAGTTCTTTGGGAAGGAACCTAAGCCTATATTCACCAATGGGAGCATGATTTGTAACTAGTCTTGTAATGCACATACATATTAAGTTTGAGAAACCAAAATGCTTTAGCCAAGCATCACCTTTGAAATATGTTGGACAAATAGGTTGATTATCATCATCATTTAAGTCAAGAAAATTCTTTCTCTTGTATTCTGAAACTTGGAAATATATCTGCCATTTACAAACAATAACATCACATTCTTCTTTTCTGCTAAACTCCCATGATATTTTGCTAGATAAAATGAGATTGATGTTTAGACATTTTGACTCTTTGTCAACCAATAGATGTGTGGAGACCACTTGGTGCTGTCAAAACAATTCCAGAAAGCAATCAAATTGTTAGAGTTCCTGTTGAAAAAACCCCTAAGGTTCTTGGATATAGCAATGGAGTGTAGCTGGTATGGATGAACAGATGTGTTAAAGATCTATCTAGTAGCTGGGATGGTATTAGTGATAATGATGATGTGAGCAACATCTTGTAGATGAATTGCATGGTTAATTCTGTATCTAATGGCAAAGAGCTCTGCTCCTATAGATGTTATGTTTATAATATAGTGAACAAATTTGGCAATAATCTCTTGACTTCTATGGATATGTGAGACTGAGATGGCAATGTTGTTTTTGATACTAGCATCCAAGATTATGTCTTGATTTACAAGTGAGTCCTCATAGATATTTTCAAGTTTGTTACAATGAGCAGTTAATGCATTGGGGTCCTTTCAGTTGACTGAAAGAAAAGAAAAATAGTCAGAGAAAGTGTCTACTAAACAAAAATCTGGAGAAAGTTTTTTTATTTAGACTATCAAAGAAAGGAAAAACTTTATTTAATCAATTATAATAGGGCTCTTGATTTTCAAGCAATGCTTGAGCATGAGATGCAATGTGGCCATGCAATGCAGTGGGGCCTTCTTAAAATAATGTTCATCTAAAATGGAGTTAATCATGTATCATTCAGAGAGAGAAGCCACACATAGATGATGTCAACTGATGATTTTGTCAAGGTAAAAATAGATGGGGATGAGACCAGTTATGACCTCAACTTCCCAAGTTGGTGATGTGTGGAATGCTTCCATGATCTATAAAGCTGCTCTTCTCTACATCTTCTTCAACTTTTTGAGGGACTGATATAGAGGTGCTTCTTTGAAGTATCAAAGGTGGACTTTATATAAGACAATAGAGAGAACACACATCCTGTAAAGAAGTCATTTTTGTGTTGGAAATAGTCCTCTACTTAAATTTCCCAGTATCTTCATGCCTTTAATCATGGAAAGTACTTTGTTGGCATAGTGGTGGATGTGCTGATGAAATGAGAGTTTCTTGTTAAAGAAGAATTCTAGATATTGCCATGTATATTTTGGATGGAGTAGGGGGCTTCCTAAAGGTCTAAGGTCCAAAGGAGGTGAATAGGCATTCTTTATAGATCTTGAGAAATGAAAGACCTCTAATTTGTTGTGTTTGATAACTAGACCTAACTTGTTAAATAAGGAAGAAATGATGTTGTAGCTACAAAAGAGGTTTGCATTTTTCACAAATTTTTTCTTGAGAAATAAGAAGACTATTATCTATAAACAAAAAAATTAAAACTGATAAAATAGAAGATAAAAGAATTTTGGATCTTTTCTCAAAAATATAAAAAATAGGAGCAATGTAGAGAGCAGAAAAAAATAGCAGACTCTTGATCTACATCCATATTAGCTTTAAAAAATAGAGAAACAAATTGATTTCACATATATTGAGTTTGTCTGTTAATTAAATAATTAGAAAAAAAAACAGAAAATATAGAATTCAAAGCCAGCTTTGCTTAGAATCTTTAGAAGAAGCTGATAATCTAAGAATGGGAAAAATTAAGCAATATCAAACATAAGAGTACTTGTATAGAGATTCTTTATCCATCTTATATGTATAAGGTAAGTTAGAAAAATACTAGTGTCCATAGTTGATTATTATCTAATACTACCCATTTGATTTGAATGAATAAAGCTTGAAGTGATAGAATAAACTTGAAGTCTAACACTTATGACTTTTTCGATAAATTTTCCTACTATATTGAGGAGAATAATAGGTCAGAATATTCTAATGGTGTCATAAAAAGACTTTTTGAGCTTTGGAATAATGATTGACATTGACTTCTTGGAATGAGAGGGCAAATGACTGAGGTTGATACAAGAATTCACTATATTAACAAAGTTAACAAGATATTTATTATTATTAACCAATGCTTTGAGATAACTTCAGAAGATGTGATCTGGGCCTAAAGTAGATAAGCTACTACACTTGTTGATTCTATCAATAAACTCTACTTTAGAGAAGAGAGGCCATTTGGCCTGTTGGTATGATAAAATTTCATTTAAAAGTTGGAGATTTATCTTAAGCAGCATTATAGATAGATAAAAGGCTTGTCACAAATTATCTAGTTTGTTGTAAGAACATCAGTTGAAATTGATGGCTTCTATGGCAGGTGGCTTTTTTTTCTTGACCTAATTCATCAGATCTCATAGTCTTTTGTTGGTCAATGCAATTTCTTCAATTTTGTTGTCAAAAGATGTTTGTTTAGCCATTTTAACTGTTTTTCTATATTTGATCTAGTCTGTTCTTTTCCTGGATGCTTGATACATGACTAGGTCCCTATTACATTCTTTATTCTATCATGCCTTAGAGTGTTTAGTAATGTTAACATATTTGGAATGTTTATATCAAAGTTCTTTTACAATAGAAGCAAACTCTTAGATTACTTCTTCTAGTCTCTTGATATTGGTCATTTCAATACAACTTATCTTATTCCTCAATTTGTTGATGAATTTTTTTTCTTTCTCACTGTTTTTGACAATAGTTAGCTTTTTCTCTTAGATAAACTCCTCCTCAATGATAATATAAACTGATAAGGAAGCATGGTCAGATGGACCTTGGAGGTCAGGTAATGTACTATGGCTGTTGAATTCCCCTACATTGATATGGAAAATACTAGATATAGTACTAAGTTTGAATCTTGAGAGTTGTCTGTATAACATATAGGTGCTTGGTTAACAGACATTGATAGTTCTAGAGTAAAACTGTCAGCTATCTCCCTGAGAGTGTCTGCATGTATAGAATGATGCAGATACAAAGGATCCCAGTTATTATCCCTAATATTAAAATCCCCTGTTATAATTAGTACATTATTTAAATTCATCTCAGTATCTTTGAGATACTTTAAGGCTGATTGACAGTCATCTGAATAGATATTAATAATAAAGCTGTGATTGAAAAAGGAAAGGAGATTAATGTTCCTGTGGTTGAAAATGTCTCTCCTAAGCAAAAAACATAACCTAATCAGTCTGATGTTGATGTAAGTGAAAACTCTTGGGTGCTTATTCTTAGTGTTTGATGTTCTTGTGAACATAGTCTACAATAGATGATTGGGGGCATCTACAATCTCTTCTTCTTCTTTAGTTATAGAGCTCAGGATGCTACAAATAATTGACCAAGGAGGTTTTTGAATAAAAAGAATGTTGAAGTCTTTTTTGTTTTCTAATAAAGTATCAGTTAGAAGTCTGTTTTTATGAACATTCTGTGAAAGGATTTTTAGGGATTTTAAAATCATTGTTTTACTCTGCCTCCAGCTAAGTAAATTGAGTTGGCTCTGATTTTTTGGAGCTCTTGTCATTTTTTGTTGTGTCAATTCCTGTTAAATCTGTGTTTCCAGAATAGACAGTTGTTATTATCTGCCTAGTGTTTGCCTTTACAGTTGATACATTCAAAAGAATGGGTGCATAGTTCTCCTTTCTTTGTTTTGAGCCTTGAAGGATTTATTTTGAAGTTAGCTTTGGTACCATTTTGTGAGTCTCAAATGTTGATCCATATAACAGACATGTTTAACTTAGGTAATGCCTTGATAACTCAAGGACAAGAGGCCAAAACTATATTATTAAAGATGTGAGTGCTCTTGATAACACTTTTGACAATATCTAGAGTGATAGAAAGATTAGTATCTTTAACAAAGTAAGGAATGCCTAGAATCTTGAGATAAGATTTAGACTGAGAAAGCCTTGGGTTTATAACAGTCAATATAGGTTAACTGTATTGACCTCATTCAACTCCTCCACATATTTTTCTATTGTATTCAGGTCTGATATAGTGGCTACCTTGTTGGTTGTAATGATGATTTCTTTACTATTAGAACAAATGTAATCAGCAGAAATATTGGATTTAACCTCTTTTAGAAGTCTGTTGATATTTGCTATATATGCATTCAATTTTGCTATAACTCTTTCAGAGTTGATTGTATTTATAAGTATAATTATTTGCTTTCTTGATGGACCTTTAGTCATCATGTTGATCTTTGGTTTTCTCTTCTTTGTATTGTCTAAAACCTTGTAGATTTCTGAGACTTTCTGAGAAGATAGCTTCAGAAAAGTTTCTTTGATTTTCATGATATCCTTGATGTTTTTCTTAGATACTTGTACATATGACTATATATTGGATTTGGAAGCCAATTTAGAGGCTGAATTCTTCTTGAAAAATTTAGATTTTGCCAGAACAATTTTGCTAGACTTCAAAGGAATGGGTGGAAAAACTCTTGAAATATTGGCCTATTTTTCTTTAGTTGAGCTGTCAAGAGTAGTATCCTTTGTGGTTTTCATATTGAACTAAAAAGCTACACATTGTCTAAAAGACCTGTTATCCTTGTTAGCTAACAATTTATCCTATCTAGATTCATAGATAGAAGAAAGAAAATTCCAAGTCACAAACACAAATTCCAAAATTTGAGGAATATCTTTAGCTGTCCTATTTTATAATTTACATTGCCTAATGAAAGCCATCATTCTAAGAAGTGAGCATGAAATGTTCTTGGCATTATCTTTCAAAAATTTGTTTACCCCAAAAAAAGAGATAAGATAGAAGTTACCATTCCATAACTGTGCATCCACAGGTTGATTAGTTATATATAAAATTACTAATGGTTCCAAGCCTTGAGATATACATGTGTCATTAATCCCTTTCTTTAAGGATACATAGAAAAGCAATAGACTTTGAAGTTCACCAATATTGACTTGTTCTGTCCAAGTAGAGTTGTTGGCCAAAGCTTGTATTCAATCTGCATAGGCTATGGAAGAAACATTAGAATGTACAAATACTTTTCTGAAACTGTTAGTACTAGAAGAGATCAGTCAACCTTTAGGAATATCAATTTTAATATCCATTGGTTAAGCTATAGAAAGTTCTTGTAAATTGCTTTGAAGATTTAAAGTAAAAGAAAACAATTGTCAAGATTGAGAAAAGTGAACTTAGTCTCTTTTTATTTTTTGTTCCCATTTTCATTTTTATTTTTATTTATTTTCCTTTTTCTATTTTTAGAACTTAGGGTTAGGGTTAAAACCCACAAACACAAGAAGAAAGGCATGAAAGAATAACGCTGTACAATGTGTACAACACATGTTGGCCTTGAGGTGCACACATGGTAGTTTAGGGTAGGCTAGAAAGACTTAGCATGGATCAGGCACTTTAGTATATAAAGCAGACAAATCCTGTACAGAGTTCTCTATCAAGTTCTCTTGTGTTATCTCAATACAAGGTTACTTCTTAACCCAAGTCTAAAGGTTTGAATCATAACAGAATTCTTGGTAGTTATTTGGTTAGATCTTAGTTAGAGCTTAGTTGATTTTCAGACTAAGGACTATAGAGTATCTACTTGGTCTTATATATATATACTGAGTTTGTAGTTAGAACTATGACTAGAGGAATAGTAGTGTAGAGGATAACTAAGAAGATGTTATAGAGACAGTTTCTAAAATATAAAACAACTAGAAGTCTAAATGATAAGTTGCTAGAAAATGAAATGGGAGAGGCTAATCTATGTATAAATAAGTACAAATATGGAAGTACACCTAGGTATAGTTAGAGCTCTAACTAGAAGTTAGGAAGCAGAAGTCTTAGAAGTCAGTCTTGTCAGAGTTCAAAACAGTGGACTCTAACTATTTCATTCTTCTCTTTTCTTTTATCTTTTATTTTTGGGGACTTAGGGTTAGGGTTAATATGACATAACTGTCACACACCAGTCACATGACAAGGTCACAGTCACAGTCACACAGTCATAGATCACATGGAAAAGTGTAGAGAGTTCTGGAAGGATAATGTCACATAGCATATTTAATACATGTTGACCTTAAGGCAAATATATGGCTATTTATGATAGACTAGAAGTAGTTAGCACAGACCATGGAGTTTTAGTATATAAGGTAGACAATCATATACAGAGTTCTCTATTGAGTTCTCTTATGTTAACCCTAATACAAGGTTTTATTCATTGATCAACTCTAAGATCTTTGAGTCATAACATTAGAACTCGATTTCCCTTCTTAAGACTGTCCAACACAGGACCCTCTTATACTTACTCTTTATCATCCTCAACAGAAAGGCAACACCATCTTTTAGTCAAGAAGAATTGCTGGACCCTAGGCATAAGGAGTATACTAGTTAGGCAGGAGAAGCCTAGCCATTTGATTGTGCTAAAGCCCACTGATATACTTTAAATGTATTACCTTGTGTGAATGTGATAGTAATTTTCTTGTATCAGCCTTGTGCTATAGATCCCCTTGTAATCTGTCTACGTAGAGAAACAGCAGCAGTTCTTAAAACACTGCTTAGAGCAGAATAGTCTTCTTAGACCAAAATTGTGATACAAGTTTGTAGTTAGAAGAAGTAGTTAGTAGAATGTGTAGGCAGGACAAGAAGAGGGTCTGCTATCACATACTGAGATTTCTTCTTCGGAATATGAATCAGAAAGTGAAACCAATACTTGTTCCACTCTTCCTTTATACACATTATCATTACCTACATCTCCACCACTATCATCACCACCATCATCAACTTTATTCTTTCTTTATAAAATGAGTCAACCTGACTACCCCACCATCATAAGGCAACTCTAGGAGCAGATTGCAATGTTAACAATATAAGTAGGATAAGGAGGAGCAGGTGGGGCAACAACAAACACAGAAGCAGCAAAGCCCTAGATGTTTGATAGAACCTCATCTAAGGTCTCTGGATTCATAATAGCATATTGATTATATGTCAGAATGAAGATGAGAGAGATGGCAGTGGAGGAGCAAATTCAATAGGTATTGTTGTATGTGTAGGGAGAATCGGTAGATGTTTGGAAAGAAAACATATTAGAGGATTTAGAAGCAGGATTATTGGAATACGAAACTGTGGGGGAATTTTTGATAGATATAAGAAAAGAGTTCAGAGAAGAAGATGAGAAGTCAACAAAGATAACAGAGCTAAAGAGGTTGGAGCAAGAAGGAAAGACAATAGAGGAGTTTGTTCAGGAGTTCAGGAGAGTAGCAAGAGGGAGTGGATATAAGGAATGCCTCCTTATGGAAGAATTCAAACAGGGCATGAACACAGTAATTAGAAGAAGATTAATGGAGATGGAATGTCAGCCAAGCTCTATTAAGCAATGGCAAAAACGGGCTATTGTCCTAAATAGGAACTAGAGAGAGAGTAGGAGAGAAGAGGAAAGATTGAGGAGATGATGAGAACAGAGGGGACCAGCCCTAAAACAGTAAGAGGCACAATGGCAAGTGATGCCATAACCTCAGATTTGGCCAAAGAGGCAAGAAATATCTCAACAACGAGCACTGATAGAAGGAGTAGAGAGGACAAATATAGTGATGGCATGACCTCAGTAGAGGGTAGGGTTCACTCAATGGAATCCATACGCTATGAATGTGGATAGGAGGGAGAATAGGAATTATTATAACTGCAGAAGATTTGGATATTTGGCTAGAAACTGTAGAAACAGAGGAACAGAAAACAGAATTGGAAAGGGAAGGAGACTAGAATATGGACAAAGTAATAAGAGTAATTTAAATGGAAATGGAGATCTAATAGTCCCCATTTAGATTGAAGAAGTAATAACAGATTTGCAATACTAGCTAGAATAGTAGAGAATACAAAGGCTTGCAATCTGGACAAAGGGAACCTATTAAGAGAAGTAACAGTAAAGATCAGTCTGGAAAGAATCAATATGTAAGAGAGAATAACAGTGGAGATGCTATTGGATAGTAGTGCTACAGGACTGGTAATGAGCTCAGAATTTGCAAGAAAACAGGGGTTTAAAATAAAGAAAATAGAAAGGCCCATTTATGTGAGGAATGTGGATGGCACATTGAATAAGGAGGGGCCAATAGAAAATATAGTAGAAGTCAATATTTACTATCAGAGATACTGAGAAAGAATGGAGATTGATGTGATAAGAGGATAGAAGTGTAGCATAATTTTGGGGATGCTATAGCTTGCTCACTATAACCCAGAAATTGACTGAAAGATGGGTGAAGTCAAGATAATGAGGTGTCTGGAGAAGTGTGGAAAACAGTGGAGACCAAAGCAAGAAAAGGCAAAGTGGCAAAAGTAGAAGGAGGAAGAAGTAAGGAGAAAAGTAGGAAGAAAGCAAGAGAAAAAGGAGATAGAGAAAAAATGGAAGAAGAAAAAAACAAAGACAATAGATATAAAGAAGGTAGCAGAAAAAGAAGAAATTTGGGACAAGAAGAGAGAAGCTGTGAAGTCAGAGAAAGAAGTGAAGAAACTGGTTCCAGAAAAGTTTCACAAGTAGATAAAAGTGTTTGGCAAGAAGCAGTTAGAGCAAATGCCCACCAGAAAAGTATAGAACTATGCTATAGATATGAAAGAAGGATTTGTGCTGAAAAAGAGAAAGGTGTATCCCTTGTCTAGGGAAGAAAGGGGAGAAGTGCATGAGTTCATAGAAGAACAGTTGAGGAAAGGTTACATCTGATCCTTGAAATCACCTCAAACAGCACTGGTGTTCTTTGTAGGAAAGAAGGATGAGAAGAAAAGAATGGTACAAGATTATCAATATCTCAATGAGTGAACCATAAAGAATAATTACCCACTGCCACTTATTTCAGATGTAATTGAGAATATTGGAACCAAGAAAGTGTTCACAAAGATGGATTTGAGGTAGAGGTACAACAATGTCAGAATAAAGAAGGGAGATGAGTGGAAGGCAGCCTTTATGACTTCTGAGGGATCTTTTGAGCCCACAGTCATGTTCTTTGGGTTAACAAATTCACTGGCTACATTCCAGACTATGATGAATGAGTTGTTAAGAGACTTGATAAACATGGGAAAGATGGCGGCATTCATTGATGATGTAATAGTAGGAACAGAAGAAGAAGAGAGACATGACGAGCTAGTAGTAGAAGTAGTGAAGAGGTTGGAGGAGAACAATTTGTATGTAAAACTAGAAAAATGCAAGTGAAAGGTTAGGGAAGTAGGGTTTTTAGGAGTATTAACTGGACCAAACAGAATCAAGATGGAGGAAGAAAAGGTGAAAGAGGTATTAGACTAGCCAACACCAAAGAGTGTTAAGAACATGCAAAAATTCTTAGGATTGGCAAATTATTATCAACAATTCATAAAGAACTTTGCAGCCATAGCTAGATTACTATATAATATGGTAAAAAAGGATCAGAAGTGGAAGTGGACAGAGAGGCAAGAAAGAGTATTCTAGGAGTTAAAAGAAAAGTTTACAAAAGAGCCAGTGTTAGCAGCGCCAGACTTAGACAAAAAAATGAGGATGGAGGTGGACATATCAGATTACACAACAGGAGGTATCTTATCTATGGAGTGTGAATATGGGAAGTGGAGGCCGGTGGCATATCTATCAAATTCACTGAATGAAATAGAGAGAAATTATGAAATACATAATAAAGAAATACTGGCAGTTATATAGAGATTGGAAAACTGGAGGCACTTGTTGAAAGGCACTAAGTTTAGGTTTGAAGTCTGGACAGACCATAAGAACTTAGAATATTTCATGAAGGTGCAAAAGTTGAATCAGAGACAAGCTTGATGGGCATTATATTTGTCCAGGTTTGACTTTACTCTGAAACATGTACCAGGTACAAAAATAGGGAAGGCAAATGGACTTAGTAGGAGACCAGATTGGAAAGTAGGAGTAGAAAATGATAATGAAAATCAAGTATTTATAAAGAACTGTTGGCTATGTAGGTTACAGGAAGTAGTAATAGAAGAACTAGAAGTAGAAATAGTAGAAAAAATAAAAAAGGCCAGAAGTAAGGACAAAGAAGTAGTTAGAGTAGTAGAGGAGATGAAGAAGGCAGGAGTTGAAGTACTAAGGGGGGAAGAATGGCAGGTAGATGTTGTGGCAACCACTAGACCAATGTCCAATAGCAGCACAAGCAATAAATCTTACAAGAGGGATATCTAGTGGAGAACACGAGTTGTGTAATTCACAAGAGAACTCAACAGAAAACCACAACAGTATTCTACCAACTATTTATATAAAGTATCCATGGTCCATGCTATGACTGTGTATCCTACCCTAATATCCATGCCCTATCCTCATATCTATTAGTAATCTACCTCATGTCCTATTACTTATCCATCTTGTGTCTACCTTAAGGCCAGCATGCCATATACATGTGCCCTGATGTCATACCCTAAACCCTACTCTTAATCTCTGTTGTCCATGTGTGCACCATATATACACCATGAGAAACCATGTCTCTTGATGTCATTCCATCTCTAGACTCTTCCCGATCCTTCCAGACTACTTTAGACTGCTTTAGGCCCTATGACATAATGTCATGTGACTTCCTAGTCACATGCCTTCTCTCTCTTGTCATAGACTAATAATATAAATATCTATAAATATCTCACTAAGGTCTGTCCACACTTTCTCGTATCATAACAGTAGAGGGAGACTTAGTGCTGAAGGAAGGGAAGATATATGTACCAAAGGATGAGGAGTTGAGGGTAGAGATAATCCAGTTACATCATGATACACTGGTAGCAGAATATGAAGAAAGGTGGAAAACAATAAAATTAGTAATGAGAAATTATTGGTGGCTGGGAGTAACAAAAGATGTTGGGAGGTATGTGGATGGTTGTAATATGTGTCAGAGGATGAAGAATAGAACAGAAGTACCAACAGGGAAGTTAAAAATGAGTGAAGTGCCAGAGAAACCATGGATGCATTTGACAGTAGACTTCATCACGAAGTTGCTGTTCAGTAGCTGGAAAAGATGCAATCCTCATAGTTTGTAATAGGTTGTCCAAAATGACATACTTTGTGGTGACAACAGAGGGAACATCAGCGGAAGGTTTGGAAAGGCTGTTTAGGGATAATGTGTAGAAACTGCATGGATTACTGGAGAGTATGATATCAGATAGAGGACCACAGTTCACAGTGGAACTAACTAAAGAGTTGAATAGAATGTTGGGAATTGAAACAAAGCTGTCGACATCATTCCATCCACAAACAGATGGTCAAACAGAAAGAATGAACTAGGAACTAGGACAATACTTATGGTTCTTCATTGATCACAGACAAAAGAATTAGCCAGAATGGTTGACATCAGCAAATTTTGCAATAAACAACAAAGTACATTCAATAACCCAGATGTCACCATTTAGGATGAATTATGGGAGAGAATTGAGGATGGGAGTAGACATTAGGAAGAAAGAAAAGGTGGAGAAGATAATAGAATTTGCAGAAAGAATGAAAAGAGTACAAGAGGAGGCAGGAGCGGCATTGAAAAAGGCACAAGAAGAAATGAAAAGACAAGCAGATAGGGGACAGCAAGAACTAGAAGAGTGGAAGAAGAGAGAAAAGATAATGCTGAGTACTAAGGACTTAGTATTTAAAGAAAGACCAGCAAAGAAGTTGACAGAAAGATATGTGAGGCCATATGAGATAGAGGAAGTAGTATCAAAGAATACAATGAAGCTGAAATTGCCAGCCTCTATGAGGATCCATTCAGTGGTTAATATTAGTTGAGTAGTGAGATATAAAGAACCAGTAAGGGGACAGAAAGTAGAGAAACCAAAACCAGTAGAAGTAGAAGGAGTAGAAGGATAGGAAATAGAAAAAATTTTAAATAAACAAAAAATAAGAGGAATAGTAAAGTACTTGGTGCAATGGAAGGGGTTTACAGCAGAACATGACATATGGGAGAGGGAGGATTTAAGAAATACAAGGGAAGTTGTGGAGGAATTCAAGGGAAGAATGAACACTAAAGTAAGAAGATAAGAGAAGTTGGATATGATGGAGGAAAAAGACTTTAGGAGAGGGGAGTTACCAGGAAAATACACAGCAAAAATGTTGTATGGATGGGACAATGAAAAGTTTGAGAAGGAATATCTAAGGAAGTTGGAAAGGAACTGGCAAAAATGGAAGTCAGTTTCTCCAGAGGAGAAACCTTGAAGGGGGAGTAATGTCAGAGTTTAAGACAGTGGACTCTAACTATTTCATTCTTCTCTTTTCTCATTTGTTATTCCCTTTTCTTTTATCTTTTATTTTTGGAGACTTAGAGTTAAGGTTAACATGACATCACTATCATACACCAGTCACATGACAAGGTCACAGTCACAGTCACACAGTCATGGGTCACATGGAAAATTGTAGAGGGTTTTGGAAGGATGACATCATACAGCATGTTTAACACATGTTGACCTTAAGGCAAACATATAGCTATTTAGGATAGACTAGAAGTAGTTAGCACAGACCATGGAGTTTTAGTATATAAGGTAGACAATCATGTACAGAGTTCTCTATTGAGTTCTCTTGTGTTAACCCTAATATAAGGTTCTATTCATTAATCAACTCTAAGATCTTTGAGTTATAACAAGTCTATAACATCTATTGTTAGAGTTAAAGAAAGTAGACATTTATCTTCCATTTCTTTTCTCATTTCTATTTCTATTTTTATTTATTTTTATTTTTGGATTTAAGATTAAAGATAGCATAATATTATACATAACTATTACAGTCACAGTCATATGATCATATATTACACAGAAGAATATAGAAAGTTCTAGAACAATAACACCATACAACATGTTTACCATATGTTAACCTTATAGATTACACATGGTCTTTAGGGTAGATTAGATAAGGTCTCATACAAACTAACTAACTAGTGTATATAAGGTAGATACTTTGTACTTGGAACTCTATTGAGTTCTCTTGTGTTAACTCTAATATAAGATTCTTCTTTTGACTTCACTTTATAAGTCTTAAGTTGTAATACTCATGGAAATCACAAGAGAACTTGACAAGAGGTTCCTAAAATACAGCTATTTTATATATACTTATATTACATGGTCTATGCTATCAATAAATAACCTTACCCTAAAGTACATATGTTGTTTATAAATTTAACATACTATAACTATATCTTTTGACATCATGTGACAAGTTATGTTACCATAGTCACATGCCTCTTCATTGACCTAAAAAGTAAAAGATAAGAAAAATCAAAATAAAATCAAAATAAAGATTCAAGTATACTATGGCATCTTGGCCAAACTGTCTCACTGACATCTTGGACCTTATATAGTAAAGACATGAGTAAGATCTATAGTCTATTGTCTAAAGCTTTTACCTGCAATAAGAAAAATATCTAATATTTAATATTATTAAGCTGACTACTATATCTGAGGATCTAATCTTCAATATATATTTGGACCCTTCACCTAATCTTATTCTTATAGTCAGACAGAAAGAATAGGAAGCTAAGAAGATTCTGCACAGCTGTTAACATCACAAATAATATCAATATCTGGTCAAGTGAAAAAGCTTTGATTTAGAGAAAAACTCTTGGAAGAATGCTTCAAATGTATTTGTAGTAGATTGAGTCATGGAGTTCTATTGACTGAACTTCCAAGCCTTGTGGTTTATTCAAGAAACTAAGTTCTCAGCCATTAAATTTCACCTAGTCACTATTATTTCAATTTGCAGCAACCAAAGAGAAGGAGTAAATATAAGACTAGCTCTCATACAAAATTCTAGCATACTAACATTGTAGATACTTATACTGAACCCTATAAAGTTTTCACTCTCCATTAGTCAGTGACTCTGAACACTGCCAAATTCCACTGAGTTCATCAAACTAGCCCTACTATTTCTTGCTATTGAGTCTTATTATATATTATATAGTATTCTAATACTATTCTATTTCACCTGTTGCTGCATTATTACTCTTCTAGTATATTCTAGACCTATGACATCACATTATGTGACATGCCTCTTTATTGACCCAAAATAAAATAAAAAGTAAAATCAAGAGAAATAAATAAAAAGAAAAGAAAATTAAAATCAAATATAAGAGTTCAAGTATACTATGATAGAATATCTATCCACAACATAACTTTAAGATCTCTTGAGAGAAAATTCTGTTCTACTATTAGAACAACTAGGTAAAGGTATGAAGAACACTTCAAAACTCTAGGAAATCCTAAGTTTATTGTTCAAGAGAATACAGACTATACAACTTATCTCTAGAAAATCCTAAGAGAACAGAATGGGATTTCTAAAGATAACAGCTACTCTAAATGATAGCAAGTCCATTCTAATATGTCAAAGTGATATTTACCTAAGCATTGAATAATAATAATTAAGTAATTAGAACCTATCAAGAATGAAGAATGAAGAGGCTAAATTGAAAAGAGAGCTAGAATGCTTAGCAAGTATAATACTTTCCAGAGTATCAGAAAGTAAATCAGTATAAGTGTGGATAACAATAACAGACTACAGAAAATGTTAAAAAAAGTTAGTTGACATGTCTAGATAGTGGGTGATATTAGAGCAACTAAGTAAAGTTCACAGAATTATATAGAGTTTATGATCTTCAGAAAAACCTAAATTATATTACAGCAACTAATGACTAAGTACTATTCACCTTCAGAGAAACCTAAGAGAATGAAATAAGGTTTCTTGAAGATAGCTAATGTTCTAAATACTTCTACTGTTCATTGCAATCTAGCAGAACAATACTAAGATAACATCAGAATAATAATGTACAAATAGTCAGAGACTTGAGCTGAAATATCTAGAATATTATCTGCAAAGGCAGAACATAAATGGAGCAACAGAGAGTTATGAATTGGTGATCCAGTAAGTCTTTTGAAAGTGTAGAGTATAACTATGGAGTTTGGGTTTTATTGTCAGAAATCTTTTGAATAAACTTAGTTGTTTTCTATTTTTCTATTCTTTTATGATTTTCCTTTTCTTTTATAGTCTAGCTTTCTTATTTTCTTCTTGGAACTTGGCTAAGAGTGTGATATTATAAATTTCACAGTCATAGTCACACAATCATATAACTTAGTAGAACATCATAGAATCTACTAGAAGAATTTAGTCATAGCTTTAAGGTAGGTTGGGGGTACACAAACCAACTCCTAGAGATATATAAAGTAGACTACTCTATAGTAGGGACTCTTCAAGTTCTCTTGTGTCACTCTATATACAAGTATGCTTTTCTCTAACCTTTGAAAGATAAGTCATAATATCTATAGCAGCAAAGTTTGTGAGTTTGGTAGTAGATTTTTGGAGTATAGAATAGTAGTAAAGTCTATAGTGTCATAGTACACTTGAACTCTTATATATTTTTTTGATTTTCTTTTTCTTTTATCTATTTTCTTTGATTTGATTTTTCTTTTTCTTTTCTTTTCTGCTTTTTTTATTTCTTGGATAATAAAGAGGCATATGACTGCAGTCACATGACACATAAAATAACATAATTTCATAAGCCTAGAACATTGTAAAAGAGACTGGAAGGATGATGTCAAAATGTATATCTATGGCATGTTCATCTTATGGTATACATATGGTATATTCATGGCTAATATATGAACATTAGGATAAGGTTGTTTACTGTTAGCATGGACTATGTATTAATAGTATATATAGAGTAGAAATACATCAGAGGCTCCTTGTTGAGTTCTCTTGTGATTTCTATAATATTCTCATCTTGTAAGACTACTATCAGAATTGTAAATGATGAACTTGGTTTCATTTTATTCCACTTTGCTTTTATTTTATTTTTTCTTTATTTTATTTTTGGTTTCATTTTCTTTTTGGACTTAGACAAAAGATATGATGTGATGTCACACAATCATATGACACAGAGAAGAATATAAAAGGTTCTGGAATAGATGATATTATACAACATAGCAACAACCTGTTAGCCTTATAGAAAGTACATGTACTTTAGGGTAGGTTAGTTATGGTGTGTGTGCAGACCATGGTCTGTAGTATATAAGATAGACTATCTTATACTTGGAACTCTATCAAGTTCTTTTGTGTTACTTAATACAAAAGTTGTCTTTTATCTTTACTCAAGAACTTATAACATTAGAACTCAATTTCCTTTCCTGAGACTGCTCAACATAGAGTTCTTTCTATCTTACTCTCTCAGTATCTTCAACCAAAGGCAATACTATCTTTAGTCAAGAAGATTTGTTAGGCCTTAGGCATAAGAGATATACTAGTTAGGTAGAGAAGTCTAGCTGTTTCTATTATGTTAAAGCCCACTTACACTTTGAGAATGTATTACCTTGTATAGACATGTTTGATACTTTTTTTATCATCAGCTCTATACTGTTGGTCCTCTTATAAGTAGTACATGCAGGAGAACAACAAGTGTTCTTAAAACCTTGTCTAGAGTAGAATAGTCTTTTTAGACCAAAATTGTTTATATTTTTCTTAAAGCAGTAGTCAGTAGTAGTCAATAGACAGTGTGAGGTGGAACAAAAAGAGGGCCCACTAACACTTATAGGAATTATTTCAAGCTTAGAATATAAGTCTGAGAGTGAGGCCAGCACAAGCTCCTCTCTACTACTATGTTATACTTCCTTACTACCCACACCTCTACCATTAGACAACAGCAAGAGCAGTTGACAGTAATGCAGATACAAATCTAGATATTGCTGGCAGAAGAAGTAGAAGGAACAGTGACAGAAGGATCCAATACTAGATCCCACATAGAGATGGCCAAGCCACTAGTGTTCAATGGAGAGACTAGTAAAGTTGGAGGATTCATTATAACATGCAGATTATATTTGAAGATGAAAATGAGAAGAGCAATGATAGAGGAACAAATTCAATGGGTATTATTATATATGCTGGGAGGATTGGCTAATGTTTGGAAGGAAAACTTGTTGGAAAACTTGGAATTAGGGGAATTAGAATTTGAGTCAGCAGGAAAATTTTTGTTAGAGTTAAAAAGAAATTCAGTAGAGGAGATAAGGAGTTAGTCAAAGTGGCTAAACTCAAAAGGGTGGAACAAGAAGGAAAAATAATGGAAGAGTTTGTTTAAAGATTTAGAAGGGCAGCCAAGAGAAGTGAATACAAAGAAAGAGCATTGGCAGAGGAGTTTAAAAGAGAAATTAACAGAGTAATCAGAAGAAAACTGATAAAGACAGAAAGGCCTCCCACTAGTATTGAGTAGTGGTATGAACACACTACTAATCTGGATAGACATTAGAGAGAGAGTCAAAAAGAAGAAGAAAGATTGAGAGAGAGAAAGGAAAGTAAAAATTAGAGACAGAGGCAGGGGGAAATTGTTGTAGACTTGAAACCTTAGTGTTGGTTCCGAGACTAAACCTTATACCGGGTTGATACAAGAGAACTCGATAAGGAGCTCCTACTCTATCTACCACTATATATACTATCCTGTCCTGGTCCATGCTACAACATTATAT
>Ga0157363_1001720_pt1 | contig 18611 bp, 12 predicted proteins | sample AttsexASBM1_FD_111477 | JGI IMG/M metagenome (GOLD analysis project Ga0157363, IMG submission 111477) | Fungus gardens microbial communities from leaf cutter ant in Ribeirão Preto, State of São Paulo, Brazil - Atta sexdens ASBM1 | ecosystem: Host-associated > Fungi > Mycelium > Unclassified ... | reverse complement strand
TGAATATTCGAAATTAAACGATCACAGTTATAAAAATTTGTCAATCTTTTTGCACGTAGAAATTCATTCATCAACAATCAGTTCTTTATGTTGATCATTTCTTCGCGTTTATGATTGGCAGAACCATCATAATCGATATTTCTTTATGCGTTGTGTGTGTGTGTGTGTGCGCGTGTGAGAGAGAGAGAGAGAGAGAGAGAGACCAGCGCACACGCTATTACGCCTGTTATCAAAATACATTAACAGAGTTCGCTATCGAGCTTGTTATCAAAACAAGCGGCAACGTTTCATTAAAAGTTTTCCACAAAAAGAGAATCACCGTCCGCAACACATTCGTGGCAATAATAATTTGAAATATTGCGCGAGAAATCAAAATGTATTGTCGGGCACACATATGCTGATAAATATCACACACAATCTCTTATTTATTTATTCTTTTATTTTTCTAATATAAAAAAATATAATAAGCAAAAAAAAGGGAAAGTGAAGAAGTTATTTCGAGCATATATTAAATTGTTTTTTTTTACGCATTTTCTTTTAACAAATGATATGACAATAATTTGAAATTTTTTTATAGAAACAAATGACGGACTTGACATTTGCATGGCTGTATTATCGTACTATCTGAAAAATGTTATTAAGTATGAGTTTATTAATACATATTATTATCTAGATTTAGCTATGATGTTTGCTGAAGTTAAATTGCATTTATCTCTATTATTTTTATCAGCCAGACAGTTTTATCGCGAGGTCGGAACGTGTGCAAGCGGATCTCAAGCGGACGGGAGTTCGTAGTTCGCAGGAACAAGGACGATGCATTGCGCGGATTCTCGACTGCCGGGAGCAAGCGGAAGGTTGTCGTATAGTCGGTGCAATTAAAGCTGGATATATTGTTCCTGAGAAGAATAATCCGTGGCGCGGTTAGGCGGTTCTCGCAACTCTCGCGTTGAGAGACGCGTCACGAGACGAGAAGTAGACCAAATTAGGGCAACATCATTTATCGAATCGCGGATGCTTGTATTTCTCACTGAGAGAGAAATTGCACCTGAAACTTACGCTCATTCGTAGAGAGAATAATTAACAAATCAGTCACGGAAGGAAAAGTTATCAAACGATCGTTATAATTAAAAGCATACATACTGAAGTTTTAAATGTATTTTGTACATTCTCCAAACCGTAACATGTAATTTCTCTAGTTCAAATATTCTAAATAATTTAAATCATTCCGTACTATAAGCGCTATGTTTATATGTAGCGATCGCATACAGAATTTCAAATCAAAAAAAAAAGGAAGAAAATACGAGAAATACAAAGAATAAAATCAATTATCTATGAAATTGCGCGAAAAAGAGAAAAAGGATTATATGTCTACATATCTCTTTCCAAATTTGCGAATAACATTTTTCCTGGGATATTTTTCTAAGAAACGATTAATTAAATAAAATTTAGAGTTCGGAAATATTGCTGTCGCATCGATTAAAACTACTCGACCGAGATAACGGCGAGCTTGTTTTAACTGAATTTTTAAGACCGCGCGATACGAGCCGTTGAATCTTTAATTAAGAACCAACATATTGTTCCGCAAGATATAATATAAACTCGTGTTCTTTATGCACGCTCGACTTCGTGGCTTTTGCGTGCGTGAGTACGTCTTGATCGCGCTAATTAAAGGCTGGCCACATTGTCCCCAAAGCAATGACGTGCGGCGATTCGCGCTCTAAACAGCCGAATTGTAATACGATCGTTGTCAGCCGAATTGGCTGCGCGAATTTCTCGATGTGGTTTCCCCTTGCTACATTGTGAATCTCTTTATTATGCCAGGCCGATATTTCCGCACAATTAAGTCATCTTAAGAGCCCCACGTAGAGCTCGTTAAGATCATATCACTCGCCGTAGATGCAAATTGCATTGCGAGCGACAATGGTGTGCATTCAAAGCATTTCGAACACGAGGAATGATATTTCGTAGAAAATAAAATAATTTATAAAAAATTTTGGAAAGAAATTCACAAAATTTAAAATATCTATTTAATCATGTAAGTATTTTTATATATTTACAAATATTGTTAAATTTTTAAATTTTTGTAGCTTTTTTCTGCGTTTAAATGTTTACAATGTTTACTAATTAAATTAAATTATCTAAATGGGACTAGGTTTTTTATTCTAAAACTTTTATTTTAACTTTCTTTCTTTCTCTTTTCTTCTATTAATAAAAAGATGTGTCTTTTTATTAATAAAATTACTCTCTCACACACACACACACACACACACACACACACACACACACACAAAAAGTACACACTTGCCAAAATTTTATTGAAGGACAAGATGATATAAGTAGATTACAAGAGTAAAATTCTGAAAAAATATAGGCATCATACTTTTGCAATTAGCACGTATCTAAATTTGTGAGATGCGTCGCACGATATAGCCCTCAGACGATGCGCGGTTGCAACCACGTAATAAACGTCTTGTGCGGAAGTTATCGCGTTGCTCCGCTTGTATCCGCCCGATCTCTCGCGAGAGCAAACGGGCGGGTCAACTCACTCGCGGCGTTCTTTCGACGTATAATAAGCAACGATAAAAAAGAGAAGCGGCGAATTCGCGAGCGAGTTAACGACTCGGACCCGCAAGGAGTTGCCGCTATAAAAATCTTAAGGAGTCGAGTCACTCTCCATGCCGAAACGAAGAGCTGTGCTGCCGCCGATAGCGAGCACAAGAATGTTATCTTTATTGCGCGAGGCGGACGAGCGTTATATATTTATCGGGCAATGGCCGATTATGGCCGATGACGCGGATAACGGACTCGCCGGACTACAAGAGTTCGACCGTAGGACTCACTTCCGGAAATAATATTTCCGAAATCGTTACCTTCGATGACTTCGCATCTCATTTAAACCTGGCACAGGTAACACGAATAAATTTTAGACGAGTATTGAAGAAAATTATTAATTAATCTTTCTATATTATTTGCTGAAAAATCGAGTCATACTTTTTCTGCAATGAACAAATCAGTTGCCGGGGATATTATTTCTCGGAAACCATTACAGGAACTGAAGACGTTATTATTTTCTTTTTTCGTTCCTTACTACGTGCTTTCGTATGGTGTATGAAAAAGGCACACAGTGAAACAAGATGAAGGTGAAAGAGCAGGGTGGGCGAGAGAAACAGGTTGGTGCAACACCTCACTTTAAAAGCGCAAAACATCGCGTGCGATGTACCATGTTTTTTGGTGTTCTCTGCGCTTTTCTATTCCTTCTCTTTTTCATCTTTCTGCTCCTCCCCTTTTCTAATCACAACTTTTTCCATGAATGTGCCTTATTATCTCATTCGTCTTTATCGCTCATTATCTTTACTTCCCTTTTTTCATCGCTTGCTTCCGGTTTCTTCTCGCGACTATCAAAATACATTTCACTGTTCATCTTTGTTCAGTCTGTTATTCGACATTCGATTTAACATACATACGTTGAACAAGAATTGGGTAAATACATACATTTTGTGTGGAAATCGTATTATTCCCACGAATTTTTCTGTAAACTTCGATTACCAACGCAGGCTGTTGATAATCTATAAGTAACCCGAATATATCGAGAGAAAGCGGCAGTTTATTGTTAAATTTTCGATCGTCGATGTATGCATGCGCGTATATGTATATGTACATCTAGAACGAACAATTAATTGTCGTGCAAGCCTGTGCCAACTTTGGGCCACGAAATTATTAACTCACCTATTATGTCGAGCTTGTACATAAGCAAACATTCAAGCATTATGTCCCGTGATTTATTACATCGCGCGTGCATTGCAACGTGGGCTCGCACCCTGGAGTTACATATATCGAAGGTAGAATAAATATAGTTATTCACCGAAAGCTGTAACCATTGAATAGCTCTATGGCGTGAAAAAGGAATCTAAAAAAGAGAAAAGAAAGCAGCGAACCTTTTAATAATTTCAAGTATACTTTGTGAGTGGGTAACTCTCGAATACTACAGTGAATTCGCTATTCATAGTAAACCGATTATGTTCTTAAGTTTTTGGTTCTTAAGTTATTGGTTATCTAAATTTATACATTTCTAATTTTCAATTTTTTTTTCTCACTTTTCTCTCTCAATTCTAAACTTGGAATTCTTGGTTCCTTATTTTCTTCTTGATCTTTATTAGAACTTTTAACAATTCATAGTTCACACAAAAATAATGAAGTTAATAATAAAAAGCAACTAAGAAGGCGTTGTTTGATGTAAATATGTTTAATATATGCTTGCTCATTTCTAATTTCGCAGTACATACTTTTCGTATATTTGGAGAATAAACGAGCTAGCCGTTGGAACCAACGTGATATATTTGTGCTCGAATGTACTTCGACTATATATACAATGTTATTGTCATTGCAGTCGACCGATCGATTCCTCCCAGCGCGAGCGTGTTCGCGGAAAATTAGCGATAATGACGCCGAAAAAAACAAAAACGCGCGCGCATCGCGAGCGCATCGGATCGCGCAAATTACGCACGAAACAATTTTAATGAAGCCGGTGCGCCATAAAGGATTACAAATTCAATCTCCTCGCAAACGAGAGAGATGACGCGCCGCCGGGCATTCGTAATAACAACTAATTTACGAGCGTGATAATGGAGTGCGAATTTTCGCCAATCAGCTTTGAGCATCACCGGTCGCGTTTAAAAACGCGCGCCATTATTTTTTCTCCCTCTCCTTTTTGATTTATTTGTTCGTCCTGTGTCAATCTCTTTGTCTGCTTGCGATTTCGCTTTCGCGCGTTTTTTTTTTTTTTACACTTGAAACGCAATTAGTGCAGTCAACGTCGGTGGATCGACCGACAGGGAATTATAATGGCGTCGCGCGTGCAGCCGTGCGGCTAATGAGATTCGGAAAAATCGGGTCTTTGGTTTAGCCCACCGACCGGATTGTTAAATGACACTCGTTTGTGAAGCCAGCTTCCGCGTTTCAGCCGTGTTCGGCGAGAAACTACCTCTCGAAACAACCGGAGGGACCGACGTCGTCGTCGTGTCGGAGTGTTCTTCTTTTTGTTTTTATACGTTGCTGCGCGAGGTTGTAAACGAGGCCGACACCTTGCACTACTATTTTTTTTTTTTCCTCACGTACTGCGTATGCAAACCCATCGTGCAGTCGCAGTCGAGTGAACAAATTGCGCAGTTCGTCATTAACCACTCAGCTACCAAAACATTAATAAGATTAACGTATGGTTAATGAATGGTTTTTAATCGCTACGTTTAAATTTAAAATTTAAATGCAACGTTAGAAAAAAAAATTAAGAGTAGATGTTAAATTTTGTGAAAAATTTTGTAAAACTGAACCTGTGGTAGTTTTTTGTATGGAAAGAACGATTTTGCGAAAATATCTAAAAATTTAGTTAAATATAAATCTGAAGATAATTTGATTGGACTATTAAAATAATTATATAGAAAACTCAAGCTTGACTGTGATGAGTAATACTATAAAAAGTTTTGCATTCTAACAATCAGTTTAAATGTCCTATATAATTATTTTGATGGTTTAACAAAATTATTTTCAAATCTAATTAAATTTTTAAATGCTTCAAAAAAATCCGTCCTTTCCATTTTGTATCTCGTTTCAAATTCTGATAATTTACAGTTGCAGTTATCTCGTTTACGCAGTGTCTACTATTAGAGAAATGATGATTGTTTGGGTATTTTTGTACTTGAAAACTATCGCACGTTCGCCCGCTGGGTTGGCTGCGTGTGAAAGAATCGCAAACAACAGGGTGAGGGTACCTCGATTTTTCAGCAACTTTCTGTGTCTCGTGCCCGGAAGTTGCGTGTGACTGCACGAATGCAAGCACGCACACATACAAAAGTACACGCAGCACTCTCGTTTGCGCTACTAAACGAAAGAAATCTCGATGCAGTTTGCAAAGAAGAAACAAAAAGAAGCAGAGAACGTTATCGCAAACGAGCCGGTGATTCGGTTAAAAGTACTGCGTTCCAAAATTGAGTGTCAAAGCTGAACGTTGCATAATGGTGTTCATGCGCAAACCTTGGATTATAGGTGTCAAAAATGCAAGCGTGTTCTTTGGCAAGATCTTTTCTTCAGATTCAATTCTTCCGTATGATTTATTTCATCGCTTTGTGCGATTCTCGAGTCTTAGCATTTTTCTTCCATATGCCTGTGCATTTATTTTTCTCCAGAAATTGGAAAAGTTACTTTGTAAACGTGACTAGTTACAGTTGCTGTTTTATGTTTCAAAAAATAATTGCCGTTACAAATTATCGACTCTAAAAAATAATGGTTACAATTACGGTTACAGTTATTCAAAACAGTAACTTTTTAATTACGTTTCTATTATCATTACAGAACGTAGGTAACATTTTGATATTATTAAGATTAATAAAAAAAAGATTAATTTACGTTTTTGTTATACAACTTTATTTATAACATAGAAAGTATTAAGTCAGAAACACGTACAAAAACGCAATGCAATAAGATATAAGCAGTAAGCGAAGCTTGCAGTTGGCCATTACAGTTACATAAAATGTAAAGCAGATATGTTTTCTACTGATTGGCCGCTTTCTTACTCCTTATGTCTTATTGCTTTATGATATTCATATGATATGGATAACTTTATGGACTGTCTACAAATGGAATTGGAATAATATTATATAATGAACGGTAAACTGTAAGAACTGACCAATCATAATCTATTATTGTCATTACATTCAACTGTGGTTGGTCAATTTCTTACTATTTACAATTCCATACTTCTATTACAGATAGCCTTTTAAAAATAAAGAACTAGTAGACAGTAAGCAAAAACGCTATTATTGTGTGATATTTATATAGATAATTCACTTATAAGAGACAAAAAACTAGTAAATATTAACAATAAACAAAATTAATTGCTAAAAGAAAATAACTAAGTTAAAAGTTTAAAATACTGAAAAAAGTAACTCTAATTGTAATTTAATTACAAGTAACTAATTACTTTCCAATCCTGCTTTTTTTTATAATATATATGTATGTACGATATGAATGTATTTAATATAGCTATCTTCTTATGATAAATTATTAAATTTCTTCATGCTGTATCATAATATATTGCTAGTCTTTCGAAAAATAAATATTTTATTATCATAAATTATAACTCTTTAGACATGTATGTTTATTAAAAATTGGAATTATTCTAAATTAGATCCTACTCCACAAGAAGCACTTTTTATTCAAAAAATTATTTCTTCATTGAATATATACGTTGACTATACAATTCTTCTGTATTAAATACGACATCAATAAAATTTTGATTGTTCAGATACGCGAAACCATAAAGACGACATTGATTAGAGTAAATTCGTCGCTCCAGAAAAGACCATTGCGATCGTAGGCAATGGTGGACAACTGAATGCCGAACGTCCGTGGATAATTGAACGGGAAAGAGGGCGAACCTCGGAAACGACGTGGCTTTTACTAACGAACGCCATTTGGCCCGCGAGCGGTGCCTCTCGAGCCGGGTGCTCTCACTCGGTTATTTGTTCGCCTCACGCGTGTGGAAAAAAGGAGAAAAGAACGGGAAACAATCCGCCGTCCGAATCGGACGGATGTGCGACGCTAGAAAGTAATGCGCCACCAATTTCTGCCGGGTCAATATTTATTCCATGATCAAATTATTCGCGAGCAGATTGAAGCGGCTCTCTCTCTCTCTCTCTCTCTCTCTCTCTCTCTCTCTCTTTCTCTACTCTTTTCCTGTTTTTCGTTTTTTTTTTTAAATAAGCATTGTAGATTTTTAGAATAAGCATTGAAGATAATTATAATTATTTAAATATTTGCTTACATATCCTGTGGAATATTTTATAAATTTATAAAAATCAATAATTTAATATTTTGTGTTATATCTATTCAGTAACAATTAAAAAAAAACATGGCATGTAAAATAGTGAAATATTCCGTTATACTTTTCTAATAACGATTTGGCTTTTAATTGGATTGTCGACATATTATAATCACTATAGAAATTTCTTTTCTTTAATTATAATACATTATCGATCGATTGATAGCATGTTATCCATTATATATTTCCTATTGCTTAGAATCTTTTAAATTCATCAATTAAAATCTGTAGAAGAAAGATTTATTTTAATGGAAAAAGAATAGGAGGCTTAATAATAAAATTAAGATCGCAAATGTATTACAAGTTGGAAATAACATATGCGTTGTGATTTAAATGCTTCCAATGCAAGTTCATAGGCATTTGTGTAGTTCATAAATTAAATCAAGATTAAATCGAGAACAGTATTGTGAAATAAAGATGAAGCGTGAATCGGCTCAATTTGGTTGAACGAAAGCTGCATACATTAGAAAAAGGAAGAAAGGTGGAATGGAAGGAAATAAGAAGAGCATCTATTATATAGCATCTATTCATGTAAGTGCGTGTAAGGAAAGTGAGAAGATCTGCGCTTAGCTCTCGTTGAAGAAAAGAAGGAGCCAGCTGTCGCGTAATAACAATACTAATAATAAGGATGAATTCAATTTTTTTAATTACTACGCTATGCCCGTTGCGCGTTTTTCTGTTGTCCGCGGAGCGAGAAGACAGGGATCATGAAAGGGGAAAGGAGAGAGGAATTTTAATTAAAAACGCGACGATTCTGGTAGAGAATTAATTGTGCGAGCGTATTGTTTACTATTTGTCGACGCTTCCAGCGCGAGAAATTAATAATTCGACATGAAGCATATGCATGGACTACAGCAAATTTCTATGCACTCGACTATACATGAGAAAGACTAACAATAACTACTTTGCATTTCTGTTGAATAAATTATCATCGATTGAATATCTTTGCATGCTGCAAATATCTGCAGTAGATTACATGTCGTCTTACAAAATCTATATGCTATATTTAAGCTATATTTAATTTTATTTTAATGCAAACATATAAATAACTACATATAATATTTATTTGATTTTTTTTGTGATTTACTTGGCTTACTATAATAACAGTAGAAAAATATGAAATTTTAAAAATCAATGTTACATTTTTTATTACATTTTAATGAAGATCTTTTAAGCATTAATGGAGAAAAATGAACCACAGTTTCCACGAATTTACAATCTTAAAACATAATTAATGACTTTAAATGTAGTCGTTATAAAAATAATCAATCGTCTTTCGTTGTCCCCAAGCAATTTCCACGTGAGCCCCGACGAATGGCACGAGTACGTACCTTAAGTCCCAGTTACTTTCCGAACAATTGACCTCGTTTAAGGGCACCTTAGTGTTCAACAAAGGGACGCTAGAGCCTTCGCGAAGAAGAGAAGGGCTGTATGGGTCAAGCTGGAATGGTTGCCTGCTGCAAAAAAGGGTCTTCGCACGGTACGACGCTTTATTTCGCCCCGAACTCTTACTCCTTTTCCATTCCTTCTCTTCCCTTTCCGTTTCGTTCCTCCAACCATTCGCTTCTCGAAACACGCCGCATTGTGCTCCGAAATGGCAGCGTCTCGCGTGGATAGCGAATAAAGGAAGGCACGAAGAGCGCGTAGGATGCAATTAACTCAGGACGAAGAGCTTAATCCGCGAAACTCCTTCGTCGTCACGTCCCCCTCGTCCCTCTTTACATCGCAATCGCCTCTCTTGGACCTAATAAAATTTCGAAAAATTCCGCGGCTGATCGAATTAAACGCTGGCGTACTCTTCTCTCTCTCTCTCTCTCTCTCTATATATATATATCTCTCTCTATCTATCTATCTATCTATCTACCTCGAACGATGATTTATGAAAGATTCCGGACGATTATCCGCTTACTTAATTGACCGATGGCCTCGATCGATTCTTAATTCATCACGGAGGTCCTTCGAGAACGGCATTCCTCCGCAAGCTTCTCAGGATACACCATCGCTACTAGGATGGCACCTCCGCCAGCTTTAATGATAATTGCTGGCTTTGGCGTGACCGAAGAAGTTTTGGTAATAAAACGCCTCGTCTTGAGACACTTGGCCTCATCGCGCGCACGAATGAAGATTCATGCCATCAAATCCGAAATCAATCAAGTCGCCCTTACCATGTTATCTTAAGAGAATGCAAATAGAGGTTTCTAAATCATCACATCTTTCTAAATAATTAAGAGCATGGAATTTTTTATTTAAGTATTTGTATAGACCATTTTAATATTTATAAGTATACAGCCATTTTTAAATCTCTATTCAGTTAAAAATCGAACAAAATCGAACAAATTACCTCAAATTTGATAAAGAACTTCACAATCTTTATTAACACAATATGAACGTTGATGAGCAAAAGAATTTTATAGTTAATTGCGTGTCGTGCTGCCAAATTTTTTTCATGATGACAAAGCCAGTCTTCATCAGCCTTTCACCTCATGTCGAAAAGACATTTATCACTCTCGCCGGAAGTCGGCGAGAAGGTGAAAAGAAAGGGTGAAATATAACCAGGAGACCCGCGTGGATATTTTTTTAGGTATTCCTATCGACGTTTAATTAAAAGTTGGTGACACCGCGCATGAAACTGAATTATGACAAGAACACTTTTATAACGACAATAAAAAGGAGATTATTATATAAAATTTTTTGCCTAAATTAAACAATAGTAGATAATTGAAATAGTAAGGAAGCAATAAACTACTTATGATTTTTTTTTAGAAGTTATTGAAACATAGGGAGAGTTCATCATACACATACAAAAATTATATGATTTTTCTTGGTAATTATGTCATTTAGTAAGAAATTAATCTAATTTCGAGATAATAATAAAAAATATTCCATATCTTAAAATTAAAACTTCAGAAAAGTACTTCGAATTTATAGTGAGTATCAGTTCTATCTTGCATAAAACTGTCTAGTTATTACTTCTGATTTTATTAACAATAATGAAAGAAACGAAGAATGAAAAACTAGTCTTTATGTCACTTCCAGATGAAAAATACGAGAAAAGCTAGACAGAACAAGGGAGGAAAGGAGAGGATTGCATGAAAGCGTGCCAGTCCGCGCGTCACTTTTCATTCGCGCTCTACAACTCGAACGTTCTCGAGACGAGATATTTCTTCGGACAGAGGAGTCTCATAATGAGACAGGACCGTTCCTTATCGGTCCTTTCCACCCAATTAAAAACGAGATTCCCTTACCCAAAGAACGCGATCGCGTGCAATGGCTCGGAAGTCATCCCCATCGTCTGACGAGGGTGTCTTGGACATCATTAAATCCGGAGAACACGCGTCACCCTCTTTTTCGAGTATATCAGAACCTCTCCTCTCCACTCACCGATAAATTTTCTCTTGCAGATCTAATGAGCACACACCGTGACAAGAGAACGTACGGATCGCGATGTCGGTTGATGTACCTTTCGTTCGCCGTTGCACCCGTGACGCATCGTATGGTGTGTTATTTCATACCACAGCCCGCCGGCAACTTTCCGTATCACGTGGATTCTGTGGATAGATGAGAGGGCTTTGATGGCTTCTCTTCTTTACGGTTTTGTGGCTTGATCTCTGGACAGAACTGATGCATCTTCGGCTTTGCTTCTTTCCATAACATTAAGACGAGCTCGTCAGTTTCTTTTCGTTACAACCTTCGTTTTTATACGTATGCGCTGAAAAAAAATTTCCCACGAAATTTTTTATCATTGTTACTTCTATTGATTTGTATTATATAAATTTCCCGTTTATTGCCAGATATAAATAATATCTAGTTTTAATTTAGAAATTTGTCACGTAATTAAGTAATCTTCTCGTTGAGTAATATTTGACATATTATTGTTTCACGAATGAACACCAGTTAATATTTCAACAATTTTATGACACTTTTTGGAAGAATGAGACATAGATATTGTTGGTAGTTCAGTGTAACGGCTGCTCCATTTCATCAGCCTCGTCGCGATCGTTACTTTCACGACTTACAATCCATAATAAGCGGCGTGAGAGAAGCGGGAGGAGTAGGCAAAGATTGATTGTAATTCCGTGCAGACGTTCGTCGGAATTCATGAAAATAGAAAGCTGGGTAGTCAAGCAATTCGGTAGTTCTCCCTGTTGAAAATGGTCTCGCGAGACTTCCGTATCGTCCCTTCCCGCCCTCTCATATTCTCGATAGAGGACAAAAGGAGATGGCGGTCGATGCGTCCTGGATGGTGTCGTCGCGACGCCTGTGTGGACGGCCGGAAGTTTATTACGTGGATACAGCCGTTCTTTCCTCTTTTTTCTTTGCTATCTCTCTTACTCAGGATACTGCTGACTCGTAGAGATGAATAAGGGGTTGGTAAGATACGAGGATTGGGGTAAGAACTAGCCAGAGAGAAAAGGGGAGGAAAGTGGTCTCGAACCATCGGTGTTTCCGATAGACTCCAGTGGAGTCACTTAACAGGCCTGCCTCGTCACTCGGACCTTTTTTTCCGGTCGTCTTCCTCCGTTTCCAGTTCACCCTCTTCGTTTTGCTGCGTATAGTGTTCTTTCGCACGCACCGATTAGTCCGCTTTTAATGAAAGTGCAAAAAGATAGATTCGACCGAAATTTACTCAACTCTGAACGAATTGTACCCTTCTTCCTTTCAGTCTTTTTTTTCATCACGTTCTTTATGGCACGTTGAAAATTGAGTCATATCAAGATATATCTATCGAGAACGTAGTTCCGACTGAATTTATCTGAAAGTGTCTCAAATTTCATTCAACCGTTGTTCTTAGAAGTGAATAAATTGAATAGGATCAAAAAAATCAAATAATTGATTCTTTTTAGTAATAAATTGAATTTAGTAATAAATTAATTTTACTATTATCTCTCTTGTATTTTTGACTTCTAGTTTACAATTAAACGCTACTATATTTTTAAATATTTCGCTTCTTTTTTTTAATTGAAACAACAGTATAACATTTTTACAATAATAAAGTAACGTGTTTACAATAATAAAGAATTTATTTACTTCACCGAATAACGGTCGCTAATTATTTGCTCTTATAGTTACAAAAATAAAACACGGAGATCGTATTCTTGAAAAATATCGGATACAAAAATATATAGAAAAATACTATAGTATACATTATCTATAGATTTTCCTAGTATTTTCGTGTACAATATTTTTCAAGACTAAGACGTTTGAGCATTGTACGTTTTGAAGAAAGGCACTCTGCATACATAGATAGCGCATACACCTTGCTTGTCAGTTTTGTCTTATAGAAAAGAGTAATCCGGCGCCATCCACTTTTTGTCCCTCCGGGGATTTCGAAGACGCTTTTCCGCCCGGTCGACCGCCGCCGCGTCGGGTATGAATAAATATTAGAATTTTGCGGATAAGCCCCGTTTTACGAGGCGATACTTGTTTCCGCGAAGACGACGCGGACGGATCGATCGAACGACCGCTCCCCGTCTTGTCTTCCTCCACCTCGTTCTCTTCTTCCTCTCTTCCTCTCTTCATTCTCTCAACTCACGCCGACGGCGTACGGCACGTTCCGCCTATCAGCGTATTATTATATTTCAGTTCACTGGCTGGAATCGCGACCGATAGTTTTATAGAGAGCATTTACGCCGCGCTCATTTAAGCTTTCTTGTACAAGCGTGTCTAACTTAGCCGATTATGTGTGTATCATTCAAATTCTGAATTTGTTAATTTTCGCAAAAATTTCTGTTACTTTTGTTTTTGAATATTCGAAAAAACGACCAAACGGACAGTTTTTCAATAATTATTTCACAAATTCAATTCTTTTAGAATGCAATGTTTTGGCATGCTTTTATCCGCTTTTTGAAATGTGATTCAATTACAGTATGATTGAATTGAATGGTGATCGTTATAAAAAATGGCAAGAAAAGAATTTACGAGACATGATCAATTCACTCATCGCTCATAAAAAATGAGTAAACCTCGGCTAAGTCAAATCATAGAAAGGGATGTTGCAGAGAGTAAAAAGGGTAAGGGATTGATGTTGCGGTTGATGTGGCGAAAAGGGATATTGGAAGGCTAACATGCAAGCATATACATGGACAAAAATACACACATGCGAGAACGTAATAAACACACATGGGGACCCAACTCGCTGATCAAGATGGCTCCAGATGCGAGCAACGGGAATACATAATTACTATGTCCTCGTGCCTGGGGAGATTCTCTCAGAGGTTAGCTGACTCCACTCGGTAATCTAGACGATGTTACCCACGGGACAAGAGAGTAAACGAACAATGGGAAAAGTCGAAAGGAGATTGGGATGTTCATAGAGGTCTGTTTCTCGTACCAAAATTTTCCCACTCGAGAATCGTACTAAACGAAGGTAGTAATGCAATTTTGTGGCGCAATAACTTCTCTAAAAACGAATAATCGATCGATGCTTTAACTGGAATCCCTTTTCCAACTTGATCTCTGTTAACGACTAAGTCATGAAATTTGTTTCTGTATTGTACTGTATCAGAAGAAGTGCTATAGTAAAATATAGTGTTCGATTTGCGAGCGAGAAATTATTTAAATAATACAAGTAAATCAGCAAAATGTCGACACTGATAGTTACGAGAAATCTGTGGAATCTGTACTCCTATCGTCACGTTGCAATTGATTTATTACAAAATAATTAATGAGTTGAAATAAATCTTTTTAATATCCATTTTAAATTCATGCAGTCTCTATATATATTATATCTGATTTTCTGACATCTTCAGATTAATCTTTAGATAGATAGTTTAAAGATATACAAATTGTTATTTTGAAATACTCAGAATATCCCAAAGTAATTTTAATTTATAGTTATATTTTTACTAATATATTATAACCGTATAATATATATATAATAAGATATTATTGTTAAATTTACATTAGTTATAATTTCCCTTCTGAAATGGAGGAATATAAAAATAATGTTTGTTTTTTTGTTTGTTTTTTTTTTAAATTGGGGTGTTCTGATCACTTCACCTACTCACAAGGTTAAAATATGTCATCGAGGTACCTTATATATCATTACATTTTTTTTTCCTAACAAAATACATCTTCATCGTCGCCAGGGCTTACCGTCATTAATCTCAAATTGCTTGAACGAGCACCGGTGAATCGTGCAACTTGCAATTGCGATGAGAAAAATTCCGGCGGAGCAAAAGAAGAGTACAGTTTCGGTCCTTCTTTTCTTTCTAACTGAAATGGTTCCCGTTCTTTTTGAGCACATCAATGACCGCCAATGGTCGGACAGTTTTTTCTCCTTGTCGAGTACGAACGACTTACTGAAGTCTCTTTATAAGAGAGAGAAAGAAAGAGGGAGAAAGAGAGAGATTCATCGACCGACGCTCATGTACTCGCGACCGGCGCTCATGTGAATAGAACGACCCGCGTTGTTGAGTGTCGCCGAAAGCACCCCTGAAAATTGTAGCATCCTTGAAGCCACACGAGCGTTTCACGGCAGGACAAACGATGCGCACCCGCATTCTACTTTCTACCTTCGTTCTGCTTGCTCAATCGCATGACAACGTAGCCCGAATCGTCGATCACGAAAAGGAAGAACGGATTTTTCCGTCCGGTGAAAGTACTCGGTTCACGATTTCATTCAATTGAAGAGATACAACGATGTAAAATGGAAAAGAAATTTAACAGATAAGATATTCGATTTTTTTTTTAACAAACAAAACTTATAAACTTTGGATTCTAGTTTATGTAAATATACATATGAGTATATGTTTCTGATGTATATTATTTTTTACTTCTAGAATACATGAACATAAAATAATTGCAAATATTATATTTTTTAAAGAAAGATTTCATCTTATTTTACAATTTTATAACTTCTTGGAGATTAAAAAGTTGGATTCATAAAAAATATTTATGGTATAAAACTAAACTTTGCATTTAAATATCATGTCAACAAGAAAACAGTTTATTATTTCGCACGGATAGTAATATTATTTCTCTCGATGTCGTAATTGCTTTGTTTTGTCATTCCGTTAGAACTCATGATATTAACTTAACCTACGATTGTGTTGTAGAATCGTGCGCCAAAATTAATTACTCTTCGTGATTAAAAAAATATATATGTATGTATATATATATATATATATATATATATATATATATATATACATGTATATATATTTTTGCCTTTATTAATCACCAGTGGAGGTGATGGCAGCGGTAACAAAGATTACATCACTATTAGAGAGATTAGAAGCGAATCGTAAGGACGGAAGAGGGAGAAATGAGGGGTGAAACCCGAGGGAAACGGGCATCTGGAGAATCGAGCTTTTACGAGCTTAGCCTGTCTTGTATCGCGTTTCCGCGATGTTCGTCGTACATACATCTCGTCCGCAGACAATACGATCCGCCGTCGGGATAAGACACATCCCCCTTCATCGCGAAGAGCGATGGCCAGCCGTACCGAGTCCTCGCACCCTCTAACGCCTTGTAACCAGCGAAACACACACGTTTCATGAACACGTTATCACTTCGCACGTCGTTTGACATCCTTCCGTTCTCTCGAATCTATAGGGATTTCAACACCTCGAAAAAAATTATTTTCAGATTGTTTGAATTAATGAATTTTCTTCCTATATATAAATAATAAACTGCCCCGTACAGCATTCATTCAGCAATTTGACAACGTTCCAATAATATTATAGTAATATTGCAAACGTTGGAATAATGTTGCTACAAATTTACGTATTGCATGAGATTCGATTGATACGCTCGTATCAATTTAACTCTCATTATTTTGCACCAAGTATTTATCTGTATGTGATTATTCGCTTTCTATTGTACTCAATCTTGTTATAGTCACACAGTTGCATAGTTACACGATTGTTTCATCCGAGAACTAGTTCTCTGTACGTCACATCGAATTCCGCCGCCTCGCACGGATTTGTGTATTCGACACACGCAAGTCCTCCGGCTTACGCACGGCGGAACAGGATCGAGATGTGCGATAGTACAAGTTTATCTTAGAAAGCGGGAAATGCAATAGAAGTAATAACATCCCCTTATTACGACGTTATACGCGATATAGGATCGTGAGTTCGTGTTTCACAAACGTTACCTACACTTAGCTCCACTACCTTGCTTATGTACAAATATCTGTTTGTATTATCTACATACATGCATATACATATTCGCGTGCGTATACACGTACGTCCACGTGTACACATAAGTGTTGTGTGCATCGCGAAATGCATTACGTATCAATACGAATGTATACGCTTGTCCCTTATGCGACAATATTGTATATATGCGTGAGGCACTCACTGACCTTGCGCGAGTATTGCTGCTCTTTGTGTGTTATGATTATATTAATATGTATATGTCCGTCTGTGTATACGTATATTGCTTAATGTAATATACGCATACACAGACGATAGATTGTACATATGAACAAAGGAATGCCGGTGCATTCGAGTGCATAGCGTGTATGTGTGATACGTATTACATCGATAAGCCACGCTTACTCGCTTGGTTAATATTATATGGATGTGCATGTGAGCGTACACGGATGCATTACAGGACCACGCATTATGTTTACGCGCGTTAGATGCGCGCGTTTATGCACAACGCTCGAGTTTGCGAACAAGGAACAGACATTCAAACATGTTTATTACCTAGTACGGTTGCACAAATAAAGAAGTAACAATACTTTCCACCGTAATTAGAATAAAAAATTACAAGTACCTAAAATTGTTAAAAGTTCAGTTAGGCAAAAGCTGTGTAGCTACTTAGATATTCTCATTCTCTCTATGTAAATTTAATGTAAAACATTAAGCTATTTTTATAGCCTGTTTAATATAGTGAGAAATATTATTGAAATATTATTTTGTTATTAGTTAAACGGAAAGACATTAATATTTAATTCAAAGATTAACAATAGCGCTGGTCACATATGCAATTGCATTTTATTCTCGGTTAAAAGCAGTGATAATGAACATTTAAAAAAGTATGGTGCTTCATATAAGCGTTGATCAGCATATGCATTATACAGTATCGCGTGGATGTATGAACAATTGACGTTCGGCGGGGCTATTAATAATAAAAACTATACCTCCCGTGACTTCGCTGACCAATCAACACGATATTTGTGATATAAAGTCAGTACATTTGATATCGAAAAAATTTTTGTCTGAAATCAATTTGAAACTCGTGCGATAACTTGTATTTTATTTTATGCCACACCAAAATAAAGTTTACGTATTGTAGGTTGAGAATACAGGTTACATTGTAATAATATTTATCGATTTTTAAAATATAAAATCTCTATCAAAGAATTTTATTGAAGTAAATATGAGAGCGCAACCAATACAAAAATTGTATGATTTTGCATCAATGCTTGAACCACAAAAACAATGATACATATCGATATTTAAAAAAGGTAGCAACAAAGCCAGCCACTCTCAATAATATAATGCGATGGTTTTAAATTACTCACAAAATTTTACGTATGTGAAGAAGCTCACATATATGTTGACGCTTTAATTATTTAGAAAGAGAGAGCATTTATTACTGTCCTTTTTCTCTCTCTCTCTCTCTCGAGCAAGTCCTCTAAGAACATATACAAATTAAAGCAATCGTGATGCACACAAAGAACAAAGAAAATAATTTACAAAGAAAAACGACGAAAATAAATTTACAGAAAACAAAAAAGAAAACAGTGTATAAATATGTGAGAGAGAGAGAGAGAGAGAGAGAG